>JAAUYG010237217.1_pt1 | contig 11423 bp, 9 predicted proteins | sample 7278091 | NCBI WGS metagenome assembly JAAUYG01 (sample SAMN14350201, study PRJNA611818) | marine sediment metagenome | isolation source: surface marine sediment (0.6m) | place: French Polynesia: Moorea | collected 2018-08 | reverse complement strand
TTAAAGTGGGATTACGGCGTTTTAGGGGGTTTAACGCCGGTTATTAGCTGGTGCTGCATTCTCTGCTACGATCATGCAAAAGTTAGGACCTGATGTTCGCTACGTTAAAAGCAATAGATACAAACATTTGTAGAAATCTGATGAAAAAAATTTGATACGTCATGGCTTGCAGCATCAACAAAATTAAGCGAAGACTTTCTTGCAAAGGTTTCTATGAAAGGGAATGCTGAACATACTCATCATGACATACCGAGACGTTTACATGGAAAACAATGGTGTCAAGCATCCAGCTATCAAACCAACAACAGTAACATGACGGGCAAGAAATTTTCTTTCTAAATGATAAACAACTGGAACCTTTCACCCGTGGGTTCCAATCGGGCAACAAGGGCTTTTTTGCTTGAAACAGGAAAAAAAAAACAACAAAAAACAGAGACACAATGCATCATACAACTATGCAAACTGTGACAAGATCAACATGAGAAGCAATGCAAAAAGGGCCTCTTTCTCGAATTAGGTTGCATTTTTAAAATTTTTTCATGTTCATTCAGCTCGATAGGCAGATACACAAAAAATGATAATCTCTAAAACTCTACAGGGACGACAAGCAGCACCATATATTATGTAGCCACACTTTGTACTTCGCATTAGGACGCTGAACTTCTTCTACACGATTTCCAGATCCCATTTCAACCAAGACCTGAATGTTTTTTACATTATCAAATGTTTATTTTACCACGGAGCCAGCACTAGTGGTAATGTTTTTAATATCATACACTTGGCCTAAATGAGATGCTTGATATTCAATAGGAAATAGGTTTGTGGCACGAGTGGGGAGTTTTAACGACTAACAGCAACCAAATGTACACAAAGATGCAATGTAGCAAAATGCACAAAATGTTTTCTTGCAAAAAAAAAAAAAAACAGTTGTAAGTAAATACATGAGAAACTCCAGTCATTAGTATAATATATCGTATATAAAAGATTTGTCAAGGGAGTTAAACAAAGCATTTTGAAGTCTCCAGTTACTTTGTACCGGAGTTTACTATACATTTGTTCAACCTGGTCCAAGTTTTTCCATTGACAGCTGGGGCAAGGAGGGCGGGGTTTCAATGTGGCACTTCGCTGCTGTTCTCTGGTTTCGGAAGATGGTTGGCTGCTTCTCCCCCGGCGTGCGAGGTATGCACCGGAGCGTGGGCCATGCTGATTGGCGGTTCGGTGGTGGTGGTGGAGTGCGCGGCCACCGCAGCTAGTCCGGCCGTGGGTGCCGAGAGGTTGCCCGGGGCATGGGGAGGGAAACTTGGAGGAAAGGTGGCGGCCGGGGTACCGTTTGTGCTGTCAGGGTAAGCTGTGGTGCGACATGGAAGGGTAAACAAACCGTTTAGCCAAAGCAGTCAAATATGGGGGGAAAGATTTCTCTCAACATCTTGTATTGATATACAATAAGAAACTCAAAGAGCCTACCTATGTCATTGAGAAAATATTCACGAAAATTTATAAGCACCAACAACATTCTACTCTCCTTCAAATGGTTTCCACCCATTCATAAAATGTAGGAAAGTATCTATAGGTCACCGGGATATCGGCTTACTTGGAGTGAAGTATTCCTTGTTCACACAGTTGCGTAGGCTGTCCGGTATCCGGCCGACGACGGCTCGCCTGACCTCTCCTGCGGCCATTTCCCTCAGTTCTGTCACGCTCTGGTCGCTGTAGAAAGCGGAGTGCGGTGTGCAAAGTACATTAGGACAGTCCTTCAGGGGACCTGGAAAACAGAAGATACACGTCAAAGCAAACTGTTACTGCTGAAACTGACTCGCCAGTTGGAGGAGTTTCATTCAAATATCATTATGGGATAGAGAAATAATCCAATTTCAATCATCAGGAAGCTATGCTCTGGAACATGAGGCATGAAAACCTTGCTTTAAAGGCCACTGGATATATGACCACTACAGAACGGAGACCATACATTAATCCTGTATTTCAAGAATTAAGACCACCTCAGAATTAATCAGACCATACTGGTCTCAATTATGGGTGGTCTTAATGGCACGGTTCCAACGCATCTTTATATTAGTGTACAATGGAAGTCAGCTCCAGTGCAATCAAGTGATCTGTCCCATTTGGTTTCACAGTACCACGTCCGTCGTCTTAATTCTGCCATGACATGACAAGTAACTGCTTCCCCCTACTTACTGTTGGAGAAACTGAAGGGTTCATTCTCATGAACATCAAGAGCTGCCGCCCGTATCCGACCGTCCTTGAGAGCTGCAGCCAGAGCGTGTTCATCTACCAAACCACCTCGTGCAGTATTCACTAAGAAAGCTCCTGGAAAATGCCCCAGCATAAGACAATGATCATTCCATCAGTGATCAGCTCGACTGAACATCTGTTCATTTGGACACACCCCTCCTTTGTTTTAATCATTTACTAACGAACTCTCTGAAGCACTTCTATGAAATTTTTCAGCTTATATTTACCACAATTGCCTTACACCTTGCGAAAATGGTACGAACACTAAACGGCTGCTTGTAGACCACAGATTATTCGTTTGCAAATGTTAAGTGTCAACTCACAGTATGTACATGTCGGAGAGAACAAACATTCGAGTAACCTACCATATGAGGATACTTGATAAACTATTGTTCGCTCCATTCATTTCCAATGCCATGGAAGAGCGTATGCCACAAAGTCAGAACACCGCTCATGGTTACATTGGTTGATTGAACCTAGGCTCAAACAATGTATCTCCGTAGATGTGGAACTTACATTTTGTCTTTGGTGTGTGTGTGTGTGGGGGGGGGGGGGGGTGCACTTACCTGGGCGCATCTGTTTAATGGTATAGTCATTAATGAGGTGGTGGTTGTGTTCGTTGAGACTACAGTGTAGGGATACGCAATCTGACTGGAAAAGTAGATCCTGAAGTGTGTACACGCGGGTGATGCCTGCAACAGACCAGAGCAAGAAGGTATAAAAGCACGACAGAACTAGCCTCAAAAGTTCTTCAAATGCCCCGAACTCGAATGAATTTTGTCTGATTTAAACATATTAAAATACTGACAATACTTTTAACTATTGTGAAACACTCTAAACTTGATATATATACCCTGTTTCAATCTCAACACCATGCTACAACATCCGTATTAAATTTTCAAGAGACTGCACCACACTTCTAGAAAGTATTATATATTCTTTCCCCATTCCCGAACGCCTATGCACATTTTCTGATTATGTCCCCTGGAAACCCTCCCCACATGAATGCATATTATATTTGTCAATACCAAGAAATGTTTGTCACTGATGGTTGTGCAGTGAACGATATCTCTAGCAAGACTGGTACGGCTAGTTCAAGCCTTCCCGAGGAAGACATATACCTAGGGATTTTTCTGTGCCATCGGGCAAGTAGGGGTCGTAGAAGATAACGTTGAAGCCAAACACCTTGGCTCGCATTGACACGGCCACACCGGCACGCCCTAGAAATAAACAACTTTCATCTCAATCTTTGTCATTTGAGACAATTTACAATCTCAGCCTATTACAGAAGCTGCAGCAAAACATCCAGTAAGGTTACAGACAGACTGTCAATTGGTAATTTCTTCAGAAAACCGTCCAAAGATTATAAATATATCGTTAATTTAGTATTTCTACAGGAACAGCAGCAAGACTTCGGAAGATTATACCTGGAGCTATAAACTACAACAGAGCTGTCAGAAAGATACCCAAAGATGCTTGTTTGTTTGAAGGGCTAATTTCTATCCTGCAGAAACTAAGTAGCAACCTTTTCGAAACGCAACAGTAGGATTATGAAATTTCTAAAGAAACGTGAAGTACAATAGATTGTAAACATGGTATAGTATTCATTCTTATCTCGGCCGCAGTAACATTATATTCTCAACACTATGACAGACCTAGTCCAACATATTTTACCTACAAAAACAGAATTCTGCGCCACAGCTGCAGATTGTGCAACACAAATCAGACAATTGATGACTGACTGAATAACACCAAACAGTCTAGGGGACAGCCCAAGCAGAATCCCTCATTTTGAGGGAACCACACATAGGACTATATCAGTGTGATCCAGGGAGGTTGGCGGGGCTGTCGGCTAGACTGCAAAAAGTAACATTAAATCTCCCACCACGAGTTGACAAGTTAAGTGTTAAGAACCCAAGCGCACCATTTTATTGCACACCCGAATCTTACCCAATCCCACAATCCCTAGGGTGTCCCCGCGTATTCTTGCTGAGCCGTGTGCAGCCTCCCTCAGGGCCTCTGGACCAGCAACTTTTTTGCCATCACGTACCATGTTGGCGAGCCAGTACGTACGACGGTATAGGTTCAGAATGAGACACAACGTGGTGTCTGCGACTTCCTCTACTCCGTACCCAGGTACGTTACACACGGCGATACCTGGAAAATGGATAAGGTATACATGCTCTAACCTATCTTGAGACATAGCCGGATGGTAGAACCCACATTTCCAAATACATGTGGTCATAACATGTAACATGTCAAGAGACCATCTGTCTTAACACATCTTCATAAATTCGCACGAATTTATATATTCTCACTGTGAGGTGTCAAACCGTAACTCGCTAGGGGTCCGTGGCTAGGAGCCACGGCATAGAGTTACAGTTTGACACCGAATTAGGTGATGAATATATATTGTATATGTATTTGGGGTGTTTTTTAGGACTGGTTCCAGCATATTCACAAAGGCATTCAGCTAGGCCCAAATACTTTCAAAACCACTTGCGACTGACAGAGTGGTGCAGTGGTATTGGTGTTTGCCTCAACTTTTTTCCTTAACAGAAACGGCATGCTACATCAAAATCTCTTACTCCCCCACAATTTCCATGCAAAAATTATGAGAAGCTCATTTCTGGATGCATCATCATGAAGGAAATACATACTACAGTAGCACAGTGAAACCTTGCATCAAAACTGCCATGGAAATAAGACCATGCCAGAATTAAATCCACTCAAGGAGCCACCAAAAATTTGCAACACATCAGTGCTATATTCTTTCCGGATTAAGGCCATCTCAGCATTAAGACCACTTTGGTATCCACCACAGGCGGTCTTAATTCTGAGGTTTCACTGTATAGACTTATTACCCAGCTCTCCGGCTGCTTTCACATCCACGTTGTCGATGCCCGTGCCCAGGCGAACGACGACGCGCAGGGCCTTGAATTTTTTCAGGTCTTCCCTTGACAGTGTGATGTGATGATACAACATGGCTCCTACCGCTTCGTTTAGCACCTGACGAGGAAGATATTATTTTAATTTTAATTGATACGAACATCCGCAAAAAAAATTGAAACCTTTGTCCACTTGCGAACTCCTAGGTGAAACTTGCAAGGAAATGACCTGTATATTAGACCTTTTTTTTTTTACCACGATTTTGGTAATACCCTACAACCTTGCAAAGAAGGATCTATTCACATACACACACCTTTATTCTAAATTATTTTCTTGCGTCCATTTTACCTTTCGGTAAATACTGACATAGAAGTATGCAATGACACCAAGCAAAGCTGCAAGTTTTTATTCCTTAAGTTTGGTTACTCCAGCGTCGAAGAAATTACCTTCTCGTGAATTTCTGATGTCGACTGGGCATCACAGAAAGCCACGGTAGCCACATCCTTCAGTATGGGCATCTCGACCGTACAGTCCCGGCCGTCCAGTAGTGCTATGAGGGGCCGCGGATGCATAGGGCCGTTTGGGATTGGTCCACGACTAGACACTGAGGGGAAAAAGGTGCAAGTTAGACCTAATAATCCATGTGTTTTCTCACAAAGTGTTGGTATTGTATCCGTTATCATTCCATGAACAAGAAATGAGTTCCGAGACAGAAAACTTCAAACAATATTCGACAATGGATAGCAGAAGAATAGCACTTGCAGTAAGAGTGACAATAGAGCATGTATCGAGGATTTATTTTAAAGCCATAAAAAAGAACTGGTCCACAGTGGTCCGTGGGTTTTATTAAGATGACCCATTCAGCCTGAAAAATGTGGTCTTAAATTGAAACTGGTCTTAAAATGGAGGGATATTTATATGAGAAATATAAGGAAGGTCTCGATGATGGTTGGTCCTAAATAAAGAGAAGTCTTAAAACAGAAGGGCCTTAAATCATAGGGAGAACTGCACATGTACACGATGTATGCCAATGCTCACTTTTGTTGGTGGTACTCAAGGTGACGGTTGGTACTTCAAGAACCGACACAGAGGTTGACGATGTCGGCGATGAAGATTCCGACGACGTTGACGACGGCGATCGTTTGCTGCCTAGTTTTCTGGGAGGCTTTTCGCTGTTTGTGCTACAGTTCACGGCAGTTGTGGTGTGAAAAGATCCGTTGTTGGTCTTCAGACGTTTGGTGGACTCGGGGTTTTTGTTGGCCTTGTCAGCAGTCTTAGACGACAAGGCGGGAAGGTCTATCCGGATTGGTGGATCTTGTCCTGGATCAGCAACAGGAATGTCTCCTTCACGCTTCTCTCCGCCGTGAAAATGCCCACTACATACACGCAGTTGCTGAAGAAGGAAAGCAAATGTTGATCAAGATATTACATAAAATAGTAAAAATTTTCAGTTGTATCATATGCACCCAAAACTACTAAGCTACTGAAACTGAAGGGAAATTAGAAATATTGTTATTAATTAATCTGACAGAATGGTTGAAAGTTTGCCTTTCTAATAATTCAGAAAGTTATAAAGAGTAACGTGTCAAGTCTAGGATTAAGCTGGCCAAAGATTTAAGCGATGCAAGTGTTTACACTGCTTTTAAACTCACTGAATTTGCTACTATTGTGTGCTAAATATTCACCACAGCATCAAATATTAAACATAATATTGTAATGTCAAAGACAAGGTACACCTCCGGCAAAGTGCCAAACGGCAAAAAAGTGCTATAATAGAAGCTATTAAAATGGTGAAGTTAGAAGATATTAAAAAGTATGAAAACTTTAACCTCTACATTGTCTACAGCATGCACAAGTCTAAATTTATTTATTACGTTTTGTGCTCGCTACCTGAAAACATCCCATGCAATGTGCCAATGTTTAATAAAATTTGAATTTTTCGCAGATGAAAATTAATGTTGTGCACCAATTCTAAACGCTAGCTAAAGAGCTTTATAGTGTTATATCAACCCAGAGACCAAATACTGTGCTGAAGTTTTAAAATTCTGCAAATTAGGTGGAAACGCCATATTAAACGACATTTCGACAATATGATATCGTCTCCATATGGATGCTAGTGAACTGAGCCAAACAACATAGCATCTGTTGTCTGACATGGTTGAAAGTCTTTTACTAGTAAGTCTGTCAAGGGATTAGAAAATAGAAATTTAGCAAGCCGACACCCAGACATGCTAACACCAAACTACTGCCCAACATTAAGTCGAAATTACTGTAGAATGGCAACACATATTCCACATGTAGATCCAAGCAAGAACAAATATTGGCAAAATGAACTAGCAGATGAAGAGCTAGAAATAAATCTGAAACATTGTCCAGGGAGCTAGGAATATAAAATATGCAAGCATTCCCTTGTTAAATGCGACTACTTGTGCATTCCCTTGTTAAAAGTGATTACTTGTGTGTTGTAATTCAACCATTCTTGTTCTAATTTAACCTCTAGAAAGTCAATATTTACATAAATATGCTACATGTGTATAGATATCCAAAGTAAGGAAAAGTTCCAGGAGTGCTTGCAAATGCACAATTGAAATATAGAAAAGAGAAATTAGATATCAAACTAGTTGCACTCTAAAAGATCTTGACAAAAGGACGAATTGGATAGAAGCTTCACTTAGTATTACATCTCTGGGATCAGTTTCCAATGTAATCAAAATTGCAATTACATCAAAAAAAATATATATACATGCAAAAAAATATAATGCAATTGTGTGAATAACCATACTGCAAATATAGGTTTGGTTAAATTTCAAAAGCGAAATTTCATGCATGTATATCATATGTACATGTTGCTCCTTGAATTATTAAATGTCTATTTAAGGTATAAACAGAAGTTATAAACATTTTTTGTTGCATAAATAAAGATGTTCAATTGCACAATCTGGATTTTGCACATGTGTAAATACCAATACCAGTATGAAGTTATAGATGTTTAGACTGCTTTCTTGGATATGCAAGCAAGGATATGCCAATGTGCCAAATCGCAATTAGAAATGAAGTATATTCGTGAGCAATTACCATAAAAGTCTAAATTGAAGCTGTGGTAAATGTGACGTGTAATTAATCTCTGAAAGCCATCAAAAAAAAAAAAAAAAAACCTCTTAGACTCTTTTAGATGTACCAGTCTTCTCTGATGGAAGGAAGCATATCCACTAACAACTGATAACTGGACATGTATGTACGAAGTGGCAAGTTTTAATAATCAACCTAAACTAATACCTGAATACTGCTGGATTAATTGTGAACTCAATAAAAAAGTTGAATTGGAACTTTCATGGCAGTAGTGCTTGAATTTGTATTTGATGACAACTGGTCCTTTTAATTTAGTTATATTTCATCTACAGTTCGAACCTTTACATGCTGTTGAGTATTTCATAATTTAGCTACTTACAGTCTGTAGTATACAGGTGTATATGTGAATGGCAGATTTTATTTTATATTTATTTTGGTTTGATTTTTACCCAATGGGTTTAAAGTGTCTTGTGCCAAATTTTCAGGTGGATTTCATTTGGAGAAATTCTTAATCATGTTTATATTTTTAATCTTATTACTTGAAAAGTTCATAAAACCTCACAAAGAGCAGAAAAGTAAAATGTTTCTCGTCGGTTTAATATAAATATATATTTTCCTTTAAACAAGGCCAATTTAACTTTCATAAACAAACTACTGCGATCTTCTACCACTTCTGGTGAATCACTATTAATAAAGCAGAAAAGCTTCAAGGTGCCCAGCGTGCAATCAACTAAGAACTAGCAAGAAGATAGAGCCAAAAACACCTGCTAGCCAACCATGAGTATGGTTGCCCGTATAAAGCAATACCCTACCTTTCTTGTCAAACAGGTGACTTTCCTTATGCTAGAAGTCCACGAGATTACTGTTAACAGAAAACAAAACTTAAAAAGTTTAAGACGGTAACACATGCAATAGAACGTATGATGATGTCATGGGACATGCTTTCGTTACATTTCGGCTTCACCCTTAACTAAAAAGTACAGACTCCGAACAATTGCTTTTTATAGGGTAATACATGTACATTGCACAAAGCTTAAATCATGCATTACAGTTTCCAACGGTATTAAGCTGTACATCACCCTGTAATCAACAAAACATAGTTCAAAGAAAGCTCTTATAATAAAAACAAAATTAAGTCCATAGGACACAATTTGAAGGTCATCAGTTTTAGAGATATAGAAATACATCATGCGGGGTGACATTAATCTGTAAAGAAATACGATACCTCACAGAAGAATGATCACAACCAACCAGGAATAACAAAAGCACATTACTTATCCTGGCAACACAAAAAAGTGACAAACTGCGGGGGTTGATGTACAGGTAGATGACAAGTGAACCCCAGAAGAAGATGTGACGACCATGGTGATTTTTCATAGCCGGAGTGTCAATTTATAACCTCTGGCCATGCTGACCCAGGGAGTTTAATCATCTTTATACCTATTATGTACTTAAGTAATATGTATGATGCAGCCGCACCACCCAAACTGACGTAAAGTAATTGTTTTCATTCATTTTTTCAAAAAAAGATTTTTCGTAATAATGTTGAAACTTTCTGCCTACCGATGGTTTAACCTCCATCTATATATTTTCACTACCATTCTGGTGGAACATCACCGATCACTGGAAATTCCTACCTGAAGGAATTTTACACAAGAAACTGATCACTCACAACTAACCTTTACGTACACCATATTATTTCACTGGAAATATAAATATTTAGTGGTGATGACTTGATAAATTCAAAGGGCATCTATGGCGTCCGTAATACGACCCATAACAGTAACAAATACACAAACAAAACTAAAATCACTGTACACACAGGGACTTTCTCATTTTAACAGTATTGCCCGATATTACCCAAAAAATGGTCACGTGTTGGAAGGAAGCGTCGAGCGCAGACCTGTCTATGACAGATATGATGTCAGGTCATTGATTGTTTACGTTCAGTTTTACCAGTGTAGACATTGTTCAATTTAGCCAAATGAAGTGGCTGATTTCTAGTAAGAAGAACGATGTTTCAACAAATATGGCTATGGATTTGAGCAAAAAAGATCATATGACTGAATTTTTCAGAAAATGACTGTGATCATTTAAATTTGTCAAGACTCCGAATTTGAAAACGTTGCGGTGCACTTGAAAGAGGGAGCATAGCAATGGCATCGTTCACTTGCTGCATGGAGTGGAATTTTATCGCTGTAAGAAGCATGATATTGCGTTGCAAATCATGACACAGAAACCATTGTTATACGTGCTGCTTACTGGTTGCCTACACATGCAGCTTGGCAAAGCGGCCTGCTCTGCATGAACTATCAAACAGAAAACCGTATCAATGACTTAACATCATACTCATGGCCATAGACAGTTGGCATGGGTCCCGCATATGGAGCAGTATATGGCTGCTTGCAGTCTTTCCCGCTAACATTTCTCACACTGTAAATTTTGTGTTTTTCCTGTGTCGAAGATCAAGTACTTTCCAAACTTGCAAAATACAATTTCACTTGTGGTCAATGAACTATTGATTCTTTCATACAATCAGTCACCATAGGTACCCTTGAAAATATTGACTGGATATGTATACTGGAAGTTGAAATATTGGACAATAATGGGAAGTCTGAAGAAAAGGCGGCCATACATCCCAATATCTGTACCTGATTCACAATAGTGTCCTCAGTGCGTCCAATAGCCTGTAACCACCGTTCTCGGAGAGCCGCAGGCTTCTTAGGAACCCGGTAAAAGTGTCTGTTGTCTTCAGAGCCACGGTAACGGGAACGAAACTTACAATTAGGAAAGCCGCATGTTGTCGGCATGGTACAACAGACGATTAAATACTCATCAGGGGGGATTTTATACCACCTGAAAATACAAAAGATAAAGATACATTGATACAACTTATATATTATTTGGGGGGTAACATAATATTATATTGATGGTATATGATACAGTCAGTAGTCGGTGATATAATTAGCAGGTAAAATAAATTCAATCAGAATAATACGTCCATAAAAAGGTCTATGTAACGGTTGTAACCCATCTATGTAGGTCAATCATAAAATGAGCCCAATGATTATAATGGGCCTGGGCTGATGCATACAGAATCCAACAGCTTGATAAATTCGCACGAATTTATATATTCTCACCGTGAGGTGTCAAACCATAACTCTCTGCCGTGGCTCCCGGCCACGGATCCCTAGCCGTCTGAAAAACGAAATGAC
>JAAUYG010034082.1_pt1 | contig 11423 bp, 11 predicted proteins | sample 7278091 | NCBI WGS metagenome assembly JAAUYG01 (sample SAMN14350201, study PRJNA611818) | marine sediment metagenome | isolation source: surface marine sediment (0.6m) | place: French Polynesia: Moorea | collected 2018-08 | reverse complement strand
GACTAGTACAAGGCGGGTCCAGTACATACACACTAACACCTACATACACGAATTTGTTCATAGATCAAGCCATCGAGCTTGATGAACCTTGTTCTCGTCGCTATGAGACCGCAATAATGTCAAAGCAACGTTAAACCCCACATCACTCACTCACTCACCAACAGGGATGCCCCATCGCGTTGCACAGCAACCGACTGTCTAGTTTATCCTTTGCAGTTATTTAAGCGAAGAAATGTCACCGTGCCACCAGAGGACATTGAAGATGGTGAGGAATCGCCACTACAGGAATGTCTGGTTTCTTCTACAACCCTTACTGTAAGTCGAAAGCTATGGTCATAGATAGGTTGTGTTAGCAGTTAATTTTATGCCTTACGCTGGAACTTGATTTTATGGCACTTTTACTTTGCAGCTTTAGTGTTGTCATAGAAAATAACAAAAGATATCAGGCATGTATAACAAGAGATATTTTGACAATGTAGAGCTCACACATGTTATTTTTTCTTCTTCTTTTGGTATGCAAGTTCTGACAAATCAATGTATCAGCCCGCCCCGTCGGCACCATACAATATGTTTCATTCTCTACACTGGACTGACTTGATTGGAAACTGTTATGGCATTGGTGTCATCAGCAGAACTCCCTTAACATGTAATGCTAAATTAACCACTAGTCCTTCCGACGCCTGGCTCAACTCGCTTGTTACTTTGTTGCAGTAACCACAATTGTTGTTTTATAATTGGTTAATTCGGCCTTTTATCAGGGTGGGGTATCACAGGAAATGGTCCAGGCCCTCTACAGTGACAATGTGGAACATCACTTGACAGCGACGCAGAAGTTCAGAAAACTCTTGAGCAGAGGTACGGTGGTTGACTTGTGCTGTTCATAAAAGGTAATTGTTATATTTTACATTTATTTTCTCTAGGCTTTTAAAAAGACAAGAACATTCAAGAAAAAGAAATTTAATCTTTATGAAGAGAGAAACTTGAAAGAGGTTATGATCAAGAGTTACTTACAAATGTCTGGGTCGTATTTTATATACACTACACAAAAAATGGTAAGGATATTAAATATCCTGAACTTTTTTTGTGTTGCAGTGTAGACAACTATGGCACGTATAGCATATATACACTATGCAAAACAGTTAAGGATATTTAATATCCTTAACTTTTTGGTGTAGTGTATATGCATTCATACATACCCATCTGCAAAGTTTAGTGGTGTTAAGCACTGGTATACTAATAATGTGCATATATGTTCATTTATACCTCAGAACCGAATCCTCCAATTGATGAGGTTATCCAAACAGGAATTGTGCCCCGGTTCATTGAGTTTTTACAAACGGAGGGAAACTGCACATTACAGGTAGGAAGTATTGGGGTGATTTCCAATTCATGGAAAACTCCTGGCATTGTCGAGATAGAATAGTGTTCTGCTGTCCTATAGAAACTTGAAAGACTATATCAGTAAGTTACGTCACTTACGTGTCTATGTACATCACGGCAATACCAACAGGTAACATTTGGTATTTAAAACATGTTACACTTGAAGCTTCTTCATTACTATTTGCTACAGCATTCATTATGGCTTGGAAAGATAATGAGTGTGTGAATCGATGAAATTTAGAAGCCAATTTTGCTGCTTACCACTTAGGAGAAAGAATTTTCAAGTTGTTTTGTTGCTTATTAGTGGTTCGAGGTGTAAATGTAACTGCACGTTGAAACAGTACCTATTAACATTTTCCTCATGGAATGCTGTGTGCTATGAAATTTTTCCAGTTTGAAGCTGCCTGGGCCCTAACTAACATAGCCTCGGGCACCTCCCTGCAGACCCGAGTCGTTATAGAGTGCGGAGCTGTGCCGATATTTGTCAGACTGCTGGCCTCAGAGTTTGAGGATGTTCAGGAACAGGTAAAAATGGTTCTTCAGAACACTATGTTGTTAATATATATCTTTCTTTACAGTGGATGAGACCGGTTGTAAAAGCGGAGAGGATTAAAATAACGCAGCAGAAGCTGTCTTGCAAGGATATTGCTTTCTGTGGTCAGCTATCGCAAGAAGCTTTCATTGGTGAAATGTGGACCCTTCTGTTATAATCTGTTAATCTGAATAACCGCAGTCATTTAAGAAAATGTTTTATTATCTTAAAAGGAGGAACTAGAATGATTAAGGTTGTGGCTTTATAAGTGCTTGAAGTTGCACATACAATTCGTTTGTGAGCTCCAGTATTCATCCAGCTTGTGTCATGCCAACCCCTTTACCTTCCAGGCGGTGTGGGCTTTGGGCAACATAGCCGGAGACAGCCCCGAGTGCAGAGATTACGTCCTGGGTGAAGGAATCCTGGTCCCTTTGCTTCAGTAAGGATTCAGTGACACTCGCATCTCCCTTGCTATCTTCCTTGTCAATAGCCCTGTTACTTCTATTTGCGTTTTTATTTCCACTTATAAAATCTTATACAGTGATCCCTACGATTTAAGACCCCCCAACCATTTAAGAATTTCCTACATTTTAAGACCATCCATCAGCAACACTATTCTTATATTTATAATATAAATGTCCCTCCACTGTTAATAAGACCACCTGCAATTTAAGACCATACTTTGCAGTCTGAGCAGGTGGCCTTAAATCGCAGGAACCACTGTACATACAAGCTTCATGTTTGAACATGCAATGTGGAACTTGCGTCTGTAGCTTTTCTCTTTCCTTTTACTGTTGGCATTGGTAAATGGATAAAATATTTTTATTTTTGTACCTTACTGTGTACCTTGCTGAACTTGTTCTAGTTTGGCAGAATTACCATGTCTTTGTCACCTAATTGGTGCTAGAAATGGTATACATGTGTTACGCATGACATAGAAATTGTCATATCTGTATAGCTGCTGTCAACATCTGCGTTTCAGATTGCTTAGTAAATCCATAAGACTTTCAATGACCCGTAATGCAGTATGGTGCTTATCCAACTTGTGTCGAGGCAAAAATCCTCCACCAGAATTTGCCAAGGTATGGTACAAGTAAGAAAATGTGAAAAAAAAAAGACCAGAATAAAAATGCACACGTTTAGTTTATTTAACAGTGTGCTGCAATCGTAATCATGGGACAAATGTTGACATTTAAATATGGTTAACTATTAAAATATTCATCACAACATTGAGTTCACATCATCTGGGCAGAAATTTTCAGAACTTGCCCTCGCTGCTTCACCTATCAATGGTTATCATTAACATTATTCTCTCAGGTTCGGGGGAGCAGAATCCTCTAGTAATAACGCCTTCCTATTTGCCAAAAGATTTTGGCCATATTAGAGAGGTTCCTTTGAGAGAGAGTGAGAGAGAGAGAAATTGTTTCATCCAGAGCAGTAGTGACAAAGGCTTGGCAACATTAGTCAAAGTGGTCATTACGAGAGGCACTACTAACTACTAATCAGTAATTAAGAGGGCTAACTAAATACATTTATAGCAGCAGTGGCCAAGATTTTTAACCATGTTTAGAGAGGGTGACCACCAACAGAGGCACCACTCTACTGCTGCAGTTCTAAAGTTTCGTTTAAAAGCTGTCCACCTCTCATACTCCAGGTAAGCCCGGCTCTGCCAGTACTGGCCCGACTCCTGTTTCACCAAGACCATGACGTCCTGGCAGACACGTGCTGGGCGCTGTCTTACTTGTCGGACGGTCCTAACGAGAAGATCCAGGCAGTCATAGATTCTGGAGTCTGTCGTCGGCTGGTCGAACTGCTAATGTAAGCCGTAGCTGCGCTGTGCCTGGTCCGATAGAGATTCAATGGCCAGTTTTCTTGACCCTATCCCCTCCCTTAATTCCAGTAATGAAATCAGGTTCCGACATTAGTTCCATTGGTCACCGTTTGTCTTTTCCTTTGTTAAGATCTATGTTGGGTTTAGGAAAGTGAGAAACTGGTCCCAGGTACTGAAGTCACACATTTGGTATCAGGAATAAATGTAGTAATTTAAGGCTTCAGTGTAGAGTTGAAAAGCTGAAATATATAAAAATTATCATTGTTGTATGTCTGGAATATTTATCTGACTTTATCATATATGAGAAGTGGAAACCTTGGCATTGATCATTGATGCATTGAGGCCAAGTATCTTGTTTGGAACCTTGTACATATAACAGCTCCTTCTGGAATCCCGAGCACAGTTATAGATCTTGGCGAGATTGCTGGCTGCAGCCATCGCTATCTCAGTAAAATACAAAATAGAAAAAGAACGAGACTGGGCCTCTTCCCTATGTACATCCCACTGTACTTGTACATCCAATGTACACTGGAAGCCTTATTTGGTATCGATGAATGGCAAGCATTTAGTACATAAACGTTTGGTGATTGTGTGTTATTTTGTATTGATACTGCAAAAGCCTTTGGTAAAATACTCTGCATATTGCGCATGTCAAAGTCAGGAATCCTTCACCAGAATCACCACATAGCTGGATGAATGCACTAAATGGGAAAAAATACTAACCTGTCCTTTATGGGTATGGGGCTTGTCTTGTTGGATCTGCTCCAAGACTTACTTAGGTTCGTCTCCTTATAGGTAGTTACCAGCAATTCCTACATGTATATATATGTGTTTTATTTCATCAGGCATACCAACCAAAGTGTGGTGTCCGCAGCATTGCGAGCTGTGGGGAACATTGTAACAGGAGACGATATCCAAACTCAGGTCATCCTCAACTGTTCGGCGTTGCCTTGCCTTCTGCATCTGCTCGGGAGCATCAAGGAAACGATAAGGAAAGAAGCGTGCTGGACAATCTCAAACATCACCGCGGGAAACCGGGCGCAGATACAGGTTTGTTGGTGCTACACTCAGTCCATCAAAGGGTGCATCAGTACATTGTAAATCGTCGATTTGGGCCAATTGCGTAGAGCATCAATGTCCTGGCAACAGTATCCTAGGAACCTTTTAATGTAAAAAATCAATAAGCATTGCGCAGAAATATTTTTGCAGGACTTAAAATTGAGAAAAAATGCCATTTGTAAGATTAACAGAAATGATGTAGGAATATCCTCATCCTTATTCTTTTTCCATTGTGTAACTATATATACTTGTATACTATTGTTAAAATGTATATGACTTAATATATCCTGATAGTATACTTATTTCTTTGTGTCATGCAGGCTGTGATTGATGCCAATGTGTTCCCAGTGCTCATTGAGATCCTGGGCCAAGCTGAATTCAAAACCAGGAAAGAGGCGGCTTGGGCCATAACCAATGCTACATCGGGGGGAACACCAGATCAAATCAGGTATTAAACATAGTTATCTCAGACCGAGACTGTAATATATATATATAGCTTCCTATCCCCAGAGTGGGTATTTGGCAGTGCTTGGAATCAGACAGTACTTTGAAAGGAAACTTGTTATATTGTCGGCTGACTGAAGCGGTGTTGTATATCGGGCCCAAATATTTGAATGAGTTTTACCTTTAAATATTTAAATGTAAACTATTAACTGTTTATTTATTTTCTGATGACACGTTCTACGCACAGAGTCAGATATGTGGAAAAGTTCCCGAATTTTTCGGCAGAATCTCTCTGCCCTTGTCAGGGGATGGTAACGAGTGACCGGTGGTGTTGCCATCCCCTGACGAAGGCAGAGAGATTCTGCCAAAAAACTCGGGAACTTTTCCACAAATCTGACTCTTGTGTGTAGAATGTGTGATCAGAAATTATGTTTCCAGAGTCCACAAAACATTCACTCCCAAATGTTTATTTATTGTTTTTGACAATTACTTCACTCAAGCTATGAATTTGGTTTCTAGGAAAAATCCTAAGTTGAACTTCACTATTAAATCACCTTGGCAGTGATTATATTATCTTTTATATATTTGGTTAAGTTCACTAATACACTTCAAGAACCCCCCCCCCCCCTTGTCACCTTTATTGATGAAGTCTTGGTTTGTATATTGCTTTCCTATCCCTTTTGCTTCCCCAGGTTTCTGGTAGAACAGGGCTGTATCCCGCCTTTGTGTGATTTGCTCACTGTGATGGACAGCAAAATCGTCCAGGTCGCATTGAATGGCCTGGAAAATATATTGCGACTTGGAGAGCAAGACTCAAAAGTGCACAGCGGGACTAACAGTTATGCTGTCATGATAGAGGAATGCTATGGTAGGCTTTGACTGCTGTGCAGCTGTCATTCATGTTTACTTTGCAACAACAGGTCTAGTCTTTTTGTGGGAGTAATATGGTATTATGATGCGAACAACTATTAAAAAAAACTTTGCTATGTCGAGTGATTATAATGCCCGCCTGCAATATCTTAACCGCAGTTTAAACCGGAGATGTATTTTTAAAAAAGAAAGACCTGTGTCATAACATCACGTATGTGAAGCAACATTTGAAATTGGGTATTATACAGTAATGATATTTTTTAGGGCTTGACAAGATCGAGTTCCTGCAAAGCCACGAAAATCAGGATGTTTACCAGAAGGCCTTCGACCTCATTGAACGGTTCTTCGGAGTGGACGAAGAGGTGGGCACCATCGCGCCCAAGGTGGACGAGAATGGTCAGCAGTTTGAATTTGAAGGCGGCGAAAAACCTCCGGCCGAAGGGTTCCAGTTCTAATCCTGGGATGGAGGAAGGGTTTCTAAAGGGGGTGGGGAAAAGTCAAAATCTGTGATTGGGAGATGGTATGAGTGTGCGTGTGTGTGAAAATGAACACTGTGTGTAGCCGTTTGTTCACCAGCAAAAAGTGAATCATGGGCAGTGTAGCAAAACTCACCTCACTAAACCTCAAAAGTAGGGAAGGTTGAACCGTAACATTTCTGAGTACTTGGAAAGAAGAGATCTTTTCTCCCATATCTGTCCCATGGGTAGTACGTTTTGCTGTTTGTAAATGCACAACTTTTATTTTCCAGTTGTTTGCTGATTTCCAACTAGTGTGATATTACCACTGCATATGATTGTTTTCTTTGACTTTGTAAAATTAAATTTTCATGCGGTGGAGCCCTGGTCGGTGCCTTGTGTTCATACTGTTTATAAAGATGAACGCGACAGGACCATGTGACCTTCACATGCAATCTACAAAATTCCATTGCCTGTATTTAATATTAGTAGTTAATATCTATAAGGTAATCATGGTTTAACTTTGATTAAAATTATGCATCTGATTATAAGAGTACCAGTAGTTAAAGTATATTTATTTCCATGTGTGTCAAATATCTCTAAATCAGTAGTGCAAGTTTGAAATATTATTTTGTTAATTAAGTGTTGAATTGTGAAGCAAAGGGTAAATGAATCATTGGAGAAAAATCTGTCAAAACAGAAATTATATGAGAACGGAATGACATTTCTTTATCATGTACCCCTTATAAGTGCTAAATGTATTTTCAATTTATACTGCTGGTAATAAGGATACTGTACTGCTCTTTGGTCTCAGTAATGAGAAAATCTTTATTAAAGGTCAAAGAGGATTCTTCAGTTGTGTTCTTAGCATTCTGTATCAATATTGTATCAAGCCACCAAGGTGTTGGTCACATGTAGAATGTGTAATAATCAGAGAAAGGACTCCCTTCCTCCGAGTATTGTAAGGTCAAACAATGTTTTGTAGGGTAGGGTTTGATGACTTCAGGTTCTGCAAAAATGTTCTCTATCCAATTTAACAATGAACCATTACATATTAGTTATGATTTTTGCTCCTATCGTATCTATTATATATGTATGTTGTTTTTGTATTATATGGAATTTAGTGTCTATCTTGGTGTCGGATATGTCAACTCCAGTGACCTGACTACTCTTATTTGCTGTGCCATTCTGACCTGAGTGGGGTTGGCCATGTAATACTTAGGGTACAGTGTTCCCTCCTCTAATAGGGACATCCCTACTGCCAGATAATTTTGACCACATTGGACGTGTGGCCTTTGGTGAAAGGGAGCGTCACATACAGTGGCAACACTCACTCCTAAGACTTTTATCCTTTCTAGAGAGGGTAACTGCTGTAGGGTGCCCTTTAAGAGAGGGACCAACGTACTGCTAGTGTGTTGCATTTGGAGGTGGGTAGCTGAAAACTTGTCACAATGCAATATGTAATATGCTATATGCAGTGATTGGTGCTTGAAAACCTATAGAGTCTGGGTAGAGAAGATACTTTGAATTCTTAAGTGGAAATTGTATAATTGGTTTCACACAGCAGATTGCATAACGTGAGCGAAACCAGTCCATACGAAGTTTATGTAACATTGTAGAACTCTTTAAGAATGCCGATTGTTTTTTTTCACAGAGGGGTAGTCAAGGTCATTGGAGTTGAAATGTTTTGTAAGCTTCATGGAGTCGCCAGCAGTGGTGAACATCCACAGCGCAGCACAGTGCAAACATGCATAAAAGATCACCATACAACATCTTCGCAAAACATCACACGCATACAGACACCAACAACAACCTTACTGCATACTTGAATACATGAGGGGATGGTAACATGTTGACTTAGAAGATGTGCGTATTACTGTCCATTTATTCTTTTTTTTTCTTTAAAGATAATAGTTTTGTATGGTTTTTGATATAGTTATAAAACACTTAGCCGTGTGCCAAGAAGTGATGTTAGGTCCATGTTGGCCCTATTAAATGTATGTCCAAAGTTTATGTATGTCCAAAGAATATTATCATCATTATCCCACCCCCCACCCACTCATTTCATAATCATGCTCTCGAGTATCATCACAAACCATCATCATCATCCATCATACTATTTATCACGAAGCGATATGACATTTTCTAGTGTGGGCCTCCGTTAGGTTTCGATTGTAATGCATATCGACTTGCACTTAACTAGCGGTCATGCCATATTTTTACTGCATTCGCCTGCCAAGGCAAAAAAAACTTTCAAAATATCTAGCTGCATTTCTTACAGCTGTTGCTGCTGACGTTCTAGGAGAACTATTGATGTGTTCAAGGGGGTTTGCCAATAAGTGCTACATGCTGAATAGTGCTGATTGGAGAAGCGGCATTTAGGCCATCTTGAAGCTGGAGTTCTCGAAATTATTCGAGTCGTAAGTTTTGACTTAAAAGTCACGAGAACTTCAGTCAAAACTTGGGCTTAAGCATTATCTTGAGCCCCAGCCCAGATGTAGAACAGTGTTATGTTTATTGTTTTGCTGTTTACCAGAATTTGCCAAGTTGATTCTGTCCAGACAAAAAAATAGGGAGTTTTCACCGTGAGGAATTTGAAAATCCATTCTGAAAAAAAATATCTTCGTTTATTGTAAACAAAGGATTCCTATATTAAGTAGTGTGATGAAAATGTTTTCTTAACACTTTAAAAGAGATGTAAACATAAGTTTTGGTCTCAGAGAATTTATATGCTGATGTGCAGAAACTATGATCAACTTGCAACGATATAATTGCATGACATTAGAAGTCTTCTTTCTTAGGCCTTAGCTGCAAACTTTGAAATGTCGAGAAATGCAGGTCATCCAATTCTGTGAACTGTTGCATTTTCAAATTTCTGTCTAGTCTTCCAGGAGAAAGATTTCTTGAATGGTTGTGTTATTGCTAGTTATGATTAGGACATCCAGTGTCCCTGTAGAAAATCCACTGACATGATGATTGCCTTCCTGCAGTTTGCTCATTCAGGCAATACCCGATACCATACAAAAAAAATACAAATTTAAAGGTTTTTTTATTGCGCTCATATTTAAATCCAACTTAAAAGTCAACTTGACTAAGGTCATAATGCGACAAGCTCAACACAAATCTTTGTTGCATAGAGGGGCATTGTTCCATTTGCCTTTAATATCCTAAAAGTGAAAGGATCAAAATTTAAATTTGAGAGGGTTTCCTCTACTATCATCCCTTGTTGTCTGTCGCTGTCTGTACTTTTATCCCATGTGGCCAGTCCCTTCATGATAAAATACGCGGACACACACACAACATGCAACACAAAACATAAACACATGCACAAACACAAAGATCTCATAAACAACTGATTGTACATACTCGTTTAAAAAAAACACACACACATTCAACTCCACGTACATTGTATAAAATCACATTGTGACATATGACAAATATGTACATTTGCAAATATGTATATATAAAACAAAGAGACAAATTTTGTACAACATGACAAATGACAAAGACATACAACTCTTCTACAAAAAGCAAAAAAGAAACAAAAGCAATGAAAAAAAAAATCACAAAAAAAAGACCCACTGTACCCCGGGCTGCAGCGTACCGAGTTTGGCTGTAGTGCTGTTGGTGTGGAATATCATTTCATGGAATAAAATAACCATGAAAAGCATTCTTCCTGAGTTGTTGTTTTGTAAATCGTACAAGCTCTTCTGGCACACAAGTGCATCACCATCGGTGTATGCTTTGGTGAAAATTATAGTTTTTCCCCAAACCCATCACCATGGGCAATGGCTTGGTGACCATTGCAGTTGAAAGCTTGAATGTAGCTGAATTCATGGGGTCAAGTTTTATGAAGAATACACTGGGCTATATGAACTTGACAATTTTCTCGGATATAAAATTTCTAATCAAAACCACTTATGACATGTTTTTCCATCAAAATTGTAATTCTGACAACATTTTTGACAAGTAAATTTCAATACCTGACGCCGTTCGCCAATGGCATGCGTGTGAATTGCCCTTAAAAACATTCTGAAAGTTTTGTGACTTTCGAAAGTTTTGGGATCTTAACAGAGAACGATTGTTTCATGGGAGGTTTCCTGACATTGTGTTTTCCAATGCAAGAAATAACATGGAAATTTTTTTTACAAATATAATGCAGAATTTTTGAATACTGAAAAAGCCACTATAAGAACTAACTTCAAAAAAAAAAAAAAAAACAAACTTTTTTTCTGCTATGTATTAGCTACTGCTGTTCAATTTCCGTAGAAGTGCATGTAATGCTTGGCTTTACCTTCTGTATCTTCATAGTTAGTTTAAACACAATCGGATAAGTCTTAATATGGATTCCAGGTATATGAAAATATTAATTGCATGTTATGACAGAAAGCTTGAAGAAAACATGAAACGCCACTTGTACAGCAAAAACCCACCCACAAATTGTGTATCTTCATAGTTTAAACACAATCGGATAAGTCTTAATATGGATTCCAGGTATATAAAAATATTAATTGCATGTTATGACAGAAAGCTTGAAGAAAACATGAAACACCGCTTGTACAGCAAAAACCCACCCACAAATTGTAACACTGCCTAAAGAGATTTCGTGAAGTATTACCATGGTGTGAAGAATCAAATAAACGCAATATCTATATAACCTTGTATTTGACCTATTAAGGCCATTCAAGGTCAAATCTAATAGCGCTGACAGATTGGCCATATATGATTTCCTGTTAGTATTCAATACAGTGGTCCCCCTCTAATAAGGACACCCCTTCTGCCAAACAATTCTGTCCTTATTAGAGGGGTGTCCTTTGGTGAGAGGGAGCATTACGTACATTCATAGTACTTG
>JAAUYG010220489.1_pt1 | contig 11425 bp, 3 predicted proteins | sample 7278091 | NCBI WGS metagenome assembly JAAUYG01 (sample SAMN14350201, study PRJNA611818) | marine sediment metagenome | isolation source: surface marine sediment (0.6m) | place: French Polynesia: Moorea | collected 2018-08 | reverse complement strand
GGTCACTCAGATTTCAAAGCCTTATATCTCGCAAAGGAGCCAAGTTAGGCCCTATGTTACTATTAACCATCAATAGGAAAGCATATATGACGAGTCCAATGACATCATCACTTTTGACCTTCAGCGACCTTGAAAGGTCAAAGTCAAAGTTACTCAGATTTCAAAGCCTTATAAAGGAGCCGAGTTAGGCCCTATGTTACTATTGCCCATCAAAAGGAAACCATATATGGTGAGTCCGATAACACCATCACTTTTGACCTTGAGAGATCTTGAAAGGTCAAAGTCAAGGTCACTTGATTTCAAAGCCTTATATTTCGTAAAGGAGCCGAGTTAGGCCCTATGTTACTGTTAACTATTAATACGAAACCCTATATGGCGAGTCCAGTGACATAATCACTTTGACTCTGAGTGACCTTGAAAAGTTAAAGTCCAGGTCACTCGGATTTCAAAGCGTCATAACTCGAATAGGGGCCAAGATAGGGCCTATGTTACAATTGTCCAGCAATAAGAAACCATATATCATGTATATGGTGAATCCAATGACAACATCGCTTTTGATCTGAGTGACCTTGAAAGGTCAATGTCTCTGTCGCTTGGATTTCAAAGCGTTATATCTCGTAAAGGAGATGAGTTAGGCCATATGTTACTATTGCCCATCAATAGGAAACCATATATGGCGAGTCCATTGACACCATCACTTTTGACCTGGAGCTACCTTGAAAGGTCAAAATCAAGGTCACTCGGATTCAAAGCCTTAAATCTCGTAAAGGAGCCGAGTTAGGCCATATGTTACTATTAACCATTAATAGGAAACCCTATATGGCGAGTCCAGTGACATCCTCACTTTTGACCCTGAGTGACCTAGAAAGGTCAAAGTCAAGGTCATTCAGATAGTGAGTGGTACAAGAGGGGAATGCGGTAAATATATATTTTCTAGCAGTATTTGACATTACTCTGGATGTCACAGAAGGTAGTTTGATGGTTTTCCGCTCTACCAGCGGTCTTTCTTGTTTCACTCTGAAATAAACATACTACTACATGACCTTAGGAGGTTAAAATTCTTAAAATGAGGTTAAATGTCTTAAAAGCGGGATTTTGAGACGCCTCATGAGTAAATGAGTATAAACTTTCATACGTTTCATTTTCATTTGTTTCCCACATCGTCCATTAGATGACCTTGAAACGTCAAATTCGTGAAAGTGAGGAGTGAGACCAAATTTCATTCCACTTCTAAACGTTTCAGAGATAATCGCATTTTTTTATTTTGGCATTGAACTGCACTGTAACATCCTCAATAACGTTCCTCTAACTTTCAAAAATCCTCAACAACATCAATGGGAATGACCCTCAGAAGTATGTAAAGAGTTCGGCTGCAAAACTTAACAGTCCTGATAGGACCTGGCTTGTAAACCTTGATTACAGCATTTCACAAGTTTAGTGAATGACCCTCCCGCCCACTCACATCCCGATTGACGTAGAACAATACACGATCAATAGAACCCCGTATATGTTCTACTAGTGGCTCATAGATACAAGATTTGGCTGTAGCATTGCATTAACATTTGATTTTAACCCACTTTTACAAAAGTCAAAGGAACATAGGTAAAAATCGACGATAAAAATTCTGTGTCCATTGAGTAAAGTCGTCGGTAGGAGGCATTTAGGGGGTGGGAGTGTACTATGCCAAAATGCAATATATCGCTTATGTATGGCAGGAGGTAGCTAGGTCGTGTACCTATCACCATCGTCATTATCAATCTATTTTCCATCTAATTGGTAGACTTGGTACCTACTGTAACCTACCATTGGGATATCCCCAGCCAATTGCTGTAGCTAGTCCTGCTGGGTACAATCTACTCTTGCGTTATGTTTTCATATTAAATGCAGTCAATTACATTGGGGAAAATAATAACTAAAATTCACCACTTGCTATATAGACTTTCCCAGTCTCTCTTATGTTTGTAATTCCGAATCGTTGGTTTGCCACTGATGCCCCATTAACAACATGGTAACTATCCGTTCGTGGTACACTGGTGTGCTTATTGTTTCAGGGCTGCTATGATGCAATAAACGACTGGTTTGTCAGCCAATCGGCTATTCTCATAGGGATTGCTGTGGGGATCGCAGTCTTACAGGTACCAACGGACAGTGATGAAGTCACGTCATGATGTCAAGAAGAGTGTATTGTCAATAGTAATTGTGGCTATGGCAAATAGTAGTAGCGGTAGCAGCAGCAGCAGCAGCAGCAGTAGTAGTAGTAGTAGTAGTAGTAGTAGTAGTAGTAGTAGTAGTAGTAGTAGTAGTAGTAGTAGTAGTAGTAGTAGCATCAGCAACAGCAGCAGCAGCTTTAGTAGGATCACCACCAACAGCAACAGAAGTGATAGCAGCAGCAGCAGCGGCAGCAGCAGTAAAACGTAGCAGCAGAAAGAGCAGCAGCAGGTAGCCAGTTTATGGACACTATAATTGGTAGGTTAATGAATATTTGATTTCACAATATTGTATGCAGTATCGATACTGACCCAGTTTTGAAAATGGGTAGCGAATTCCGGTCCAAGATTCGTAGAACTCCAGGATTTCTCCCGCAATGTTGTTGGCATACGTCAGCTCCGCTTCATACTCTCGCCTGGCCCATACACGGACCTTGAAACAAAACATGAATAAAATTTTACCTAAGAAGGCTAATAAGGCAGACAGAACGCGTCACATGATTACGTCACACGGAACACCTGCAAACCCTCTGGATGAAAAAGTATCATAGGCATAGAAGGCGTAGTGTTTTAAAATAAAACATCTGTTCGGAAGAAATGCAAGTGTACCAAATGACCCCAAAAATGACCTTGAATGCTATAGTTCCAAGTACCTAATATAGGTTCTAGTAGTACCCCCGAGTCCCAAACTTCAGATCTTTTCGCTTTACGATTACTCGGTTTCTAAATAACTGAACAATTTTGTTTCCCTACATTGGGGTCATTGATGTATTTGAAATTTAAAAAAAAAAAAAGAAAAAACCTCAAAATTTCAACAATACCAAATTCTACTTCTTGGAAGAAAATTTCAGAATTCAAATGCAAAAGCGATTTGAGACAGGGGAAGCGTTTTGAAAGTTTTGGGACAAAAATGTGGGGAAAATAGAATATATTTTTTTTCACAAGTTAAAAATGCCCACGTGAATGATCCACGGATGATGGAGAAATTTCGATTTCATGAGTCAATCAGGCCATCCCTTTAGTTGGGCTTTCACAATTGGCTGCCCAAACGCTTTAAAACACTTTGCGATCGTAAATTTAGCAATTCGTACGTCCTGTCGCTTCCGTTGCATGATGCATCGCATTTGTTTTATGCGATAAAATGGTCGCATCAGGTCGCCTCTGACTTTTGAACATGTTCGAATTCAGAGGCAGCACTTGGCGATTCTAATTGTTGCATTGGGTCTCACGAACATTCGCACAACGTTGCACAACGTTGTGTTAACTCGCAAGAGTGTTGCGTGAATTTCTAAGCTCGCAAGATGATTCGCATCTTTGTATGCGTGTGTTGTACGACCAAGAGAGTGTTGTAAGACATGTCGCATATGGTGTTGCAACGTTGTACGACCGTTGCACGTCACTTGCACAGTAGTATAGATACTCCGTACAAGCAAGCTATTTTTTCAGACACGCACACGCACGATGGCTCGCATGATCATACGTTCGCCGTACGTCCAGTCGCATTAACGCACGTTCCATCGTCCGATCACCTGACTACATGTGCGATGCTGTCGCTTCATCGTACAACACTCGCGTTTGTTGTACAACGAACGCACCAGGACGTAAGACATATCGCAAGATCTATTACATATCATTGCACAACCCTCGCCTAATAGCGCTTCAGATAGTGCGTGCTTTCGTACGAGCAATTTTCTTGCGAACATTTATAAAACAGACTGCGAATTTCTTCGCTTGCACGATATTTTTGTCGCATCCGCTCATGCAACAATTGTGAAAGCCCCATAACATATACTTGTCCAAAATAGACAATACGCCACAACTGTTTATAAACACCAATGGTCTCTAGGCCGTGCTCAGTAACTCTTTATAAATGGATCGATAATAACCATACATATATCACAGTGGTTTTGAATATTTTTTTTTACCTACCGCATAAATGTCACACAAATTGATAGTATTCAATTTTCAAGGTATAGTAATACAAAAGTATACAAAGAAGCAGTTTACTTAATACAGTAGTCCCTCTGTTTTGCAACCCTTTAATTTAAGACCACCCTTGATTATAAGACCACCCAATTTGGTCCCAAAGTGCCACTCTGTGTTTTAAATGACCTTTATTTTAAGACATCCTGCAATATAAGACCACATTTTCTTGGTCCCATGGGTGGTCTTAAAATAGAGGAACTACTGTACATCATAACCTACCGTAACCCCCAATATGGTGGTCCTCTGCTGGAAAGTGAAATCCCCGACGAAGAAGGCGACAAGGTACGAGGACATAGTGACGGAGGTGGCAAAAACGTCGGCGAACCACCCGTCACCCCTGAGAGAGAGGTCAGGCACAGAGGTCAGAGGTCAGGCAAGAGGTCAGAGGTCAAGCAGAGGGGTCAAAGGTCAGGCATAGAGGTCAGAGGAGAAGTCAGGAATAGAGGTCAGAGGTCAGGCACAGAGGTCAGGCACAGAGGTCAGGCACAGAGATCAGAGGTTGGGCAAGAGGTCAGAGGTCAGGCAGAGGGGTCAAAGGTCAGGCACAGAGGTCAGAGGAGAGGTCAGGCACAGAGGTCAGAGGTCAGACACAGAGGTCAGAGGTCAGGCAGAGGCAACTTCAGTTTCAGCAGTGGGAAGACGGAAACTGAACTCTCATCGGAATTACCGACAGGGAATCTGTGTATATTTTCGGGAACTGTATTAGCTTGTATTCTCTCAGTGGGCGGCTTATTGTCAGTATATCATAATCTAACAAACGATGATCACTTGTCTGATTGAAAAGCAGCTAATTTTAATCCCTCCCATTGCCGATTAGCCCATTGTAATAAGGAGGGAGTGATGATCCGCTAATAGTAATTCCATATGTAGATCGGTGTCCATGGACTGACCGTTCATTGGAGTCTCAGCCGCATGATCATCGGTTAATCACCATCAAACTAATGATCACCTACTGCTGTTAACTAGCTAATATTTTAGCTTTTTAAGACTGATGGTTAGGTTACTTACAATCTGATATCAGCCAAGTGTAATAGAGAAAATTAATTAAGGAAGGCCAGTTAATCGTGTATTGCCTCTATCAGATCTTCACACTGGTAGGCCTAATATGCTTACACATTGGTCTAAATGTAAAAAAACTTTCTGCATCCTATAGTGTTTCAGTGTTTACCTGTCCTGTATGAGTACCAGTTCCATATTGGAGAGAGCAATGTTCGGCTCACGTCTCAAGATTGTTATATCAAATGTCGCCTTCATAGCTGGTTCATCAAAACACGGGAACACCTCATGGGCGTGGTTTGGCCAAAAATACGTCACAGCAAAGTTCCTGGAACATTGTATACATATAAAACATTACTGGAGAAATGGGTAATAACTGGGGTGCGAAGGAATAAGCTGTGTTTTTCTTGTTACTAGGTTTGCTGGGCAAGCAGGTTACATTAGGTTGTTAGTGTCTATGGATGCTTATAACAGTAAAAGATCTATTTCGACATAATAACGCCACCGTGTAAGACAGAAAGGAGATCATTGTAAGCAGCTAAAAACTATTTTTCAAAGACACTATTTTATTTTTCTTATTCATACATAAAATAAACATACACATAAGGCCATTGAACCCCCGAGGATCGCAGCATTTTATCGATCCCTGTTACTCAAAATACAGAGAAGATCCATCCCAGATTAATTTGGAGTATGTCTTGTTTCTTATTTTAGCACTTTTTATCAGTGTATGATTGAGTCCCGGGTGATAGGCCTACATAGAGGGGAATAGAAAGAGGTCACCACAGTTATAACGCAAAATGGTAAGCCGAAGATGTGTTGCTCGCTGGTTTATCGGGCCTGTTTTACTGTGTCTATCAAAAGTTATTCATACGGCAAACCAGCATGTTTGTAGTCACTGACTGTTTAGGTCACAGAAATATGTTTGCAACACTTTTATTTAATGTCATGTTCCAGACCAACGGTGCACAATGTTAAAAGATGTAATAGAGATCGTGTTTCTAGGGATACCATTGTCACGCGACACGTGATCCAAAGACGTGATCATGCGCGACAAGCTACCCCAACAACATTCCACTCATTATCTTGGTGTTAAGAACCCGGTGCTTCCAAGAGGCCATAACCATATTAGTCAAGATGAGAATACAAAACTTCCTCATAGCGGTACATGGGAGGTTGTCTTTAAAAACAAACCGTCAATTGACAGGTTTAAACAAATCCAAAATATCGTCTGGCCTCTAATAAAAACCGGCCTCTAATAGGAGCCGGGTCTGAGGCGTGTCTGGTTTTTTTTTACCGCCCGGGCGCTTATTAGAAAGTGGCGCAAAACTTCTTCCAGCCTACAATAGTAGCCGGGTCTAGGGTACGTCTGACATTTATTGACGCCTGGGTGCTTATTAGAAGTTTTACGGTAAGTTACATTTCACAGGGTACTAAAATGCGATATTTTTCTTTTTTAAAGAATGAACGTCCAGGCGGAGGAGGCGTGGCTTCGAAAAGTATTTTTTATGGGCTACTCGTACATACCATTTTTTACCACTTTCTGTTTCGGTCTTCATTTTCAGAATTCGTTTTCGAAATATGATTTATTTTTAAACATGTGGGAAAATAATTGTGTAGTTGATCCGGGGTAGTTGACGGACAATTCTACTGGTTTCTAACACAATAAGAGCAATAGGGCTTTGCTAAATATGTTCTTAGTTAAACGTACTGTTTTAATCAATTTTTAATTTACATTTCAATCGCATACTTTTGTACACTATTGTACTTTCCAATGGAAAAAACAACAACCCTATCCCATTCTATTTCTTAATAGATTAGATACTTTAACGTTTACTTATTTTCAAGATACTCAAATGTTTCAGTCAATTGTGTTTTACCGGCATATTAACAACAAGAAAAAAGAAAAAGCCAAAAAATTTTTAAAATGTTTAAGCATGTGTACTATACACTATCATCAGTGCCATCATTTATATTTCTGTATCTCGACATAAAAATCGAGAAATGAAGATTGGCTTATGTTGATCGTTAATTATTGACTTGCTTGGTTCCGTTGACGTAATCGTAGGTCCCTGGCCGGAGCCCGCCACTCTCTGACATAGTACCACTGAAGGTCATATTCAGGATATAGTATGCCCCCTCCTGGATCCCGTCCTCGTCAACAGAGATGATGAAGAAATGCATTTCCTCATCCACGGTGGAATCCACGAAGACCGGATCATCCGCTTCTACGGGGGAATCGGGGGCCGTCTGGATCTGAATGTCTCCCTGGGGGATATCCAGACCGAATGCGTTCAGGTAGATTTCCGATGTTGTGGCAAGAGCCTCAAAACGAATGGACACGGATCCAGAGAAGGAGAATGGTGGATCATCTGAATAGATATCCGGGGTGATCTCCAGAACGTAGTGAAGAGGAGATAGATCCAGAGGAAGCCTTCCCTTGCTGATGTCACCGGGATCAGAGGGTACAGGCAGCATACCGGCTGAAAGGCAGATATATCATAATCTCCAAATTTAGGGACATATTTCCGGACCCCCCCCCCCAAAAAAAAAAAAAAAAATACTCGTGTTCTTGTGAGACCTTAGAAAACTCTATGCAAATGCTGCAAATCCAATAATGTTTAGATAATGTTTAATAGCATAAAAATGAAGATGACAAATTATTCTCTTCCAGCAAATTTCTATAGCAATATAGATGAGGACCATAAGGACAATTTTGAACAGGTATGTTGAACAGGTATGCATCAACCACGTTTCTGTCAGTGAGAGCACACTCAGAACTCGATGATTAGAGGCGACATTGTAAAAAAGTGTAGGTGCGAGATTGTATACACAAACGTGTCAAGAATGATGTACCGAAGCCCCATTTTAGAAATTTTAAAATCTGTGACGTCACGATATCGATGCCACACAAAATGATTATGGATCTCAGATTTCGGATAATGCTGGAAGCAATAAGGTCACATGTAGGTCCCCGTGTCCTGTAAGCCTATCAGAATACAGAGAACCTAGAAGTAGCAGAAATCATTTCTCCAGTAATGCTCAATCAATAGTTTCTCAATATGACAGACTCCTCGCTAAAAGACTTCGGTAGTTAAACGTTATTCACAGACGAGATTATTTTATTGGAGAGTTGATGCACAAATGCACATATACTGATGTTACCAACTATCTAGTGTGTTAAGTGAAAAAAAAATAGAAATTTTATTTGTGGAATAATTTGTGGAAAGACGGGGTATTTCGCAGCCACAAGTTTTTTTAATGATTTGTCGGAACAATTAAATTGAATGTACAAGTCTTTCGACTAGAACATATTTTAATTTGTGCTGTTATACCATGTATACGAGACATCACGTCAGAAGAATGAGCAACGACCATTGCTTAAACAGCTATTCGGAGATTCTCTTTACCTTTGGGTGGCGGATACACCGCAACGGCAGTTCCCAAAGCCACAAGCAGGCAGACGAGGTGAGAGGCGGCCATCTCGCTGCCTGTCGTGAAGGAAAATGACAAAAAAATTTGGATTTGATTGATGTACACTTTCTATCTCTATAATCTTTGCAGGCGATAATGAAATTAACACCTGGTACTTGTACACGCTGATAGCCTCAAGTCAACGTGGACATTTGCTACCCATCTACCTCACTTGCAGTGCTTCACTGGCTCATAGTATAGTGATATGATACTATCACTAGTTATTTCATTGGTGGCATTTACTGTAGCGCTCCAATGTGTGTCTTCGTGTTGTCTCTGTGTGTGTATGAGTAATGCATGTCAATAAAAATACACAATTCAAGACGTGTAGGCTGGTTACAAAATTGTAACATATGCCCTGTTTCTGCCCAGGACCCGGTTCCACGAAGCTCCTTAACTCTTCCTCAAGCCTTAAATTTAAGCATAGACAGACGGACAGAATATTTCCACAATATATAGTGACTTGCCTTGCATTAGTGTAACGTAATACAATAGAAATATAATTCTGTGTACATCACTCAAACAGAGCTTCATGGCTTATAAGTCACTGTAACTTATCCCAGCCATGCATGGAATATAAGAGAAAGGAATATGTCTTGATTTGAATCTGACCTTCCAGGGTCACTCAAGCTCAAACCTGATGGTGCGCTGAAATCCCAATATGAGATCATGTTAGTTGTCAATAGTAAACTCCTTTTGAGATTAGGGTATGGCAAATCCAATGGTGTAGGTGACTTCCTATTAGTGTTTAATGGTAGTTACGATATATTGAATCGATATTTAATATGGAATATGTTGATTTTGTTTTTTTTTAAAACTTTGGTGTCTGAGCTCTCCGATATATTCAATATGGAACACCCGAGCTCAACACATCTCATAAATCAGCAACTTTGCTGAGATAGATATGCAAAACATGACGCACTTTGTTAACCATACCACCACCAAATAAAAATCCATATATTCCATATTAAATATCGACTCTGTAAACCTTCCGCTTGTAACAAACACCAGGTGTTAATTTGATTATCACCTACAGAGATTACAGCGCAGTGATAGCAAGTGTACGACAACTCCCAGGTGATCATTTTCCTTCATGAAAGGCAGCGAGATGGCAGCCTCTCACCTCGTCTGCCTGCTTGTGGCCTTGGGAACTGCCGTTGCGGTGTATCCGCCACCCAAAGGTAAAGAGAATCTCGGAATAGCTGCTTCAGCAATGATTAATATTCACTCCTCTGCCATGGCTGCCATATGTTTATCTCTCACCTCATATAGTGTGTCAGGGGCGTTAACGGTTTCATGTTTCCCCTTTCAACACCTCGTTCTAGCCCGTATTCCAATATTACACGTAATTACTAGAAAGTTTACTCCTGAAAAGCTCAATTAATATTTTGCTAATCCTTCTACAAAGCCTTAGGTGGTAAACCTTATTCAGAGGTATTATTATTTAATGGAGGTTTATAATGATTAGATGCATATTTGATTATGCTTCCAACTATCTTAAAGACCTTGTAATACGGTTTCGCGTGATCAACAACGTTTTACACGAGTCAGCAACGGGCACCTGCCGTACTTCTCCTGAGCTTTCTTTCCAAAGTTTAGGATTTTTGAAATTTTGAATTTTTTTTCTTTACATTAATATTCTCCTACACTTATGGTTCTTTTTAACTTTTAGACGTGTTTCCTGTGGCAGTCTACACAGAATATACTTTTAGAATTTGCCATTTTTAATTTTTAGAAATTGAAAAAAGATTAAAGTTTAACATTGTGGGCAATGGGAAAAACAGGACTCGGGGTGGGGGGTGGGGGGTTGTGGTGTACTTGTAGAAAATATATGTGGCACATTTGTCCTTATAGTGTTCAAGGTCATATTGATGTCATTCGGAACACTTGCAATTTTAACGAAAATATGGTTTTCAAAATGGTGGTTCTTCTACACTTATTACATGTATTTTCTTTCAACCAAACCTTTTGATATGCTATTTCGTAATTTGTTTTAAGTTTGAAATTTGAAAAAGAAATAGCAAAAGTGAAAAAAAAAAATGAATCGAATGTCTTGAAAATAGCTAATCATGGACCGAAAGAGGGAACGGGACTCTAGAGCACTAGTAAAACATATACAAAGTCAATATCTTTGCCCTTGCAGTGATTAAAATCACTTTTGGGTCATTAAGTGCACGTCTCTAAATCCCCGTACCTCTAAAACGATTGGGCCTTTTGCAAAACAGATTTAAGTTTGGGGCTCACCGGATACTTGTGGTACAAATATGTGCTAGCGTAGGCTGTGTAGTTTTCTAACCCATTTTGGGTCATTCAGTGCACTTACTTGGTATCAATTAAGGGCCATCTGTGCAATATTTATAAGTGTTACGGTTGCAGTCAAGCAGAATGCAAGGTCCATGGACCTCTTTTTGCGGCAAACTCGTTCCTGAGCCGGTAGGTAAGTTGTAAATATAGGTAAGTTGTAAATTGTAGCGTATCAGCCACTTCCCAGGCTAATATGCCCTTCTTTATTAGTTTGGGTTACGTGCAGTGCTGTATTGTGAGAGTAAACGGCCATGCGATACCACAAGTACCATCGTTGGTCTTCCAGTAATAATACGGGTTGCGCGCAGTATAGTAATTCTATAGGAGTCTATTACATCATTAACAGACCTTAATTTGAATGAGATCAGGGCTAGTTATGTATTTCTCGGGCCTAGGAAGGTTGATTAAGTGCGCGCAGTAACTGACAGGTCTCAGACACTCCAGTACAGGAGTGACGG
>JAAUYG010228029.1_pt1 | contig 11426 bp, 11 predicted proteins | sample 7278091 | NCBI WGS metagenome assembly JAAUYG01 (sample SAMN14350201, study PRJNA611818) | marine sediment metagenome | isolation source: surface marine sediment (0.6m) | place: French Polynesia: Moorea | collected 2018-08 | reverse complement strand
CACCAGAATCAACAAGATGTTTGTTTTGAGGAGCACACATCACAAACACAAATTCTGATGTCTTCTTTTCAGGGGACCACACTTCCGATCGTAGTATTTAAGTTTCATGACTTTGTTATTGATATGTGACTTGTGTGCGAACAAATGCGTGGTGAACGCAAATTGTTTGTGTTGGGACTTCAGGAAAGAAGCTTTCGTTTGACCAAGTCCACGAGACAATTGCTTTCAGACAAAGACTCGTACTGCTTCTCTTTCCTTTCTTCTCTTGCATTGCCTGGGGTATTTTTTCGCTCTGAGTTTGCCGAAGATTAGTTAGAACCAGAGGAATCTCTTTGCACATCCTACGTTTGCACCTTCAAAGACTGTGTGTCATTTGGGCGTTACGTTCAGACAGTTTATATGCAGAAAACAATTTCACCAGCAAGATGTTGGTCACGAGTATCAAAGACGATAAACGAACACAGCAAAGAGGTGCAGGAACTCCAGTGTGTTGGGAGATAAAAAAGGAATCTTACCTCAAGAAATGGAAAAGGGGAAAGGGTGTTTGATAGTCTAGCTGTCTGCTTTGATATACTGATTACAGGAATGCGTAATGCCATTCTTTGTGTGATCTGGGTTGTCAATACAGCTTAGGGACGTCTACTCTCCCGACATGGGGGAAGCTTGTCAACAAATAGTTCTCACCTCGGCTTTGGAATTTTGTCTGTGTTTCTTTTTGTCCAAATCTATTATTCTTGTTAGGGTACATTAAGCCAATTAGGAAAATAAATCCAAGAAGAATGGAGGAATTTTCGTTTGATGCCACACAAAAAACTGTTTCAAAGGTTTGAGTGCAACACACCTTGTACGAGCTCAACTTGGACAGACTGTATCTCGTCACCATGCGATGTAGGAAAATACATCTTGCGAATTGCCTGCTTTGAAATGTTTCAGTTTGTGTGCCATTGCCCTGTTTCTGCGGAGAAATGCGCGAAGAATTTTGTCTCACATTCAATGTGCCTGGGTCAACAAACTGCATCATTCTACCAGTGTTTGCCACAGTTGTTTGTGTGTTTGCTTTTGGGTTGAAACAGTTTGAAAGGCAATATGCACTGCAGTGCGGCGTCGGGACCACAGTGTGCTCTTCCTTTCAATCAAGTTTGCAAAACAACGCACACACAATAAGAAATCGAAACTGAGATGTCATAACCTGATGATTGCTTTGCAACTGGATCCTGGCACAATTCGCCAGACTGAATATCTGGAAATGGAAATTTGGAGTCACATTGGCTCGATTCAGAGAACAACTCTATTTTGGACACATCCTGCTTGAAACTCTATCTGACCAATTTTGACCTCAGTCCATCACTGTGCATGACTTCATAAATGACTCCAGAGGACTTCTAACTTCCCCGTGGGTATGTATTGCGTACAATCGTGATAAAAGCAGCAATTGTGTCAGCTTTGTCTCCGTCTCTCGAGAGATAACCCACACATGTTCATTCAAAATGGTAGTCGTTCGGTCTGTGCCCGTGAAAGCTTCTTTTTCCTGTCAAGATTCCAACTAATGCGTCATTGTTGTTGTCGTGTGCATATTTGAGACGCCGGTGTCATCTCCGGGTTTCTGCATCTCTTTGTGACCTTGATTTGGATCTGTCAAATCAGTCATGCTGACAGGACGCACAACCTCAAATCAATGGGAGCCGCCACATCATGCCACTGTTTCTGCCGCAGAAACCAACTTTTGCGTTTCCTTTTTACATCAGTTGAAATCTAACCTCTTGATCAGGGCCCGCTGCCACAGATTTGGGAACACCGGATTTCCAAGGTCCATCCCCTCTGCGTCCTCCACTCGCGTCATGTGAAAACAAAACTCTCGATTCTGAGACGAATGATTCTAAACCGGATGATGTCAACTCCCAAATCCACCATTCGCGAGTTATTTCCGGCATCTTGGGAGGGGAACCTGAATGAAACAAAGCCTGGTCAGAATCGTCTGTGTTATCGTTGTGGCTCTCAAGGTCAAGGTGACTGGATGAAAAGCGGTGCTCATGTGTGATAACTGCATGGTTTTTGAGACATTTTGTTGCAGCCCGGAAGAATTTAATAAGCGTGAAGAATAATCAGTGCAAAAGTGGAATTTTTTAAATGGATCAGACGCAGCATCTCAAAGTATTCAAATGCATAGTGAAACCCTGCTGACACCAATCTATTGAAATGAAATTATTCTCGCAAAAGATGATCCAATTATCTCCTTTGTGTGCGCTTTCATGATTTCCCCTTCTTTTGTTAAATCCAATAATCTTGTCGAAGTCCATTTGCATAACGGATATTACCCTGTCAATGGTCCAAAAAAGCCGCATAAAGTCATTATCATTTAATGCCACTTAATAATTTTCATGCCTTTGACATGATGCTGCTTTTGAAGAATTTTTTAATTACAAGAAATCTTTGTGAGGCTACAAAGAAAGCGACAGATCCGGAACACAAAGTGGTGAAATGTTACAAAGTCAACAATCATGGCAGTGAATCAGTATTCGAGGTGAGAAGACAAAAAAGGCATCAAGATGGTTCTGTGGAATGGCCTTTCGTAGAAAACAAAAATTGAGCATTGACTTCACACATAGATTTTTTTTGTACACTAAACAACAAAAGGAAAAAGTCCAAATCTGATGCAAATTTGGCAGTCATTTCAATTCGTCGTGGATTTCACTTTCTGGGATCAATTGCTGCAGAAACAGCTTCACCTGCTATTGGGGTGTGATGTGAACAGCGAAGCGCTGGGTGCAAAATTGTGTCGTCGTTCATCCAAAACAAATCAGCAGGTCTTCTCGCGAAATAACGTTGCCTTTTCCGTGTACATTTTCCTGCAAGAATCAAAATTTTGCATTGCCTTTGCAATGAAATGACCTTTGTAAGTTCAGTGGAGCTGAACCAAGTCAGTTGCGGAAACCCATCAATCACACCAAATATCAAACTCAGAATGCTTTGTTGACTCGACGCAAAAAAGAATTCCACGTCAAAAGCAGAGAAGCACTGCAAAGCAAACATGCCAATGTGAAATTAAAAAGACCAGATCAAGTTGTCTCTTTCTGTTTGCTCACTTCTGATATTTCCTGGTGCTCAGAAAACCCTGGATAATCGGTCTTTACGTAATTAATCTTGGGGATCCTTCCCTTTTCTGGCAGTTCCCGAAGGCAAAGAAAAAATTGTTGCAAAAATGGATGTGTTTGAGGGAAATGTCAGAATCACCCGTTGTGGAGTTTGGCGTTTATGTTTTGAGCCCAGTGCAGCAAAGCTGTGTTTTGGAAGTGAGACAAAACCAGCAGAAACATTTAAGTATTCATCACATTTTACCAGTAGCTACTCTTTTGGTGCAGCCATGGTTTATGCTGTTAACGCAGTCGTTTTCTAATGGGTTGGTGTTGGTGGCTTGCCGTGAATCTACAACAAGGAAGAACTTCCACGCAAATCCTCTTGCCAGCCCTTGTTCTTCTTCCTCCCACAAGAAAAGTTTTTTTTTTCAGTTGTCATGTAAATTTTCAAAATGGAAAGCTGCGCGTGAGCTGAAGACAAATGCGAAACGATGCTTCTCTTGAACGGAACTCAAATATTAATTCCTCTAATGGAAACTGGTGGAAAAACCTTGAAATGTAAAAGAAGCTTATGCCAAGGCAATCCAGAATTACTCCACAGCAGTTGTTTTAGTGAAGATTTATTTGCTTTTGCGGAAACATTTCCAAAGCGAAGAAAACTATGCATCGATTGCACGCAATCCGTTGGGAATGATCTCGGTATCTCTCAATCTTTGTATAGGTTCTTCAGAAATCGAAAAAGTCTTCACCACAAAGAAATTGTACATAAGAAATCTAGAATGCCTTTGTCATCCCACTTTAAAATTTTAGTTGGTTTGAGCTGGTAAAAGGCAACAAGCACAGTTTCTCAATGTTGTCATATGAGTGAATCATACATCATGTTTGACTCGTAACAGTGTCATTTGTACACGGACAAAGTAGACAATGCGCGTATCATATGCGCTTATCAATAATTCATACTGTCCCAGAAAGCATGCAAGACATGCCATAAGCACTGCAATGTATTTTACTCCTGATCATTTTCCCATAATCTGCTGCGGATGGCCAAAATAATCCTGCATGTCACTCCCCATGCTGATGCAGTTTCATATCTGTGAGTGAACATTGTGCTGAAATGGCGAAGAATTGTGTGGTCCATCCAAATTTTCAGCGGCCCACTACCTGATGACAATGCTCAAAAGATAACAAAAGGTCGTCTGCTCTTTGTTATGACCACAAAAGACGTTTCGAAAAACTGTCGAAAGTTGGAGAACAGTTTTGTTCTGCAGGTTAAACTTCGTAAACTTCGGTTTATTACAAACCAGACGTCTATTTCACGGGAGTGATTTAGTCATTCTCGGCAAGCCGGGTTATCTGGCGAAGATATCTAGAAATCTTTTCCCTTCAGCTGCAATAATGAAAAATGAGTATCTGTAATTACTGTTGTTTTGCGGAAAGCATCAGCTACGTGAGGGAAATAATTTGCTTTCCTGACCACAATCCAAACTCCGTGACCCAGAAAACTGGCAGCGTCTGTCTGCCAAGAAAGTTGTCTAACAAATACGAATGGGTGCGAGTTTATAGCATAAGGAGATAAAAACAGAAGCCTCATTGCTCAAGCGCTGCGCTTGTGGGCGGACTAATCAGTTCAAGCTTCTTACCAGCTCATAGCTTTTTCTTTACGAACGACGTGTTTGCGGCAGATCTATGCCAAAGACAGTGCAACGAAAAACCAACCTTTTTCAACACAGCTTCAATATGTCTTCAGCTTGTTGGATTTTGCATCCGTTGTTTTTGAGTTCTCATTTTGCATGCAACAAAAGCTTTCAGGTTCGAAAGGGTGTCATTGTTTGCGGGAAGGAATCCCAATTTTTAACGAAAAAAAGCGGAAATACTTCATTCCCGTGCTGAATCCCCAATTTTTTTTTGGTTGAAAGCAGATCCGAACCACAAAAAATTAGAATGAGGGGGAACTGTTGCCTTTTCAACCAGCTTTTCTGAAAAGGTTAATCCTCAATTTGCGTGTTTTGCGTTGATGCAACAGCCTTTTGAATTATGAAAATATTGTTTGGGATCTGTTTGACAATGATGGGCCTCGGGATAAAAAAGCAATGTGTCCTATGTAATCTATTTTGGCGTCACGGATGCACATACTCGGCACAAAACCAATTTGAGTTGATTTGAATTTACATCCGGTGTAATTAGTGGAGTGTGCGCTTCTGTAATCCTCAATATCCTTCATCCTGCCACTTAGATCATGTGATTAAACTTGAGCTCGTATGTGGGTTCTGTTGATCAATTACTCATTTCGCATCGTGTATTCCTGGGGAATTGCAAGCCCAAAAGTTAAGCAAAAACATTTTGACAAGCCTCTCAGGCGACAGTCACCAATTGGTCATGGAAAAGGCAGCAACTGCTCTTTCTGCAGGACACGCACGCCTTCCAGCATCAGCCAGGAAAGTTCCTAAGAGGGCATGTTCTTGTGGTTGTATCCAGCTGGAAGGCAATAGAGATAGATCTAAGGGTAAAACAACAGGTCAAAAGAACACAGCGTTCTCTGTATGTCCTCAGGAAAGCTATTGAAAACCGCTTTTGCTGCCTCTTGTTTTCCTTTAGAAGGGCCATTGTGCCCAGTTGTTACAATTACAGCCCCTAAGTGTATTGCTCTGCCTGGAAAAGCTATCAGGTGAGCTTTCTCGCTATTGCATTGGACACCTGAAGCTCTTTCCTTCCCCCCATCTGCGTCTCGCTTCTTGATATCAAACTGTGTGTGGCTGCAGATAAACAGCACGTCAACTCCCAAACAAGCCACGACTGCGGAATTCTGGTCTATCAAGGCGCAAAACACTTGGTGCTAACTTTTTTGTGTGTGTATTTCTTCAAGCTCGTTGAATAAAGAAAGATCAAAGACTGAGCTTCTGTGATGTCCTTTGATCAGTTGAGGTTCTTCGTTTCTCTAGGCAATACCCACAGTGTTCAGTGCATCAACACTGCGGAAGTGCGATGTATCTTTTACGTCGTCAGTACATTTGCGCTCTTGTCAATAAATTTGCTCCGGAGAAAAACATGTGTAACGCGTGGACAGACGTAAGGGCTTGCAGCAAACAAAGACCAAATTGCTGAAAAAGTATTTTCCACAGTGAAGATGCATACAATTCCGCAAGCTGGAAAAATCCACGTGTTGATTTCATATTGTGTTGCCGCATCTTGAAACATTGACGGGAGCCCATTACTTTCAGGGTCACTGCATTGCTTCCTCTATCCCAGCTTTCCGCAGGCAAAGTTTTCTCAATTCACGATGGCAAATTTCTCACCTGTCACTGTTAACTGCATCAAATGCTTCACGCTTTCTTAATCCTGGATGCCTGTGGAAACTAACAATGCAAAGAGTGATTCTTTTTCATGTCGCAAAACGTAGCCACTTTTCCACATTGCAATTTTCTGATGGTACAATTCTGTTACATGTTATCTGATGGCTTGCACAGGATCAGACCAAAATAGACCATTTCATCTGTGAATTTCTTCAGGTCCCGTCGACAGCTGACGAAATCTGGCAAATCAATCCGTCTCCATCATTGCGCATTGAAAACTGGACAAAGTGGTTGATAAAAATTTCATACAATGCTGATGGCTTACAAAGAAAGCGTGTCAGTGTTAACGCTGGAATCGATTTTGGATGTTGTTCGTTTTTGTATATGTGATATGGTTGCACGCGATATGTCTTCTGAGAACGGCTGTTTTCAGTGTTGTAGGTGTGGTTTTTCTGCAGAAACACAGGAAAAAACCCCACAGGTCCACAAATGCAGGTGTGACACAGCTTGATGGCACAAAGAAGGGGAAAATAAGACAATCTTATCCTCAATTGAGGAAACCGATCATTTTCCTCCTTGACACTCCTGGTGAGAGTTGTTTTTCGTAAAAAAGATATCTGAAGTGAAAAACATCAGTCTGTGTGGCTTTGAAGTGAGAGACCAAAGGTTTTTGGATAACCGAACAATTGCTCCTTGCTGAGCTCTCAAAGACGATACTCGGTCAGTCACGTTACATTTGAAGGCAGCCAATTCAGCCAGGCAAACTGAAGGGCTCAATCTTTCAGGCGCTTTTCCGGCACATTAAAAAAGAAGCGATCAATACCCACATGAACCACGTGCCATACACAGAAGTTCCTGTGTCTACATTACATGCTAGCTGTTGCCCTAAAGGAGCACTTGTGAAAAGAGAAAATATCAGTTATTTTCCACCCAAGTGCCCTTCATTGCATGTTGGCAACAGATGGGCTGAGCCTCTTCCGCTGGAAGAACTGAGTTTTTCCAGCTGCGGTGGCAGGAAAATTGACACGAAAGTGCATTGATATATATGCTTCCCCACGTCGCGCGAGTCCTCAAAATCATGGATTCATCTGGTGCCAAATCCATACTTAGACATGAGGGACAACTTCAATGTGTGAAAATCTGTTGATGAAGATAGTGCACCAGGACTAAGCGAAAGCTGAGATGGCATCACGCAAAGCTCCAATCAAGCTGTGTCCTCTTCGTTTGTATGTAACAGTTGGTTTTCTGCAGACAAAACGTGTCACATGGATCCTGCGCCACATTGTCGTGAACTACTTTCGCAGCACGCCAAAAAAGAAACACAAAACGCAGAAAAAATGTCACCATTGCATTTTGGGCCGTTGTTGACGACATCAATCCTGTCAAAGTGGCAAAAATAAAGAATTGAGACTGAACAGTTGTGGACGTTTCAGGACTATCCATGCCAGGAATGACACGTAACATGTGCACAGAACTGATTCTCATGCAAATGTGAACCACAGCTCTTTCCTTCTCCCTTTGTGCACAAAGCCTTTTTCTCTGCTTTGCCTGTCTTTTACACCTGGGATATGATTACGGGGAAGAAGATGTTACAGTTTGGAATTAATCAACACAAAGGCTGCGAGGCCTTTACATTTTCAGTCTGGCGAGGCAGATCCTTGTGAAGCCAAGAATACAGGAAAAGCTGTTCACTTGAAAGCACAATGCAAGAATTGTAGCATTAACAACTGCAGACACAGGTGCAAATACTGAGTGTTACTTCGTTTGCAGCACACCATTCCGGCAGAAACGTTCAGTTTCTCAAAGGAGATAACTTGTGAGTGCGTCCATGTACAGTGGGTCATAACTGAAACAAGAATAGCAGCAAGTTTGACAGAACTCATCACCGGCCTGTCAGAACGAACAGAGCTTCTTGATGATGTTGGCCAAATAATTTAATTATCTGGACTTTGATTAATCATTCCTCATGTATTTTTACCGTTCACGATCGGCGTGCGTTAAGAAGTCAGAATCAAATTATTCTTGACATTAAAACAATGCATTTCTGGCCAGTAATCCGCGCGTTCCTCTCGTCCTGTCTCAGGAGTCGCGGGTTTTGCGCTGTGCTTTGTTTGGACAGACACATCTCGAAATCCTAGCTTTTCTGGGACAAGGATGAAGAATCCGTTGCCTTTTCGAGAGGAGATGCGGCTCCATGGACTTTGTCATCGTTAAGCATGGAGCTCCGTGTGTCGTGTAATTCTATTTGGATGCTCTCAGTAACAAGTTTTGGATATCAGCGATGGGTGGATGCTTTACATGAATCAATCTTCTGATCGCACAGTTAATTGCTATATTTGAGGAGCCGATTCTGGTTCTTTTGCGTTGATGGCTTTCAGAATGAATTGTTCATACATCTGCATGCAGTGGTAACAGAGGTTCAAATAGACCCATGTCTGAAGTTGCAATTTCCATGACGCCCTTATGAGGATCTGAACATTACAACTTGACGAATCTCAGCATTTACTCAGACTTTAGACTTACTCTGAAGTCTAAAAAACGGAGCAGACAGTCATTGTGCTGCCACCCAGTCGTGGCGGAGGTTGTAAACGTTGTCAATATCAAACTCCCTGGGGGGATTCTCCTGAGATCATGGCACCATTCTAATTTGCCAACACTTCAAACTGAAACGGATTTTTACAGCTCCCATTTGGCTTGCATTGATCGAGTTTCCTTTTTTCTTACACAGCATGCTTCATTTGGTCAGGTTTGCTTTTACTTTCACAGTGGTTGAGCGGATCGATGTCTATACACTCTATATCAAGCCAGAGAAGAGAGGAGAGTTTGTTTTTTGGACGCTGACTTTGATCTATTATCCATCAAATAAAGCATTGCGTTATGAAAGCAAAATGAGGGAGGATAGTCCCATCTGATACAGTGTATGGAGTGAGGCTTTCCCTGGGCTGAGATTGGTATGAAGCTTCCTGTATCCTGGGGATTTCTGATGGAATATTTTTAGCCTTTATCCGGTTACTCTGTGGCATAAATGTCTGTCGGAACATACGCAGAGAAAGAGTTCATGAATGCGCATTGCAGCCACACCTGAAAAAATGTCGCGAAATGCAATGGCAAAAACAAGAACGATTTCTGGGGTCGTAGTTTTCGTTCAGTCAAGAAAGGCCACAAATGAACAGACTGCAATGTCACGGCAGTTACTCGACACAACAGTATCGGTGGACTGTCATCCAGATAAAATCTGGGTCAATCACTGTGATGCTGTCTGACACTGAAGACAACAAAAGGCAACGACACCCTACTCGACAAGAAAGGCTTTTTTCGGATCAACACAAAAAGATCGTGGGTGGATCCATGTTTGTACGGCAACCCTAGGCATGTTTGGCTCCCTAATGGAATACCTTCGATCGTCCGTAAATGCATAATGTAGTGGGTATAATCGAACTTCAGATGCATTTCCGGGACACTTCCTTCTTGCCCATTCCACCTAATACTCGCCTCCATTTTGATTGCATAACAATAAATCACGTTACACGCCTCAGTTTAATCCTGATGAATTACTGCGAGATCCATTTCAGATCCCCGCTGTGCTGTGTTTGTTTCATGGAACAGTGTCTCTCTGTGCATTTTATCCAATTTTGCCATACCCATATCATTGCCGCAGCATCTTCTCAGTTTCTTGCGGAACTTCAAGCAGAAAGAGGAAAACAAAGGGCTTTTCGTTTGCTGTCCTCAGGAATTAGGAATTTGTAAATTCAAGTTGTAGAACACTGGAAAATTTCACGAGGCTAAGAAAATTGTTGCAAAAGTAGATGAGCCAGACCAAATGAAATACAGTCAGAATTCCCCCAAAGGGTAGCTGGCTCATAATTGCTTGGATTCCTTGCTTGGTTTTGTTTAATGAGGCAAATGGAGCAAAAGAGTTTCTCAATCCGGACCGCAGATGCCCCCCCCCCCAAAAAAAAAATCTGGTTCGTTGGTATTTTAACACTGGACAGAATGCCGGTGATCAGTGCCTTGCCCGTGCAATTCCTATGAAACTATCTTTCCTGATCCATCCAAGCGTACGCAAGATTAACAGCTGGGTGCATGACATTGCTATGCTACAAACCTGATTCAGATAAATCAATTGTTTTTCATTGATTTGCTCACGAATTTTGTATTTTTGCTCCAAATTGAACCGGTTATTTGAGAATGTTCCATCTTCTGTGAGTTCGGATTGTACTTTGGCAGATGACTTCAAGTGCCAAACTTTTGCGGATTCCGCGGACAAGGAAGCAGCTTTGTGTTTGTCATGGAGCTTTTAGTCAGAAGGATGGATTTCGGATGTTGTGATTCAAGTGTGCGAACTGAAGCGGACCAGCTGACATGTTCCTTTGTCCTGCAGGCCAGGATCCCGTTTGTCCCTCTGAATTAGATACTGTTCACATTGCTTTGGCCAATAGTGCCTCCACCAGGCAGTTTCCATTGTGAGAGTTATTTCTGCAGTCCAGAGGGACAGCATGGAGTAATCCACTTGCGCATTGCAGCCCGCACAATAAGAACTTCCAGAGACATGCTACAGACCATATTCAGACCCGTAGTTCATTAAAAGCCATCCCTGCATAAACATATCCAATCTTTCCACTCTAAATTGATTTGATTTGTTTCCCGATGGAGTTGTTTCCAATCTCCATACCAGAATTGATATTCTTTCCCGTCATGTCGATGAGATGGCGAAGTCGTACAGCTACCTGTAGACATAAGAAAACAAATGGGAAAATAAGGAACAAAAAGACACTGGTGCTTTTTGGAGTGAACTGTCAGTGTGCATGTCCTGTTGTAGAATTAGCTCCTGCTGATTTCCACAGCTGTGTCAACACCACTGTCAGTGTGGAATTGTAGTCCACAGCTGCATTGAAGTCACACATGTATGTAAGAATTACTGACAATTTTAATGGCCAACATGCATTGCTGATGAAAAACTAGAAATGCTTGGTAGCATTGTGTCGCACCTTGCTCATTATGACGCTTGTGTGAACCTGAGCACACTTTGCAAACATGGATTTTTTTTAGCAAGGAACATGCT
>JAAUYG010069939.1_pt1 | contig 11426 bp, 9 predicted proteins | sample 7278091 | NCBI WGS metagenome assembly JAAUYG01 (sample SAMN14350201, study PRJNA611818) | marine sediment metagenome | isolation source: surface marine sediment (0.6m) | place: French Polynesia: Moorea | collected 2018-08 | reverse complement strand
GTTGGACTGATCTGTACTTGAAAGAAATCTCTCTCGTGTTTTTCTTGTTCTGCAAATCTTTGTCTTGGGAGATTCGCTTTGAAAATTTATGAGCAATCGTGCATCAGCTGGGAATTATGTAATTGAGAACTGTGTCACCAGGAAAGAGAAAAAAATTGTTCTTTTTGTTTGAACAGCTTTGGAGTCGCATTGCAGGCAGACGAATGAAGATGTCTCTCCCCTTTTGTAATACAAAGTTCTTTCGTGGTGTAGAGTCGGGCTGGAAGACAGTTCTTTGACTTTTCGTTTCGTTTGCTGCAAAATTGTGGGAGAAAGGTCGTTCTGCTGATGAGTGTTGCAATCAAATTCGGAGCTGATAACCCGCCACTTAGTGCTTCTATCCAGCAGTGTTTACAACCCAGTTTTGATTTCCACGAAATTCACAGAACGTAAGATCGATGTCTAAGTTTGATACGACTGCCTGTGTGGCCAGGTTGGAGCGTAACGATTAACGATGGGTTCTCATTCTCGTTCATTTCTCTTTGGCAGAGGCAAACGCAGGTTCGTACATCTAGCATTTGATGTCATTCATTTGGTCTGTCATTCGCCTTTCGAAACAATCAAAATAATGGACCACGACAATGCAAACAAGAATTCTGATGTCTTTGATACGTTTTGATGGCGCTGAGCCTTGAGGGGAAAAAACATCAAAAGATGTCAGGTGGAAGGAAGAAAGAAGTATGTTTTCAGTAGTTTTTTTAGAAACAAGGAGGAACCACTGCGTACAGGATCTGCAGGAAACCCTTATTACAGGAAGCCCAGGAGTTTGTACGACGGAGGAGCACTTGATTTATTTGCTAACCATCACCACACGTAAAGCAATCAGTTGCCATGGTAATGATATATGTTTTAGCAGCTGTTAATATTTGTCAGCTAGTTATTCTCTGAAAGTTTATTGTTCGGGTTCTGAACGCATTGCCCGAATACCTCTTGCGGTGTCTATGTGGGGATTAGGGTTGGTCTCCTGGTGTTTGTTCATGTCCTGAATTCTGGATTTGCAAAACATCCCCCGCCCCACAACAGTAAACATATTGTGACGTGGTAACAAAGGCCAGAAAAGTGCAGAACCTTCGAAAGTGACTTTCTGTTCAATCGCGAGAGTCCAAAGGTCAACGGAACACAATTGCCTCTTCTCCCTGTGGTCCTTATTTGCATCAAGATAAACGGACTTGCGTTTGTTTCTTCGTTTGTTTCCCTGATTGAGAAAGAGACGTTCCTGCAGTGGAAAGGAGGGCAATCAAGACATCCACAATTGATTGTGGAGAAGGTTTTGATGAGACAAAAATTGAGCGAGAGAGGCTGAGACAAGACCGTAACCCGAAGGTGGGTGCGTGCGAACGAATCGTACTGACAGACAGAAAGGGAAAATCGGATTCAGCAACGGGCGACTTTTTGTTCAAGGATGCGCTCGCCCTTTGTTTTGAACTGCTTTGCACCAGTGGGATCCACTGACCTCAAACACACAGTTGTTGATGAGCACCGAACACCAACACGACGCCTCTTTGCATCTTGGCAGCAGGGCTGACATTGCAGAGTCCTTTTGACTTTCAATTTTTTTGACGAAGGCAGAGAAATAAATTTTTACTGCTTTTTGTGTGCAGATGTGGTACAAATGTGTGCAAAGATATTTCACGGGGCTTTTACGTTGAGATTTTTTTTGCAACAATGACGTCCCTGGATGTGGAGTTTTTACGACACTGAAGTGCAGTGATTTGTACTTTGGTCTGCAACTACAGAAAATTCCGTCAGCTGATGTCCAGATCATTTATGTGAGAAGCATCACAAGATTAAGCCCCTCCCCCCTTTAAGAAAAACTTCCCGGATTCATGCGCAAACAACATTGTCCAAAGTTCTTCAGTTATTTTCCAGAAATTAGAAACATTTTTTTTTTTGAAAAGTTTTCATTTCTTTTTTTTCGTATCATTTGCTTCATTTGCTCAGCTTCGTTTTCTTTAGGAGACACAATGCTCGAGTTATGACTTGCTACATGATGTTTCTTAACATTTACCCTGTACGAGATTGTGAAAAGTTTTGACATCAATGGAAAAATTATCTGCCTGTGAGTTGGAAACCAGGTAACTGCTGCTGCGAGCGAGACTTTTCACCGAAATTCTTCCTGAGGTAGTGCAAAAGAAAGTCACTTTTTTCTAATGATTCAACCTCATGTGAAATGCCTTCAGAATGTCAGGGACGTGGCGTCTAAGTGCAGAGTTCTTTGTCAAAATCCAGGTTTTAGATGCAGTTACAGATGGTGGCTGGTGTTTTGACGAAAAAGGCAAAAGGTCTTTGTCAAGTGACTGACTTCCTTTTAACGCTTTGTCTTTGAGAAGCTGAAAAGTTCCCTGTTCTTTAAAAAAAATGTGATTTTCTCTGCTATTTTTACTTGTACAGGCATTGATCTTGGGCTAAAAATCCAGTACAATTGGTATTTCTGAAGTGAGTTTCTGATGCCATTCCCTGATCTAATTCTGTCGCAGATGTCAACATTCTCTGCTGCATGTTTCTCATGGGATGATCTTCTTTAGGAAAATGTAGTTCGCTTTTGTGCGTCACGAGCAGCAAAAGAAACAACGCTGCAGGAATCGGGGAGGTTTGTGTTCGGAAGAGAAAAGAATTGTGTTAGTTTTTATGGGGAATGTAGTTCTTCAATGTTTCTGTTCTTTGGAGGTTTTTCTTGTTTCGAACGGGTTGCCTGGAGTGGAACAGAAAGGTTAATCAACAGGCGTCTTGGTAGCGCAACTTGCTGCCTGGAAACTAAAAGGTCACATGTCACTGGAACCAGTACAAGTATTCCGTGCGCACATTCTCCGCAGCGGCAAGGAAAACTGTTGCGGACGATGTTGTGGCGCAGTAGCCAGCCCCTCCCACGAAGATTGCCGTGTTTTGAGAAGAAGCAGTGGAAACGTCTCATTTATTTTCCCCAGGAGACCAGGAGAAGAGCAGAAACTGGGCTGTGGTGAATACGCAAGGGGTTTTGCTTCTAAACTTCCTGCTCGAAAGGGACCTGTTCTTTTTCTGTGTCGGGATTCATCTGGGCAATAGCATGAAACATCGAATGAATGTTTCCTCTCATGGCCTGTCGGCGCAGATGTCAAGTGCCCAAATGCTTGTTTGGAACTTGAGGCTGCAAGCCTCGGAAAGAATTTTAAGCCCTGAATGGGGAGAGCACTCACTGTGCACAGAGGCTCCTTTGACGCATAAATTGCGTGAAGCAGTTGAAACTCCAGATTTGTTCAGGTGGCGTTCCTTTGAAGCGGTGCGTAGCATTGCGTGCGACTAAGCCTCACGTCAAGTAAAATTTAGTGCCCTACTGTTGTACTAATTGCAACAACTTATCACGGGCGTTCATTTCAAAGCACTTTGGTACTTTTCAGACGCAGTGGCTTGTGAAGCGTTTATGTTCTGTTGGTACAAAGCTGTGACTGGAATCGGTTCCAGGAGCGTTTGGTTGCATGATGTAGTGTACAGGTGTGAAAGCCTTCTCTCCTTTGAAGCCTGGTTCTACGAGACTCGTAGAATGCAAAGTTGTTGGCCGAAAAGAAAACCGTCACAGGAGCAAATACTACAGGATAACCTGTCCACGTCTGCGATGGTTAATGAGGACAACACTCAAAATGGAACACACCATTGTTGGTGGACTTTGTCGAGCGAATGACTCGCCCTTGTTTCTTTTTGCGTTGGTCAGTGTAGTCTATGCAAAAGAACGTATTTCGGCGGGTAGTGTTTCTGTTGGGTGTCAGGTCCCGTTTCTCTGGCCTTTGGTGCTGATCAAGGCGGCTGCGGTGGAATGATGTTTGTTTGAAAGGCATTGACCCATTGCTGATTTCTGTTAGTCTTTGGCGAATTCCATCTCCCCCGACACGAAGGCCCCGAACGTTGAACCCGGAGGAAGTAACCCATTACCTGAGCACGTGTACACAGGCCAGCATAGCTTCCAGTAATACACTCAAGAACCGAGAGCAGCCCAGAGTGCATACATGTGATGGTAGCCATGCCTTAATATTCACACAAAGCATACCTTTCACTGTAGATTATACTCATATTGCTGATGATGAAGGCATCTGTTTCTGCTGCATGGAACATCTTCTGCTAGCAGAGAACCTTTTCATTCTGGAGCTGTACTTGAAGGGCTCTTGAAGGAGCTTGGAGTGTCAAGTATGAATGTCTTGAATTCACCAGTATCGGATGTTTAGAGAACGAATCATGTTTCCAGTGCGAGTCACTTTTCTTGACTCAGCGTTTTCATGAAACAAAGTGAGATTTTGGCCGTTTTCCACCATTTTCTGGGATACGCAGGGAGCTATGCAGATGTGGTCTTGGGCAAGAGGCATCCTGTGCTGAGAAGTCGTGAGCCCTTTCCGCCACCAGAGTTTATTGTGCTGCGAGATGGCTCTGACGCACGCTCCTTCCTTGTTGTTTGTGATTCTTTTCTTCTCTTGGTTGTGGCGTTTTCTTGACTGTTGTACCACGAAGCTACCAGAGTCTGCCGAGCCCAACCCTTACCGATCCCCTTCACTTTGGGACCAGAAGGACCACGACCATTTCTCATTGGCAGGATTGTCACTATTTTGTGGCGTCCATAGCTTCTGACCCCTTCTCTGCCAACTCATCAATCAAGGACCAACTGATTGTGCAATGTGCAACAAGAGGGACATTCTCCAAGCTCTGTGACATTTTGTTTCAAAAATGTTTTCTTTTTCATTTTTTTCTAACTCGTAAATCTCCAATTTTTGCGAATCCTGTTCAATACAATGTAACGCCACTGCCAAACAGCTGATACAAAATGGCGTCTCAAAACACTCTCATGACGCGATTTCGAGGGCCCTTGAATAACGAGCACCATCATCCATGTGTCCAGTGGATGTCGGTACATGTTATTTCAACTACAATACACCTGAAACGTAAGACTCCCTACCTTTGGACCAAGTCAAGCACCTCCCTTAAGAATTACTCTGGATGTTGGAGCTGCGGGGTTTCCTCTCATTGGACCTCTTTGAGCGCCCTGTGCAAAGAACGTAGTTTAGAGTTTGAACCGCAGTCGTCGTGTGATCTCTGAAGGTCAAGAATGCCCACTTAGTAGGTTTGTGCCAGCCGCCTCAATTCATGAATACAGCTGTTGTTACGGGCAGTGGCAGAGAAAAACTCGCCATCATCTATCAAAACGCAACCAATCATGTCAGCAATAAAATAATGTACATTTGGTGAAAAGCAGTTGTTTCCAAGAACTCAGGATTTTCTCGCGTGGAATTCACTGACGATACTACAAGTTTCAAACTCGCTTTAGTGTTTGGAATTGCACCGGTGAATCCATCCTCGACCTTCTGGTCTGTTCGAAAATGGCACAAACGTTGACGAATTATTTTTTCAGAAGCGTTTTGAAAATATTTCCTTAAGCATCGAACACACAAACACTTGTGGCAGGGGAGGGTACAAAGGTATCAATCCACAGGCCTTGTTCGCGCTGACGCCTGATAGTCCTGAGACACATACTCAGCAACACTGGTGATAGCACAAGGAAAGGGGCAGCCCCTCTTCTGCTGTCTCAGTCTTGGGTTGTTCTTGGCACTCAAAATGCAGTTGGAAGTTTTGAGGTAACACTGTCCATTCCCCAGGCTTGATGGTTTGATCAAAGGCCATCTTATCATTGATGTTGAAAGCCGTGTTGGAGATCCACTGGACAAGAAGCTGTGTGAATCTCAAAAGCTGAAAAGACGAGGGGCGTTCATTCAGTCACAGAATTACACGCCGAGTGGATCCTCCTGTCATGGAAAACTGAGAAGAACAGGTTCTGTTGATCCAGACGCCAGGTGCTCCCAGTGCATGGTGACAGAATGCGCAAGAAACACAGGGGGCAAACTGGACGCCGTTGTGCTGGGCAATTGTTTGCAAAGTGAACTCATGCCACGGTGCCATCGCTAAACAGCGGATTTTGTTTGTTGTGATGTTTTTGTGGCCTTCGTGATGACAACTTAAAAACGGTTCTGAAAGCTGGATTCGTTTCTGCAATGGGAACTGATTCGCGAAGAAACTCCCAACATAATTGTCTTGCCTCTGTAGCTGCTTCGCTTGTTAACTTTTTTCCTTCAGATTCTGCTGGGTAACAATCTGTTGGATCCATCACTAAATTATCCGATGAAAAGTTACGATCTTTCATTGGAAGCAGCTTTCTCTCTTTGGCTTCGCAGGCGGCTGCTTGAATTCTCCAAGACCTGCGCGCTATCGAGAAGAAGGCATTTGTTTCGAACTGTCTTCATTATCATTAGAAATTATCGTGTACATATTGTACTGGTTGGCCCCTGATTAACACGCTTCGGGCGTTTCTTAGGTAAACTTCTTCGTTTCTTCAGCTGTGGAAATTTGTGTTTTGATTGAAGCCGCCTTGCAGTTTTCTTTATTCAAGAAGGCCTTGTAATCAATGAAGTGAGGCCTCCCAAATAGAAGAACCCCCACTTGAAAGGAACCCGGCTTGATTGGGGAAGTTCAAACTCGAGCTCGAGTGGTGTGAGGATTGGTTTGTAAGTGGGGTACCATCAGGTGTAAGGCTCTCCAGAGCTTTTTTGCTTGGGTAACATAAACATGAGCATTGATAGCTGTCATATTTTACTTTTTCTTCTCAGGATGTTTTCAGATTGCTGGAATATCAGAATGGGGCTGTTCTCTCGCAGTTTCAGTTTTGACAGCTTATCTGGCATCTGGAAAACCCGGATTCAGAGTTGGTTACTTTTATGTTGCTGCTGCACGTGTGTGGCCAATTATGCAGCGCCTTCTTTGTTACTTTCCCTTTCCCCTTTTGGTGAATCCATTACATTGTTGGTCCAGGCAGGCCTGAATCCATGGTCAAGGTTACCCACCGGTGTGAACAAAGACGCCTATTTTGTGGACTGGAACAAGACACAAGAAAAGAGAGCATTGTTCTTTGGTCATGGTTTGGGTGATACAGAATCTGGTTCCACTTACAGGCTGAAGCTGTTTGTACCATCACCTTTTGCCATGCTGGAGCATTGTGCCAGAAGCCAAAGGCGTAGCCTGCTCCACTTCTGTGAAATGGAGGAATTAGCCGTGTAATGTTTACATAGCAATTGTATTTCACCTGGTGGTTTCTTCAGACAAGGAGGCTGTGGATGATTGAAGACTGTTAATTGCGCCAGCACACGTGGAGTGTGTAGGGTCGGCGCAGGGGGAGAGAACCTGAGATCTGCAATCACTGATTACCAATAGTCACCTCACCTGTGCTCTGTCTGTCAGCAAGTGCCTCACTTCTTCATACATGAAAAAAAATCAGATGGTAGGGGGGAAAGACCGCAGGGCGCTGGGCTGTGTTCTGGTGATCCTGGACAGCACTGATAAAGGCAGTTTGTTACAATCAGGGATTGCACAGGAAAGGACGAGAATTAATGGCATTACGTCGAATTGCTGTTTTACTTCCTGCTCCGTACAGCCCGTAATCTGTCTGATTGCATTCGAGTGGTCGGTGGGTGGGATTTCCACCAATGTAAAAGAAGGTACTCGATGATTTATGTGGTAACAGCGCCCATGACTGACAAGGAGAGAAATTCTACAGGCAACGCAAAAGTGGGGAGACTGATTTTGCAAATTGAAAATTTAATTAGGGTGAAGATCTGCATTTAATTGGAAATGTGGTTTGCAGAAATTTCTTATGGAGACAAAAGACGCCAAGACTGGTGATCAGCTGGATTTGGAATCCCCAGGATTTTACCGTCTGGAGAAAACACTTCTTTTTGTGAACTGGATTCTTAAAGGCAGCCTGATTTCTGACCTTTCTCCCGAATTAAGTGATCTTTTTAAAGAAGTGCATGGAAGCGTTAAAGAGTCTGCGAAGAAGATTGATATGGGCTCAACTCTCTTTACGAAATGTTTGCTGGCAATTGGCACGTGGGTCCAGAGGTCAAGCAAGCAGCGCAGTCGATCCACGAAATAATTTTTCAAGAAGTAGGTCAGCGCCCTATGTGCAGCTGCACTTCAGCTTTTGTAGAGACAAATCGAAATGGACAACTGCCAGTTCTAGCAGATGGTCAGAATTGTTCTCACACATTGTTTTTGTACCCGCTGTTCTTTGCTGTGGTAAACTAGAAGCAGTGCGAAACACTGCGTCATGTCACAACCTCCAAGACACAAAACTGAGATAATTTCTCGTCCGAGGAAATGTTTGTGTTGTATTCTCCTGGTTTTTTGCGATCGTTTTCGTTGAGGAGTACTTCTGACACAACTAAACTTTTTTTTTTCCTTCAGCGAACATTGTACTGGAAAAGTACACCTCATTTTTGCGCAATCATATCAGGGAAAGATTAGAAGCAATCTGATTTGCGGAGCCTTTGCCAACTTATGACATGAGATTTCCAGGGCATCATGTTGCATTGACGTACGAAGAATGTATTCCTGAGAAGCAGCTCTGTGTGTTAGTTTGAATAGATCTACTTGCCATGTTCACAAACATCGGGTAATGCGATAAACGCTCACAGGATGTTCAACTGGAGTTGGCACCGCGTCAGATTGTTCGACACGCCGGCGAACAGGCAGAAAATATCAAGAGGGTCGCTCCGGTTCAGTTTGAGTGAAAACTTTTTAAAATGCGAAGAAAACGTTGGTTCTCCAAGTGCGAATACAATGGATGGATTCTAGGCCATGTAAACGCCTGCACGTTTTGGCTTGGGAGGTGAGGAGTAAGGTCAAGAACGGTGATTTGGCATGGCAGGGGGTCGCTCAGGATTCTAGTTTACTCAGTTAACGAAAACGAAAAGCCAAATTTTGCCTGGTCCAATATGAAGTAAACCTGAAGTTAGAGGTTCAGGATTGATTTCTGTGGTGCGCACTTTGAACTTGACGTTTGGACAGGAGAAAAGAATGAGACAAACACGGGTTGTGTTTCTGTCCGTCTCCGAGCTTGTGGTGTTTTTCTGCATCAGGGGGGCTGACAGCTTCTGTGACGTATCAAAGGCGTCAACTCATTCCAGACCGACACCAGGGATTCCTCAGCATATTACACAGAGACTCAGCAAGTCTTCCTCTTGGATGCCTCCACTGAATCCATTCACGCCCAGCGGGGTCTCCAGGCCAGACTTCATAACCTCGGAGCAAAATTCTGCAGGATTCTCTTTTGTCTGAAACAGAGTTGAGAACTGGGTTCGTGAGTGCTATTTGCCCGTGCTGTTATGTTCTTTGCTCGTATTGCTGCTGTTCTGCGACGGCCAATGTGCAGCACATGCAAAGTGGACCTTCACGCTGACAGAGAAGAACACGGCAGTTGGAAAGGTGCCTGTCTGCGTATCCTAGCAGCGTCTGAAATGCCCAAGCACAAGCAAACATGGTGAGACTTGACAACACATCACTGCACTTTCCTGGATCGAGTCCTGCAATCAGGAGGAAACTCCTGTCTTACACTCAGGCAGATTGCAAACAGTTCTCAATGTTCAGCACCCCAGGAGACTCCAACAGCAGGCAAATGGAGAAATACCTTCCCTTCCACCAGTTGTTTGTTTGTTTACCGCTGCTCCTCACTTAAAACAACCCCCGTGTAATCGGAGCTGCGGAGCTGTCATGACTTCTTAGGCCTGATGTACACGCGCACCGCACGCTGCTCGTCCAGCTGTCTTCCGCAAAGGTTAGTGGTAAGACGTGGCTGTCAAATCAGTTTTTTCTGGTTTCGGGCAACTTATATTTCAGCGAGCAAAAGTCAATGCAATGAATGTAAAAAGTTCCCAACACGTCATCCTTCCAGAAGCCGCACAAATGGTCCTTCCAAAAGGAACTCACCTGGGAACCTTCGCTTCTGCGGAAGTCAGTAAATTCTCTTCCTTATTCACACTATGGCTTGGGAACAATTGAAAAACTGGATCGTTAAGTTTCAGACCCACAGTTTTGTGTTCGCTAGTGGATAGCAGTGACATGTATCTTACATTTGCGCCGACAATTTGGAAGGGCATTTGAAGCGAAATGAGAGATCCGTGCACACCTCATTCTCCATAGGGTGATGCGCCATAAATTTGCGAAAGCAGTGTTGGAGGCTGGAATTGAGCAGTCAGCGAGAACCTTGCGAAGGCACAGCAAACCAATTCTAGGTTTTCATTGTGACCTGCTCGGGTGCTTCCGTGGGTGAAGGTGGGTGGGAAACAACACGGTTTTGGTGCTTGATGAATAATCTTCAGGTACCAGGGAACAAGCTCGGTAAATTGGTTACACGTTCCTCAGCGATGATTTAAAGGTCGACGGGAGGGGGTAGCATGGGTGTGTACCTTTAACATGTAGGATTAGATAAGAGGGGGTATTCCAGTGCCGGGCTGGAGAAGCCAGGCATTTGTCTGTCGTCAACGGTAGACAGACGGACTGAAACCTGTTACCTCACACTGTAGGCAGATTGGCACTGCCTCGTATCTGCTCTGTCTGGTGCATCTCAACACTGTACCATCTAGCAGCACTTAGGTAGGTACATCAACAGCCGCATGTGAACAGATTTTGAAAGATTTCAAACGCGTGTTCATGCCACTTCTTTGAATCTGTCCTGGAGCTTCTGCAGTTTCTCTGCGGGAAAAGTGCAGGTGCGCTGTGGACTGTGCGACCTTGACAGACCAGGAACGTGGTCTCCTTCCCTCCTTCAGTGGTTAATTTTAGGTCTCATTAGTCACTCTGGGAGAGCCAGCACGAATTATCCATTCTCCCCAAGTCATTTGCCACACCTTCACGTTCTCTTGACCTGAGAAGGGACACCAATTACGACCGCTTCTCCTAAGGCCTTGTTGCTTCGGTTCAAGCGGATTAGCGAAGGTTTACAAACACTGGTTGACAGGGCAGATGGGTTTTAGATGTAGCAGATGGTGAAAACAATAACAGTGCGATTGAGTACAAACACATCCGCGTGCATCTGGGTTCTGCATACTGCAAAAGTGTTCCAAACACTGACGTAAAAAATAATTCCACAGAATTTTTGTCTCCATCTGGGCTATTTCGCAAAAGCAAAACGAAATGAATTTACCTGTGCACCGGTTTTGGGGCGGATTGCAAGGCAGATGCGCATGATTTCTGAGACGTGTCGGCCCAGACAGTGTCGGAATGAGGCACCATGGGGTGCACTCCTTTGTAAATGTGTCACCTCAGACGTAACGCCCTGTTGCAGTGCTTGTTTCTTTTCGCCAATTCTTCTTCTCCAATCACACTTTTTCATTCAAATGGCTGAATTTCTGAAAACATCTTGGCCACACTGGCATTTTCCCAGAAAGCATGGAAACAGTATTGCGGTTTGGAATCTTGGGTTCAAAAATGTTGCCTTCGTTTCGTTGTCTTCAACTTCGTTGTGGTGCAGTGGAAGTCTGTGAACCAGTCATGAAGCTGGGCCGCATTCTCAAGTCGTGTCAGCGCTTGAGCAACTTTGTGTG
>JAAUYG010035583.1_pt1 | contig 11426 bp, 7 predicted proteins | sample 7278091 | NCBI WGS metagenome assembly JAAUYG01 (sample SAMN14350201, study PRJNA611818) | marine sediment metagenome | isolation source: surface marine sediment (0.6m) | place: French Polynesia: Moorea | collected 2018-08 | reverse complement strand
CGTAGTAACTCCCCACGAAGTCTCACTAGCACTACCAACGATGTCTTACTAGCACCACCAACAAAGTCTCACTTCTTGACCGGACCCGATACCACCACCAACAAAGCCTCATTAGTGACACCGACGAAGTCTCACTACCATAACCAACGAAGTCTCACTTCTTTACGGGGTCATGTCCGATGGACTCGACAAAAGCCTATTTCTTAGCGCATGAATCACAGATTTATCTGCATGATATCAACACGATGATAGAGTGCAAGTTTAGAGATGCAATGGAAAGAGGTTTGCACATCTTTTTTTTTCTGCGACAATCATCCGGTTTCTCCTGATCATGTCAACCGTTATCTAAATGTAAATTCTTGTCGGAATTCGACCATGCACGAAACCCAAAAAATTGGGGCAGAAGTGTAATGATATCGTCTGGGATATCAGGAATGCGAAAAACAGCAATTGTTTTCGGGGAGGGTAGATATGCTGACTTCTCGTTATTACCTTAACGATAGCCTTTGGTCAGTTGTTGTGGTCGTGGTTGTAGTTGCTTTGGTGGTGGTGGTAGTGGTGGTGGTGGTGGTTGTACTTATGTTGAATGGTGTGTGTGAGTGTGTGTGTGTGTGTGGGGGGGGGGGGGGAGCTGTCCGTAACTTGAGACCAGGGGCCACTCTTTCATGCCATATATAGCTCTGAGTCCCTTGCCCCCGTCAGTAGTACGAGACACAAATACCAGGCCCGCATACATACTGACACCGGGGCCACCGGCCACTATTAAGTGAATATATAAAACTGGAAACTGCTTATGTGTTTCACCAGAAATGAAATCGTTGTTGAGACTGACGTACTACAGTGGTTAATTTTGGCCATGTTTCGTTTTTGCATTTTACTGCTTTATTTTTTTACCCGAATTTGCACCGCGGTGCTAATATTACCGCCGCATGCCAACATCAGCATCGTGGTGCAAATTCGGGGAAAAATAAAATTATAGTGAAATACAAAAAGAAATATGTCCAAAATTAGCCACCGTAGACGTACAGTTTTATCTGCCTTCTTGTTAGTTCACACATATTCACAAGAAATTCTTCAAGGTTTAGCAATGTCTCCCAACTTCACGTTCCGCTTCACTGCACACTATCGGTAAAACTAGTATCTTTGTTAACAGTCTGCATGACGGTTTTTAATCGCAGTATTGCAGTTCTTGTCTTTTTTATATATTCTTACATCATTGTACCCATGAGTATTATTATAGTACTTTATTTTTGGGGGCTGCACGTATAAATGCGACTTGCTATTACAAGTCCATATACATGTACAGCGGTACAGCTGAATTTCATGTATGACCAAAAAGAGCCGCGTCAGCAGTCACAACTTTTCAATCTTCTCCGTAATTCAGCCTTTCAACTGCAAGTCTTTTGTGGCATCGGCTGCTGGTTCTCCCCGGAAGGACCCTGATATAGAAGAGAATCTTTTCCGGAGAAGGTCAAGCCGCCTTTGAGTCCCAAGCCTCGATCCCCGGGGTGACTTCGGGGTTTCCTCATTCGGATTTTCCCTTTAATGGTCTCTGCAGGTATCCGCTTCGAAAGCAGATTGCACCTAGTGAATAAGCTACCGGTTAGGGACTACTGCGGTGGTATCTTTTTCTCTGAAGACCCCCTGCGAGTAATTATTTATCTGTATGAAATCCAATAGTAGGCGTTGTGGCTGAGATTCAGTGCTGTGAGGTATTATCAATCAACAGTCGGCTGCCATACAATTCAATACCTGCTTTAGAACAGGTTCATTGTAAGTCTGCTCAGGGGCTCGCATGCAATTTTTAGACATTAGTGTGGAAAATCACAGGCCAGAAGACGCTGGAAGTATTTTTGCGGCATACGTCAGTCGCAAGGCAATCAGGTGCAAGCAGCGGCCAAGCGGGTCAGCAGAACACAAGTCTGGGCAGTCACTTCGGGCTTTGACTGATGACCATCTCCCCGTGGTCTCACATTGCCATATCTGTCAAGTAATGAAAATACTAAACGGGAGTTACAGACCAACCTCTTGTATACCCGACTCCCTCGCAAATCTTAGTTACCACTCAAGACACGGGAGTGAAGGACCCCAGATGGAAGTCTGCCGTTTCCATTCAATCAATACAGATTAAACTCCAGTCACGTAATGGCGTTGCTCCTCTGCCTGAAGCCCCGGTAAAACCCTTTCTTCTGTGTGGTATTTCTCAGCAGAACAGAGGATTACTGTTGTTTTAGTACGAAATAAGCTTATGTGTACTAGACAGTGTCTTCTCGCTAATGTTGACTACTGAAAATATGCTAATGGGACGTCACAAATATGCGGTATGCTGTTTGATCGATGTTGGATTTTTAACTATTTAGAATTATATACACTTTTGCAGTTGTGTCTAAACGCTGCTTTACGTTTCTTCTTCTTTTATGAAAAGGCAAAATATGGCCACGAGCAAAGGGCTTAAAATAGAAATATAATAAGCGGCTTCAAGTTGATAAATACAAACACAATTCCGGTGCTTCAGACTCCATTCAATCACATTATCTTTGTGGTTATTGCAAATCTTTGCGTCAATCCTTGTGTAAAAGGATGACGGTGAATGCCTGATAGCTCTTCACCTGATGTTTAGTTACGTGTCTGCTCTTACCATCGGGTCTGCGCCTGCTACTCGCACGTGGTACTACACGTCAGTAATTGTACTACAGATGCACGCATGAAGGTGCGTGGGTGGTAAGGCTTCAATTAAAAAAAGCACAGTAGGCTTATTTACAAAGAGTAAGACATCTTGACCCCTGGCCAGATTTCTGCAAGTCCATCGTGAGCTCATGGTCAATATCTCAGCTAGAAACATACTAGATGTCGAGCTAAAAGAAAAAGTAAAAAAATAAATAAATAAATAACATGTAACCGGATTCAATCAGTGAGGCAAATTGTGGGGGTTGATTGTTACTGTCATCAGGCGTAACTATAAGTGTAGGTCATTGAACCATGGGACACGAGGCAATGTTAATGAAAACTATTGTAACAGTATAATGGCTCCGTCAGTAATTTTGGCCTGCTTTAGAACTACATGCAGTGTATGTCGGCTTATATCTCTGCCACCATTATTTATTTCCTTTCTTATTTTTTAACTTTAACTTTTGCTTAGGTTTGAAATATGCCTACTTACTTTCAATTATTTTTTTGTGTGGTAACTGACGTATCTAACCTTCTTGACAGATTATATGCGAACCTGATCCAGGCAAAGCCAAGCGTTTAGGCGACAAGGTGGAGAAGATTGTGATGGGAAATAAGAGTTCTACTCAAAAAAAAATCTTGCCACTTTTTACTTGATACTGGAGACGTGCTCTCACAATGACATCTACCGCTCAACGGGGGTTCCTTTCTGGTATCAGAATGTCTGCAAGGATTTATCCTCGACAGGTGGGAATGGACTCATGGCATTCCTCCAGGGGGGGTTGTGGCGACATGGGCAGCAGTACTGACATTCTTGAACTGCATTTTTCGAACGCAGATAGGGTGTGCCTCTGACCTGACCATCAAGCTGGGACTCTGGCATGGACATGCCCATATACTTAATGCTATGGTTAATACCTGACTTGATCCGTTCGCTTTATATAGATACTGAATGTTTTGAGAGAATACAATTCCCCATTAAGTTACGGGTCGTGCTATGAGTTCATGCAATATAACTCTTTGCAACTCAATAGCAGGGAACGATTATAACAATAATAAGCCGTCCCATCCATCTACGATACATGGGGAAAATTACATTATCCTTAGGTGCCATCATGAGCATGATGAGTCTGCTCCTTCGCAGATGTACGACCCCAACCATTTTTTTCGTTTTGTACACGTTATTGATGTAAACGAGTAGAGATTGACCATTCCAAGTGGTAGAAGTTTTCGTATCTTTTGTGACCAAGACCAAAACAGACGTGTAGGATGATTTAATATTGTTGTACATGTAATCGTCTCCTGCCACGGAGTTGCATAGGCATAGAAATAGAAGCATCAGCTGTACAGTCGTCTTACTTGGGATGTTACCATGATACAAATGCAACACATGTAGCGATTACGTCGGAAGAACATGAACATACAACTTATGCTTTCGCTCTTGATAATACTTTAGTCTGTAATATAAGCTTATAGACACACTTAGCGGAAGTCCATAGGCACATGTTTCTTAACCTCTTTCGAAAATCATCAAGAAACCTTATTAATATTGGTATCATGCATACATTTTTGCTGAGTACTATCTCCGCACTATACCAAATGATGCTTCTAGCAGTCTTAAGTCGAGTCATAATTTATCTGCCTTTCATCATGGAAAATCCTTGAATGGGAGAATAATGTCCATGTTATGTATGTGCTTAAAGACCCCGCCAATAACCGGGTTCAGTCCCAACGCCATGTAACTAAAATTACTTTTTTTCATCAACAGTTTTCTGAAAGTATGCTTTATTTGCAAGGCATACCCATCAACAGTATTCTGAAAGTATATTTATTTGCAAGGCATACCCATCAACAGTTTTCTGACTGTATTCTTATTTACAAGGCATACCCATCCACCGTTTTCTGAAAGTATGCTTTATTTGCAAGGCATACCCATCAACAGTTTTCTGAAAGTATGCTTTATTTGCAAGGCATACCCATCAACAGTTTTCTGAAGATATGCTTTATTTACAAGGCATACCCATCAACAGTTTTCTGAAAGTATGCTTTATTCGCAAGGCATACCCATCAACAGTTTTCTGAAAGTATGCTTTATATTTACAAGGCCTACCCATCAACAGTTTTTTGAAAGTATGCTTTATTTGCAAGGCCTACCCATCGAACGTGTCATACCTGTATAATCTGTAAACAGGGACCAGCATTGAAAGACTACTTATTTAGATATCGTCTGAATTCTGATTTGAATATCGTACTATTTTATATCCCAAGATTCACGTAGGAAAACGTCTAATTTATCCTATTCCAAAGGTACGCTCCAAAAGAAATTTGTTTTAGCATATGTTTTGGAAATGGTATTTTGAAATATTTAGTTCTGTTGCACATGGGTTTACATTATTTACGTCAGAAACTGTCGTGTTCATCCTAATAGAAACCCATTGTTATGGTGCAAGCTCTTGGGGGATGTGCGTCTGTTAAATTCAAAATAAATAGTACTCATTAAGTCAGTGGCGGTGTCCAGTAGAATTAAGCTACATGTAAATATGATGGCGTGATTTCGTCATATTATAAAGCAGAAAGCAGAAATGTGTTGCTGCAGTCACTTCTGGTCATGGTATGGTTTGTAGGGCTGAATTAGGATTAAGGTGTAGGCCTATGCATGTTGATGGTGCTAACAATTAGATACCTACAGTAACTGGTCTGCTGATCATTGGTAACTATTTCATATATTAATTATAGCTATGTTATTCTGAAATAAAATAACTTAAGATCAAATGTTTAATATGTGCTTTGACTTACACTAGACTGTAGTTTTTCAGTTTTCCTTAACCTTTGAATGAATGCAGTTTCTACTGAATTTCAAAAAGAAGGGATCGCGATGCGCTTGGTCGAGCGGTAGAAGACTCGACTTCAGACCACTGGGTGCCGGGTTCAAAACCCGGTGTATTCAAGTCTGGGGCATTTTCATCCTTTATCTCATTGACCGTTGCCCGGTCTGTCGCTCATAAGGCCCTGGCTGTTAAGAAGCGACGTTAAACTAAACAACTTGACTATCTCTACTCAAAACGAGGGACCTTCTTGTATTAGGTATTGTTTCTATTGTTTTTCTATTAGGATGAAGACGGTAATTGGGATAAAATCATTACAGATTTTGTCTAGCGATATGAGTTGAAAATACTTGCATCAAATGCTGTTAAGTCATTTCAAGACCCGTATCCTGACGTATATTCGGGTATGACGTGTCCCTATAATAAGCAATAGACAGCTTGGCGCCGGATATTTTCCACTAACTCAATCATGGCAGTGGTGAGATGGGAATTACCGTTTTACCCATTTACACGTAGCCTTATAGGTAACAACCCCATATGACAACATTCCCATTAAATATACAAGAACGCGTAGTAAAAACATCTGTTGAGTTTCTTGCATGGATAGAAAGTAATGCAATCTTATATACACTAGACTTATAAACAAATAAAAAAGGAGGAGGATAAAATAAGATGAAAGGTTTCCAAGAGCTTTCTTACCTTGTGGGTAATAGGGAAAGATGCTGATGCAGGGAAGTCCAGTTAAATTGTCAAACCGTAAATTTATTTATGTACTTTTTACGTGGCAATGTGCTTACGTTTCTATAGCCTTCATGACCTTAGCCATTTGCATGATTTGTGAGTAAATGTTTCCCTTACACTTTAAATTCAGTTGATAAGCCGTTTGATGATTAAGACTACATCTACATGATTAAGACTGCTATGTTTGACTACATGTAACAGCAATCAGTGGCATGGTCTCTCACACACTTGTTAATGTGGCTCATGACCGATTTTTGTCCTGTCTTGACAAAACTAGACAGTGAAAAGTCTGTTCAATTGCTGCGCCTAACTTCATATCTTAACGACATGTGATTTCGAATTTATTTCAGTTGTGTTATGTCTCCGATTAGCGATAATCATCGACCTTATTATTTAATTGTTTTGGATGTCTGTACAATGTAGTTATACATATTTGCTACCGACACACTGAGTTCTACTCACGACCCGTTTTACTGTGAGTTTGATAGTGCACCAAGATCTGGCCTGAGACAAAATATACAAATGTGAAATTTTGTCTAAATTTGGACCTCGTCTAACAAGGATAATTCTAACTCTTTCGGAAATGCTTTATAAAGTCGTCTGAAAGAGCCCTTACATTTTATTTAAAAATTTAGGCAGGTCCAGCTAATCTCAAATAGTTTTATTTAAACTGGACCGAGTTCCTGTATACCACTACCTTAACAAGAGATAGGGCATTCTTATTACACACCATGGCACGACCTAATTGATACAGCATTTAAATTGCTAGCATATATTTATGTCAAACCACTGCAATGCTCCGAATTTTTACCTACTGTGTGGATACTCGTGTGTAATATTTTAAAAACAATATCGAAACTACTGATAACGTAATGTTTATATAGTTACAGCTACGTTACGTTATCAACCGCACTGCGAACGTTTCACAGATCTCCTGTCTTGCCTTAACGCATGTTACACGTTACGCTTACAGGCTGCGTTTGAAGTACTTGTGGTATTCAATTATCTATCAACCAATTAGGCCGAGAAAAGAGGCGTGCTTCGCTAAGAAAAGGAGCATTGTGGCTTTTTTTGCTGTGACCCCGAATCACAGATGGTTAAGATAGAGTTTTTTTAAGCTGTAAATTCATGCAATTGATTAGAGGATAGCACATGCACAATAGAGTGCGTGTTCGGCTTTTTTTCCGTCCCTGGCAACTCGACAGATACGTACATGAACCTCGAGAGAGTATCGCCCTTATACTAGACGTGCGACATGGGTGCCTGTGTTTTATTGATCAGCACGTTTTTGACTTTTGCGAAGTAGTGTTGAAACTATTGCAATTTATCTAGGGCACCGATTGATACTATTGATTCATCACCGCAATTATGTTTTAGTCACCTGGCAGCTGATGGTGCATGTAGCATAACATCACGCTGAACGTTTCTGGTGAGAGGGTGCCTTAAGCCTTATAGTAACATGACAGCCGTCTCTTTATGTTACATGTGTTAACTGCGAGGAATCCGAAAACTTTGGATTAGTTTACTAACATAACAGCCACCTGCTTATTACACTCACACATCTTATGCAGCTCGTGACGGTGTTGCCTGTGTGTTATGTCTCAACAGCAAACCAGATGAAGTACATGTATATAACTAGGTTGTGTTCTTAACTTTAAGGGCATTCCGAGAAGCTTGTCTCTTCTTTATTTCCTCGACCAGATAACGGAGGAGAAGCAACAAAATCATCGCATGCTTTAATAGGAGGTCCATTTGTCGTCGTACTTTGTGTCAGTGCATCTATTGTTCTTGCTGGCACAAAATTTAGAAAATGTCAGTTATAAGCTACAAGCATACTTTGTGTAAACAGTCAGTTGTTTTAGAGCGACCTGAGCGGTTGATGTACAAAATGTATATCATTAGTTGGCACATTGCACTGCACAATGGATGCGAATGTACAGGTGATGAAGTGGAGGGCAGGTAAAATGGAGGATAGCCTTGATTCTTTCTATGGAAACCCTTTATACAGTTGGGTTAATACTGGTGTTCTCGTTTATTACATGTCTTCAGCTGGACTATCGGCTTCAGATCGTTTTTTCGCGTGTTCGATTCTAATCCGTGTGACCTTCGTCTTCCACCTAAATTACCCCTGTTTGGTTCGGTTTAGCCTATCATTATTCTCGTGCAGAAAAATACCTAAAATAGATAATTTCATTTCACATTTTATATGAGTCTTTACCCCTGACAGGACAAACAAAAATCATCAAAGTTGACAAATCAGTGGAACTCTCCCCGTGACTGCTATAGGCTTCTTGATGGGTCTCTGTTATGCCGACAGTGCCGCGCCAAGGTCGTGTATTGACAACCGCAAGGCAAGGCCATAGCCGCCCTTCACGAGGCGGTCTCTGGTCGCATTGCCATGCTAGCTGCAGCCACCCAGCAAGCCCCGCCTCTCGTCCCATCCTTCAGGCAGGGACAGCAGGCTGATCGCTGGCGGCTGAAGGGGCTCAATCGCCACGTACTTTGTCACAGACAGCAGTCACTTGAAGATCACGAATAGGAATCGTGGCCAATCTTTGACCAGGTCTAGCACTTGTAATCGACTTCCAATCCCATTAGCCGGTTCTGTATAAAAAATTCAGCTCCCATGTGCAAGAACGTTGGCTGACCTTTTGGATATCCGATAAACAAGAGCTGCTGAGAATTCACTGTGACACGATTCAGTGCTTTCTGGTGCCATCACACCATTGCGCACTTGCAATGAGAAACGACCGAGAATTCTTCACGATCACGGAATTTGACTCGAACATTCCCATTCGGACTCCCCGTCGTCTGCAGGATATACGAAAACTTGCGTAACATACTTCCGTGTTGATTTTTTTTTATTATAAAAAATATGGCTATGGATGTTTTGACCAATGCGACTGTCCCCTACATCGGAATGGACAACACGACACACGCTAGAACTGCCGGCGAGATGAGTAATGACAGTGTTAAAGACTATGAACAAGTAAATGTGTGGGAGGACGCGGCAGAGGATAAGCTGAGCTGGACTTCCAACGTCCTCAACGTGGTCCTCATCCCAGCTTTTATCCTGATCGGGATTATTGGGAACAGCCTGTCCCTAATCGTATTCCTACGATCTCAACTCCGATTCCAGTCGTCTACGCTGTATCTCGCGTTCCTCAACGCCGTGGACATCGGCTTTCTGCTATGCCTCCTAGTCACGTGGTTCAGCTGGATGGACGTCCACATGTTCCACCACCAGGGGATATGCCAGCTGGTGGTCTACCTGACGTACGTCTTCAGCTTCCTGTCGGTGTGGACCGTGGCGGCGTTCACTGCCGAGCGCTACATCGTGGTAGTGTGGCCACTGAAGAGACTCCGGTTCTGTACTTGCCAAAGAGCTGGCATCGTGGTCGCTGTTCTCACTGGGGTAGCGTTGCTGCTGTACTGCTACGCCACCTGGACAATCGGGATCGTCTACAATCACGGTACGGGAGGGTGTGTAATCTACCACGATCACTTGAGGTTTGTCAACGTCATGACGCACATAGACACTATTGTGACGTATGTCATCCCTTCGGTGGTCATCGTCACCCTCAACATGTACATTGCCTACAAACTCTGCCTATACGGCCGAGATCGTGTGCGTCAGGCTCGCCCACCGGAAGAGCTCGCTGTGGATCAGGAGATGATGGAAGGTCAGGAAGGCGCCATCAACACTCCTGCCAGCAATGGAAGCTCGCGAGATGTGATTCTACAGCGTCCTGAACAGCCACGACCATTGCTTCGTACTTCGTCTGCGCACGGCAGCCTGTCTGCGAATTTTCAGTATCAGACCACCCGCACCCTGCTCCTTCTCTCCACCGTGTTCGTCCTGCTAAACATGCCCAGCCACGTGGTCCGGATGTACGTCCTCGCTGTCACCTTCAGCAACCACGCCGATTACATCATGCCCAAGGAGATCCAATCCTATCAGCAGATCTGCTACTTGCCCCACTACATGAACTTTGCAGCCAATTTCTTCTTGTACGTGGGACTGAGTCGTTCTTTTCGACAGGCCTTGCGCGGTGTGGCCAGAGGATGGAAAAATAAGTTGCACGAACGCTTCGGGGTTCGGTCATCAACACCAGGACTGCGTTACTAAAAGGGGGTCTTCAACGCTTCAAGTGATTATTCTTGTTCTTGATAGTTTAAGCCTCGGAACTGATCATGGCCTACTGTATATCAATACTGTTTTCGCACTTAGGAATGACATTGTAATCAAACGAACAATGGTAAATGCTATCAGTCAGAACTTCTTTCCTGTCTTAGCCGCCTCGTACTAGCGTGTGTGACGCTATTCTCATTTTCGTGTGATGGCAACCGAGGTAGGCGATATATGTTTACATTTATTCTCTATTTCTAGTTTGTTTTATTACTGGAGGTTTATATTTTTTTATAAAACTGAGTTAAAACGCAACCCTCTCAACTGAAGTCAGGGCTTAGTAAACTTCGCTATTAAGTTGTTAGTTATTTTTACACTTTTTTTCCAGGATAGTGCAATGTACTCTTGAATGCATTTTGATATTATCGCATGTTGTTCGCTATAGTTTGTCGGTGTTGAGTCATTCAGAGAAGCACCATATGATAACCATACGCGGCGACATGCCGTTTACAATGGATATGCCTAGTAGTGGCATGATGCCTGAATCGTTACTTGACGTGTCGATGTCTTGGGCATTAGTGGTTCTGTGCAGGATGATGTGATATTAATTCTGTCATAATACTATTTTTGTCATTTATTACTCATGTACTTAATGTAGCTAATATGCCGTCATCATTGATCATGTCGTGAGACACCTATGATCATCTGACTCTACGTAGTGCTTTGAAAATTTTAGGTGAATTTCGATCTATTTCAATGAAGTTTAGACGATGTTGCATTTCAAAGAAACAAGAAACAAACCATTCTCTGAAGGTGTATTACGTAGTAATTTGTTTGTGAAAATTTTAAGGTGGATTTCGATATATTTCAATAAAGTTTAGACGATGTTGCATTTCAAAGAAACAAGAAATAAACCATTCTCTGTATTAAGATTAAAACAGAATGCTAATGTACGATGATTAGGTCAGTCGGTTTGCTATTATATCACGATTAGATCAGTTACAATGTTAACTGTTCTCAAGAACATTTTTATCTAAAATCGTTATACTTCGGAAACTACGTTG
>JAAUYG010091573.1_pt1 | contig 11429 bp, 9 predicted proteins | sample 7278091 | NCBI WGS metagenome assembly JAAUYG01 (sample SAMN14350201, study PRJNA611818) | marine sediment metagenome | isolation source: surface marine sediment (0.6m) | place: French Polynesia: Moorea | collected 2018-08 | reverse complement strand
TCCTCCTCGGTCGCGGAGCTGTCGGAGCGCCACCTGGTCGGCACCATGCTGACCGTGCAGACCAGCCTCGGCTTCACCCTGACCCTGATCACCATCCACCTCATGCCCTATGCGGTGGACTGGCTGGGCTGGCGCTACGCCTTCCTGCCGTTGGCCATCGGCCCCTTCCTCGGCGTCTGGGCCATGGCCCGCCTGCGCGCGCACCCGGACTCGCGGCGTCTCGCGGGCGGGCGGCGGTGACTCCCGATCGGCGGTTCAGGGCTTGGCGTGCTCGCTGGTGAAGGGGCGGTCCAGCAGGCCGGCGATGGTCTCCTCGATGTCGGCGCCGGCGTTGACCACCCGGTCGACGGCGGCGCAGATCGGCATCTCGACGCCCCGGCGTTCGGCCAGGGCGGCGACGGCGGCGGCGGAGAAGACGCCCTCGGCGACCGAGCGTCGGGCGCCGAGCACGGCGTCGATGCGCTCGCCGTGGCCCAGGGCGACGCCCAGGGAGTAATTGCGCGACTGCATGGCGCTGCAGGTCAGGGTCAGATCGCCCAGGCCGGAGAGCCCCATCAGGGTCTCGGGCCGGGCGCCCAGGGCGACGCCCAGGCGCACGACCTCGGCCAGGCCGCGGGTGATCAGGGCCGCCCGGGCGTTGTCGCCGAGCTCGCGGCCGGTGACGATGCCGCAGGCGATGGCGATGACGTTCTTGACCGCGCCGCCGACCTGGGCGCCGATCGGATCGGTCGAGACGTAGGGCCGGAAGCTGCGGCTGCCCACGGCGGCGACCAGGTCTCGGGCCAGGTCCTCGTCGGCCGCCGCCAGGGTGGTCGCGGCCGGCAGGCCGGCGGCGATCTCGCTCGCGAAGTTGGGACCCGAGAGCACCGCCAGGGGCTGGCCCGGCAGAACCTCGGCGGCGGCCTCGGTCATCAGGGCCAGGCTGCCCTGCTCGACCCCCTTGGCGCAGATCACCAGGGGCCGGCCGGGCTTCAGCTCGGCGGCCAGGTTCCGGCAAAGCTTGCGCAGGTGCTGTGCCGGGGTGACCAGGAACAGGGCGTCATGCTCGGCCGCCTCGGTCAGGTCGGCGCTGGCCCGGATCGCGCTGTCGAGGCTAGCGTTGGGCAGGTAGTCGGGGTTCGCATGGTTGCGGTTGATCTCCTCGGCCAGCTCGGCACGCCGGGTCCAGAGCAGGACCTCGCACCCGGCCCGGTGCAGCGCCAGCGCCAGCGCCGTTCCCCAGGCTCCGGCACCCAGAACCGCGATTCTTCGGTATGCCGTATCTGCCGCCAAGCCGTCCCCTTCCGCTGTCGGTGGCTCTTGCTACGCGCCCAACACCAAATTGCCCGGTCTCCGGCGTCTCCCTCGGGCAGCCGGCACCCCGGTTGCTCGGACCGTTTCCGGCCCGGACACGCAGAGGGAAGCAGATCTTGGTTTCATAGCCCTAAAGGCTGAAGTTGAAGGCGACGGAGATCCGGGTGCCGCCGCCCAGGTAGGGCCGCACGGCGTGGGACAGCCAGCTCGGGAACATCAGGATCATGCCGCTGCGCGGCGTCACCATCTCCGAGGCGCCGCAGGACTGGCCGCCCGGCACCGCGAAGGCCAGGGCCGGGGCGTACATCGCCGGCGCCACGCCGCGCGGGTCCTGGATCTCGAACTGGCCGCCCAGCGTCGGGTCGGCGCCGACCCCGCCGTCGTCGACGTAGTAGCAGCCGGACCAGAAGGCGCCGGGGTGGGTGTGGAACTCGTTGCCGTGGCTTTCCCGGTTGATGTTGGCCCAGGCGTTGACCTTCCAGTCGATCCGCCGGCGCTGGCCCTGGCGGTCGGCGGTCAGCTGATCGGCCATGTGGCGGGCGGCGCCCAGGACCTGCTGCCCGGCGGGCCCGCTCCACTCGGCGAAGTCCCAGCTCGACTGCCAGCCGCCCAGGTTGGAATGGCTGGTCGAGGGATGGCTTTCCTCGCGCGCCAGGATGCTCGCCTTCAGGGCCTCGTTCACCGCCGCCGCGTCCGGCAGCATCAGGGTCGCCACCGGGGTCGCGAAGATGCCGTTGACCTGGATCTTGGGGCCGGCGTTGCTGTCGTTCATGGTTTGGTCCGTCCGGTCTCGGCCACCGCGGCCTGCGGCAGCGCGGGGCTCAGTTGCTCGAGCGGCCAGCGCGGCCGCGGGGCGAAGTCGAGGGGGTCGCCCAGTCCCGGTTCGGGCCCCAGGCGCAGGCGCTCGACCCCGGCCCAGGCGATCATGGCCGCGTTGTCGGTGCAGAGCCAGGGCGGCGGCGCCAGCAGCGCGGCCCCGGCCTCGGCGGCGACCTCGCCCAGGCGCGCGCGCAGGTAGCGGTTGGCCGCGACGCCGCCGGCGACCACCAGCGGGCCCGGCCGCCCGTAGTCGGCGGCGAAGCGCCCCAGGGCGCGCCGGCAGCGGTCGGCCAGCACGTCGCCCACGGCGGCCTGGAAGCCGGCGGCCAGGTCCTTGGCCGCCTGGGTTTCGCCCTCCAGACCCGGATCGAGCTCGGCCGCGGCATGGCGGACCGCGGTCTTGAGTCCGGAGAAGGAGAAGTCCAGCCCTTCCCGTCCGAGCATGGGCCGCGGCAGGCGGAAGCGCCCGGGGTCGCCCTCGGCGGCGGCGCGCTCGACCGCCGGCCCGCCGGGATAGCCCAGGCCGAGGATCTTGGCGGTCTTGTCGAAGGCCTCGCCGGCCGCGTCGTCGACCGTGGTGCCGAGGCGGCGGTAGCCGCCGACGCCCTCGACCGCCAGAAGCTGGCAGTGCCCGCCCGAGACCAGCAGCAGCAGATAGGGAAAGGCCAGGTCCTCGGTCAGGCGGGCGCTGAGGGCGTGGCCCTCCAGGTGGTTGATCGCCAGGAACGGCAGCTTGCGCGCCGCGGCGATGGCCTTGGCCGTCATCACGCCGACGAAGACCCCGCCGATCAGCCCGGGCCCGGCGGTGGCCGCGATGCCGTCCAGGTCCCCGAAGTCCAGGCCGGCCTCGGCCAGGGCCCTCGCGATCAGCGCGTCGAGATGATCCAGGTGGCTGCGCGCGGCGATCTCGGGCACCACCCCGCCGAAGGGGCGATGCTCGTCGAGCTGCGACAGGACCAGGTTGGACAGGATCTGCCGCTCCGCCGTCACCACGGCGGCGGCCGTCTCGTCGCAGCTCGTCTCGATGCCCAGAATCCGCATCCCGATTCGCACCCCTGGCCGATCTCCGCTTTCAGGGAGCCTCCGCTCTCTTTATATCTTGGCACTGCCCAGCCACGTGCCAGCCACGTGAGAGACTTAGCGGAGCCGAGGCCGGATGCACAAGGGACAGGACGCCGCAGGGACCCGCGCGCGGGCCGCCGCCGTCATCGCCACCGGGCGCGGGAGCCGGGGATGAAGACCTGGCGCATCGGCACCCGCGGCAGCCCCCTGGCCCTGGCCCAGGCCCAGGAGGTCCGGCAGCGCCTGATCGCGGCCCATCCGGAGCTGGCCGGGGAGCGGCGCCTGGAGATCGTGGTCATCACCACCACCGGCGACCGCGACCGCTCCCGCCCCCTGTCGGAGATCGGCGGCAAGGGCCTCTTCACCAAGGAGATCGAGGAGGCCCTGATCGACGGCCGGATCGACCTCGCCGTGCACTCCATGAAGGACGTCCCGACCTGGCTGCCCGAGGGCCTGGAGATCAGCACCGTCCTGCCGCGCGAGGACGCCCGCGACGCGCTCTTCTCGACCGCCGGCGACAGCCTGGCCGCCCTGTCCGCCGGGGCGAGGGTCGGCACGGTCAGCCTGCGCCGCCAGGCCCAGATCCTGGCCGCCCGGCCCGACCTCCAGGTCGTGCCGATCCGCGGCAACGTCGACACCCGCCTGCGCAAGCTGGCCGAGGGCGAGGTCGACGCGACCTTGCTGGCGGTCGCCGGTCTTCGGCGCCTGGGACAGGCCGAGCGGATCACCGCGGCCCTGGCGCCCGAGGAGATGCTGCCGGCGGTGGCCCAGGGCGCCATCGGCCTGGAGGTGCGAAGCGCCGACGACGCGGCCAAGGCCCTGCTGGCGCCCCTCGACGACGCCGACTCGGCGCTGCGGGTCCGCGCCGAGCGCGCCTGCCTGGAAGTCCTCGACGGCTCCTGCCGGACCCCGATCGCGGCCTATGCCGAGCTGAAGGGCGGCCGCCTGCGCCTGCGCGGGCTGGTCGCCGCCCCGGACGGCAGCCAGGTCTTCCAGGCCGAGGCCGAAGGGGCGGCGGAGGCGGCCGCGGGCCTGGGCAAGGCCCTGGGCCAGGAGCTGCGGATCGAGGCCGGCGAGGCCTTCTTCAAGGCCTTGGAGCATCTGTGATGCGGGTCCTGGTCACCCGCCCGCGGCCCGACGCCGAGGCCTTCGCCGAGGCGCTGGCGGCGCGCGGCCACGAGGCGCTGATCGAACCCCTGCTCGAGATCACCCTGGCAGAGGCCGCGGCCCTGCCGCAGGAGCTCGACGCCTTCCAGGCCCTGCTGGTGACCAGCGCCAACGGCCTGCGCGCCTTCGCCGCGCTGACCGAGCGGCGCGACCTGCCGGTCTTCGCGGTCGGGCCGGCCTCGGCCGAGGCGGCGACGGCGGCGGGCTTCGCCCGGGTCGAAGCGGCCGAGGGCGACGTCGAGGCCCTGGCCCGCCTGGTCCGGGCCCGGCTCTCGCCGCAGGAGGGCGTCCTGCTCCATGCCGCCGGGAGCGCCCTGGCCGGCGACCTCAAGGGCGAGCTGGAGGCTGCGGGCTTTACGGTGACCCGGGCGGTGCTCTATACCGCCGAGGCGGCGAGTCGGCTGTCCGACGCGGCCCAGGCGGCGCTGCGCGAGGGCCAGGTGGCGGCGGTCGCGCTGTTCTCGCCGCGCAGCGCCGAGACCTTCGTCGCCCTGCTTCGCGAGGCCGGCCTCGCCGAGGCCTGCCGCTCGCTCCGGGCGCTCTGCCTCAGCGCAGCGGTGGCGGCGAAGCTGGAGGGCTTGGCCTGGGCGGGACTCGAGGTGGCGGCGCGTCCGGAGACCGAGGCGCTGCTGGCGTTGCTCGAGCGTCCGGCGGCCGGCGAGGCGCCCGGCACGGGGGACAACAAGGACAAGGGTATGGCGGAACAGGACGGCGCAGAGGCACCGGAGGCCAAGCCGGACGGCGAGAGCGAGCCGGCCGCGGTCACGGTCATCGGCCGCTTCGGCGGCATCCGGCCGATGGCGCAGAAGCTGGGCGTCGCGGTCAGCACGGTCCAGGGCTGGCGCGAGCGCGGGGTGATCCCCAAGGGACGTCACGGCCAGATCCGGGCGGCCGCGGTGGCCGGCGGCATCGCCTTGTCCGACGACGAGCTGGACGCGGCCGGCAAGCGGCCCGGACCGGCCTCGGCCCCGAGTCCCGCCGCGGCGGCCAAGTCCCCGGTCCCCGTGTCCGGCCAGTCCAAGACCCCGGAGTCCAAGACTCCGGGATCCAAGGCTCCAGAGGCCGGGACTCCAAAGTCCGAGGCCCCGAAGCCGGCGGCGCCCGAAGCCGCGCCCGGCGCGGCCGGTCCGCTGGCCGCCGCGCTGAACGCCGGCGGCGGCTGGCTCTTCGGCTTCGCCCTGGGCGCGCTGGTCTTCCTCGGCGGCCTGGGGATCGCGGTGCTGAGCCGCGACACCTGGCTGCCGCTGCTCGGCGAGCCGGCGGGCCCGGTGGTGGCCGAGCCCTCGCCCGAGCTTCTCGAGCGTCTCGCGGCGCTGGAGCAGGCGCTCTCGGCGCAGGAAGGTGCCGCTGGCGCGGAGTTCGCCGCCGAGATCGGCCGCCTGCGCAGCGCCCTCTCCCGGGTCGAGGCCGAGGTCGGCGCCGGCGCCTCGACCAGCAGCGAGGCCCAGGTCGCGCTTTCGGGCCTGGAGTCGCGCCAGTCCGGTCTGGAGTCGCGCCTGGCGGGCCTGGACCGCCGGGTCGCCGAGGTCAGCCGCCGCGCGGACGGCGGCGAAGCGCTGCAGGCGGACCTGGCGCAGCTGGCCGCGCGCCTGGAGGCGATCGAACAGCGCCTGGTGGCGCTACCGCAGGTCGGCCCCGACGGACGCCTCGCCCTGCCGGAGCAGGTCGCCGTCGTCCTGGCCACCGCCCAGCTGCGCGACGCCCTGCGCCTCTCCGCGCCTTTCGAGCGCGAGCTTGCCGCCCTGACCCGCCTGGCCGGCGCCGACGTCGAGCTGGCTCCGGTCCTGGACGGCCTGTCGCCTCATGCCGCCGCCGGCATCCCGACCCGTGCGCGCCTGCGCGCCGGCTTTCCCGAGGTGGCGCGTGCGGTCGCGGCCGCCGGCGCGGGGGACGGCGAGGAAGGCTGGCTGGCCGGCGTGCGGCGGCGGCTCAGCAACGTGGTGACGGTGCGGCCGGTGGGCGGTGACGCCGCCGGCGAGAGCCCGGGCTCGGTGGCGGCGCGGGCCGAGGCCCGGGTCGAGGCCGGCGACCTGGCCGGCGCGCTGGACGAGCTCGCGGCCCTCTCCGGTCCGGCCGCGGCGGCCGCGGCGGCGTGGCGCCAGGCGGCCGAGGCACGGGCTGCGGCCGAGGACGCGCTGCGGCTTCTCGGCGCGCGGGTGGTCGACAGCCTGGCGCCCAACCTGGCGGCCGAGGCGCCGCCGGCAGCGGAAGATCCCTCGCCCGAGACGGCACCGGAGGCGGAGGCCGCGCCGGCAGCCGAGGACGATCCCGCCGCCGACCCGGTCACGCAGTAGGCGCCGGGCGGGGGGCCGGGGGCATGACGCGATCGCTTCTCTACTTCGTCAAGCTGGCGATCCTGGTCGGGGTCGCCTTCTGGCTGGCCGAACGCCCGGGCGCGCTGACCCTGACCTGGCAGGGCTACCGCATCGAGACCTCGGTCGGCGTGCTGCTGCTGGCGGTCTACCTGGCGGTGCTGATCGGGGCCAGCTTCTACTACATCTGGCGCCAGCTCCGCCGGGCGCCCTTCCTGGCGACGGACTCGATCCACATGGGCCGCAAGCGGCGCGGCTACAAGGCGCTGACCCAGGGCATGGTCGCGGTCGCCGCCGGCGACGCCGAAGAGGCCCGGCGCATGGCCAAGAAGGCCGAGGTCCTGCTGGACGAGCCGCCGCTGACCATGCTGCTGCAGGCCCAGGCGGCCCAGCTCGGCGGCGACGAGGCGGCGGCCAAGCGCTACTTCAAGGCCATGCTGGAGCGCGACGAGACCCGCTTCATGGGCCTGCGCGGCCTGCTGATGCAGGCCCTGCGCGACGGCGACCAGGCCCAGGCGCTGGACTACCTGGAGCAGGCCCGCAAGATCCGCCCCGACGCCCACTGGGTGATCAACGGCCTGCTCGACCTGCAGCTCCAGCGCGGCGACCTGGAGGGCGCCCAGGACAGCGTCACCCGCGCCCGCAAGGCCCGGGCCCTGCCGCCGGCCGAGGCGAGCCGCCGCCGTGCCGTCCTCCTGGTCGCCCAGGCGCAGGACGCGCAGGCCGGCGGTGACAACCCGCGCGCCCTCAAGCACCTGCGCGAGGCCGCCAAGCTGACCGAGGACCTTCTGCCCGGCAGCCTGCTGGAGGCCGAGATCCTGCTGGCCGAGGGCAAGGACCGGGCGGCGGCCAAGCTGGCCGAGCGGGCCTGGCCCCGGACTCCGCACCCGCGCCTGGCCGAGCTCTACCTGCGCGCCCTGGGCGAGGGCAAGGGGGTCGCCGGCCTCAAGGCCATCGTGCGCCTGACCGAGACCGCGCCCGAGCACCGCGAAAGCCTCCTGGCCCGGGCCCGCGCCGCCCTCGACGCCCGGCTTTGGGGCGAGGCGCGGCGCTACCTCGCCGCCGCCCAGGAGGTCGGGCCCGGCGAGGCGATCTGCCGGCTCATGGCCAAGCTGGAGGATTCCGAGCACGGCGACGTCGCCGCCGCGCGCAACTGGCTGGACAAGGCGACCCAGGCTCCGGCCGAGCCGGCCTGGGTCTGCGGCAGCTGCGGCGCCGCGGCCCCGGAATGGAGCGCGACCTGCGCCGCCTGCAAGAGCTTCGACGCCATCGCCTGGCGCCGCCCGCCGAGCATCGACGAAGGCCGCCTGGCCGAGCAGCGCACCGATACCGCGCCGCCGCAGGCCGCGGCGGCACAGGGCACGACCATCGAGGCCCTGCCCGCCCGGCGCCATCAGCTCGAACGCGGCTGACCCGCCAAGCCGGCGGCGTTGACGGCCGGCCACGCCCTGCATTACCTTCCGCCCGCGTCCGCGCCGATGGCCTGTGCGGGCACGGCCTTTTGTCGAGCGTGCCGAAGTAGCTCAGCGGTAGAGCAACTGATTCGTAATCAGTAGGTCGGGAGTTCGATTCTCCCCTTCGGCACCACTTTTCAAACACTTACTGTCGATCAACAAAAAGCCAGGCCTTAGAGTCACCATTCTGTGGCCGTTTTGAGCGTTCCACGTTCCTCCCGAACGTGGAACGGGTGCCTGTGCGAGCTTCTCTACATTCCAGGCGACGTTGGATGAACAACAGCGAAGCTTGGACGGCTGAAGGCATGGCGGATACGGAAGACACGTTAGAGAGCGCCGGTAGTGGCCTCCCCGACGGGTACATGACCCAGGAGGAGTTCGCGGCCGAGATGCGGGCCACCACCCGCGCGGTGCAGAAGTGGCAGGCGGAAGGTAAGGGCCCTCCCAGGGTGGTCATTGCCGGCCGTATCTACCACAAGCGCGAGGCGGTCATGGCTTGGCTCTGGTCCCTGGAGCAGCGCCAGCGGCGCAGTGGCCGCGTGCGGGCCAGGCGGTCTGCTTCACGCGGGGCCGCATCAGCTTCCTGCGCCCCGACGGCAGCACCGGGTCCAACACCACGGGCCAGGCCATCTTCTACTTCGGGCCCCACGTCGACCGTTTCCGCGAGGCCATGCGGGACCTCGGGCACACCTTCGAGAACGGTGCGGGCAAGTCCCCCGCGGCCGGGGGTCCGGCGGCGCACCAGGACTAGGCAGGCAAATGGGTGTCCAGCAGCGCGCCAGAGCTAGCGGGTGGCCCCCCGGCACCGACAATCCCCAAAGGAATCCACGAATTCCACAAGTTGAATCTGGACCGTCACCTTCCGCGCGCCGGACGCGAGTGCTATGATAGAAAGAATCGTAGAGCACGAACCTTTTGGGAGGGAGGTAGCAATGGCTGGAGGATAGCGAGCCATGACGGGAAACGTACAATTGACGCAGGCAAACCAACTACAAGCTTCCAGGGGCACCTCAGCCCCAATCGACTTCATCCCACCACAATTCGGATTCTTCAGGACCGTAGGCGCGGCAATGGACCGGGTGCTCGACCGGCTGGCCGAAGGCGACCCCCGGCAATACCGGCGGGCCTGCAAGGAGGTGGCCGCCCACCTCGACACCATGAGCTATGAATACAGGTCGGGCCGCCAGCCCAGCATCGACTACCGCAACCCCCACCTCAGGCTGGCCTACCTATACCGCCACGTCCCGGTGCACGCCAACATCATCCATTCCGCGATCCGGGAAACGCCCGGCCTGGCCAAGTTCATCGAGTGGCGCATGCGCGAGACCGGCGAGCTTCGGGTCTGCGCATTTGGGGGCGGCCCCGGCACGGAGCTGCTGGCCCTCGTCAAGCACCTCGCCGCCAACCCGCCGGGCGGTGACCTGCCGACCCTCCGGTTCACGGTGGTCGACAACGAGGAGGCGTGGTGGGAGACCTGGCACGCGCTGAGGGAAGAGGTGCACGGGCAGATGGGCGCGGCGTTCGGTCAGAGCCGGCGCGGCTGGCCGTTCACCATCGAAGCGGACCACCGCTGCGTGGACATGGCCAATTGCCGTCGCTACGCCGACGTAGGCAATACCTACGGCCACGACCTGCTCGTCTTGAACTACGTCCTATCAGAGATCCACGACGAGCGCGGCCAGGCCGAACTGGCGGACTTCCTTGCCAGGATGTGCGAGGCCAACCGGTCGCCCGCCTGGGTGCTCATCGCAGACCGGCAAGAGCAGGACGGCCGCACGTCCAGGGTGGCCAGGCGGCTCGTCAAGGACCGAAGCCTGGCGCTCCGGAAACAGTGCTTCATCCCCTTCAACCGAGCCATGGACTCCGACGAGGCCTGCGTCGACCTGGGCCGGTGCTACGACGAGCTGGACAGACTGGGCCAGTCACCTAGGCTGAAGGCGCGGGCTTTCTTCGTGTCGGCCAGGAACCGGGCAGCGTCGTCCGTCTCCGCCGGCCGCTAGTCCCCGCAAGATTGCAGCCCCTGGGCCGGCCGGTCGTCTTCCACTATCCGGTAGCCTGCTAGCCGCAACTGCTCCTTGAATACCTCCACGGCCACGCCTGAGGGGTTGAATCCTCCCAGAAAAGGGCAACTGCCAGTGACTCGACAGCCCCACTATGTTCTGCTTTCGTTCTATAGTCCGCGAGACCGGAGGAGCCGGGCAGATGGACAGGAGGACGGAGAAGTGACCAGCTTGGAAAGGCCAAGTTCGAACACCGACCAGGATGAGACCTTCACTAGGCTCCAGGACCGGGGGCACAAGGAAGAGGCCGGGCTGCGTCGGCTCATGCTGGCGGGCAACGCGGGCGGGTTGGCAGTGACCCTCACACTGACGGCAGCCTTCGTCGGCCAGTCGGGGTGCCTCGGACAGGAAGCCTGCAGGCCCATACCAATATCAGTCCTGGCGATGCTGTTGGTGTTCCTGGTCGGACTGTTCTGTTCCTGGATGGTGGCCGAGGTCACCGTGCTGCTCGTTTGGAGCCACCTATTCTCCCGCACTTCGAACAGGGTGATGGCGGAGATGATGGAAGAGAAGCGGGCTCAAGACCCGAACCTCGCAGCGCTTGAGGCGGCAGGCTTGGAAGCTGTGCGGAAACAGGTGTCTGAGTCGTTGGAAATCGCCAAGAGGAAGGTGGTGCGTTCGGGCAGGCTCTTCTGGTTCCTAAAGGATACCATCCGGTGGCAATTGGCCTTCCAGAAGTTGAGCGGAGTCTGCCTCCTGCTGGGGACGGGATACGGCTTGTGGATACTTGCCTCGCTGACCGACTTTTAGCTCAATCCCACGGCTCCCAACCTCTTGGGGCCTTTGTAGTCTTCGCGGCGCCGCGATTGTTCACGGCAAGGTGCTGCAGCGACGATCAGCGCGGCGACGACGATCCGTGGTAGCATCACCTCCAGTTTACTTGCACTAGGCGTGTAAACATTCCTATTGGGGGCGGCAATGATTCACAGGGTGTTGGCGTTCTTCCTGGCGGCGGCGCTACTGGCGGGCTGCGTGCCCAGGACGGAGATGACCAGCTTCGTCGACCCGGCCTACAGGGGCGGCGAGCGTAGCTTCAGCTCGGTGGTCGTGTTTGCCATCGCGGGCCTGGAAGAGCGGCAGGTCATGGAGGATTCGGTGGTGGGGGCCTTCGCGAAGCACGAGGTGCGTGCCGTGCGGGGCGTGGACGTCATTCCCCCGACGAGGGAGTACACGGATGCCGAATGGGTGGACCGGGTGCTCGCCACGGGCGTCGACGCGGTGCTCATCATCGGCGTGGGGGGCACGGACGTGAGCGAGACCTA
>JAAUYG010047750.1_pt1 | contig 11430 bp, 8 predicted proteins | sample 7278091 | NCBI WGS metagenome assembly JAAUYG01 (sample SAMN14350201, study PRJNA611818) | marine sediment metagenome | isolation source: surface marine sediment (0.6m) | place: French Polynesia: Moorea | collected 2018-08 | reverse complement strand
TGAATAATAAAGGAGTACCAGGCCTAAGAAAATTGTGTATTTTTCAGTTTGCGACAAATGATGAAAATGTGAATTTGGGGGTGTATCCAGAAAGTGATCCAGAAAACATAGTTTATTTACTGTTAAATGTCCATTTCGTATACTAGACATAATACGGCTTCAGAAAAGTACCATGAAGTCAAGTTGTGGGGGGGGGGGAGGGTGCACGAGGGGCCTATCTAGCCCACGGACTAAAAGGGATATCGTTATGTGTGATGAAAGTTTTCACCAGCTCCGCCGTACAATCTGACCAGCAGGGAATTCATCAAAATCGGATTTTTGTCCATGATAACACGTTGAAGACACCACAACCAAAATACAAAAATACCACATACATGTACAAACCGTATGCGCTATCTCATCAATGATATTTTAAAGCTGGAAATGGATGTTAATTGCCTTCAAATTGCATTTATATGCTTATATTTTTATTCTGTTTATGTTTGTTGCCAGAGAACATCAATACAGACGAAACAATTACCTTATCTGCTATTAAAGGTTGCAAACCTTCCTCGCCCACAGCTGTGCCCACAGCTGTCCAAACATTTCCTCCAATGTCAGGAAATTGTCCCCGTTCAGGTCACCCGCACAACACACACTGACAAAGGTCCATCTATCAGCTCCATAACGGCCAAGAATGAGAAACTAAAAAGAAGTTTATCAAAACCAGTTATCATAAACCAGTTAACATAACTGAAGTACTAAGTTTTGCTAGATCTAGTTCTGCAGAGGGCAGATGCTATCATCAAATGACAAAGTAGAGCTGCAGAAGTGTTAGAATGAGCTTTCACAGCTGCTGAGTAAGTCAAAAATAGCAACTTTGACTTTAAAATGGATCAATAGTATTGCCACAGTTCCGATCAATTATTTGATAACAGCTTAGGGCAAGTTACGCTTTCCGTCAATTAACATGCATGGAACAAAATGCTATGCTCGCCTAGGGCTGTATGTAAAAGTAATATTACGATGGTCGGTAGAGAGTCCGGTAAGCTATAGCTTTAATTAGTTGTGTCCCTGAACTATGCCTTAATCTACATGTATGTTTGGCATTATGTAGAGGTGGTGACTTCGTCAATAGCTACGTACATGTAACTCTTAACATAAGTCGTTGTTTGCCTCTCCTGAGTGTTATTGTGGTGTGGTAATTGTGATCTGGTAGCCAATTGGGTGTCCATTGTGGTGTATCCTCTTTCTGTCAATTGTACAGGTGTCTATACGATAAGCTCAACTGCGAATATGCTAAACGTTCATCCCAGAACGGGATTGGTGGTGCCTGTTTTAGGTACCTCTACCACACGATAACTGCCAGTGCCGGAAAAAGTTCACTTAGACCTAAGCATTACCTAGGTTCTCCTGGGCTACAATGGAATCTGCGTTCCTGTAAGCAGCTCCGGCATTTGCCTCTGGGCGTACTTACTAGGTACTTGGGTATATTCAACTAAAAACAACCCGAAAAGGATGCAAACCCATCCCTACATGTAATTTGTGGACGAGGTTATGCTTCGCATCCTGAACCCAATACCACTGACGCATCAATTATATCAAAATACTAGACAATCTGATGTTCCACAGGAAAACACGATATAACATTGAGAACACACAATGAAGCCTCTATGGTTCTGGTAAGTAAAATCATTTTCAGAGTTTTCGAAAAGAGCAGAGATTTCTGTGGTAACGAGTTGCATTATTACTTAGCATCCTTGGCAGCAAGGCCCCTGCAAACTCGTGTGGTTGGGACTGGCGAACTGAGCCACGAACTTCTGCCATTTTGGTATCTAATGTCACTTAAAGTTGAAACATTTAAATTTGCAATCTGGAAATCGTTAACAGCTCAAACTAGCCGTATGAATGTCCATTGCCTGGGGTGGAATAGTATGATTTTCAAATACAGTTGCCAAGGCATTTGCTGACGAAGACGCTGCTAAGAAACTCACTTGAAATATTCACACCATATGTATAACGAAAATCGTTTTATTCCAGCCGTTTATTTGCATATTGCAATTGTGGGGAATAGAAAAGAAGAAACGTTCTCTGCCCTCTTACAGCGGCAGAGTGAGTGCATACGGCTGGATTTGAAATAAGTGAACACTTCATTGACCTCCAAATTTCAGTCCAGCTCCTGGTTGCGACACATTCATTTCACAGGATTCGTCATAGACATGCTGCCGAACCTGAAATGTTCGTTAATTACAAGGACTTTCACAATTTAACAGATTATAGACAGAAAAGATACTATAAATCACTTTTCCCGCATTTTCCTTAGGAAATTTGTTTTTTCATAATTACGCATTAGATAATTTCACTTTCAGCATGGAATGCTGCCATCAATATTAGCTCTCCTTCCTTGTCAGGTCAATGTTGGATTTGTAAGATTATCCCACTTTTTAATGTATTTTTTCTTAACATTGCCGGAATGAATCCGTACCGTGTTGTCATAAAAGTTCAAGCATCGACTGATTGGTACTTTTCCATCTGCAAGTAATTACGCAAATATTTATCACATTGAGATTTATCAGTTTAGCATATCTATGTTATCAATGTAATATTATCACATCGACAGTAATATTTATCACGTCTCTGTAGATTATTTCACTATTTATCCCATCAGTATGTAGCTATTGCACTTATAGTTACCACATCGATATTTATGTATTACACCATTATTTGAACTGAGCCTCTATCGATTCAGCTCCAACAGAAACACGTAAAAAACGAATTGGTGACCACCCAGTTTCATTAATACTGGTACTTGCCTGGTGGGTTTATGCCCCCTGTAAGTTCAACCCATATTTTTGCCAAGTCAGCCTTGCTAATAGCTTCAGGTCCAAGATCGTCCACCAGCGAAGACATAAACAAGAAACGATGAGCCGCCTCGCCACCACAGAATGGGATGTCGTTAAGTGTGGCAAACGTTTTCAGTAGCTCCACTGTACAATCTGAGTAGCACATGGAATTCATCAAAATTGTTTCTTTTTTTTTTTTTGTCTAAAAATACCACTTTGCAGATATCATGACAAAATAGCACATCTAACACAAATACAGTTTAACCCTATATGCCATCTCGGCAATGGCACATAGCCCATTATCTTTATAAAACTGGCAATGGATATTAAAGCTCACCAAGTCTGATTTTACTTATATTTGGTATTGTGATTAAATTGTCTGTCAGAGGACACTAATATAAATGTAACAATTTACATTCTCTGCTATTAACGCATACAAACCTTCCTCGTCGATTCCGCACACAGCGAAGCCCAAACATTTCCTCCAGGGTGAGGAAATTGTCCCCGTTCAGGTCCATCGCACAACACACACTGCAGCTGACAAAGGTCCATCTATCTGTCGGTCTGTTTGCTTCACTCAGACAGCTGCCGTGACAAGTACCACTGATTGACAAAATAGGTTTAATCAACTTTCCTCATATCGGTAGTGGATACAGTTTCCCTACTCTTTCCTCTCCCCGTAACTACAATTCCATATCGGTGCATATTTTTTTGTTATGCACGTGTCACGCGAATGCCTTTGTTATGTATTGGCAGGTAATAGAGTCCTGGCTAGGGATATATCAAATTATACATGTAGATAAAGAAATCCTTGCCCGAACGTTTCTGTATGCCCGTTATGTGATCTAAAAAGTCCATATCGACTTACAAATCTATATGTAACATATTGATAGAAGGGGCCGTAATGCAAATACGTGTACAGTAGTCTGCTATGGTGCCCTACGAATCAATAAAAATTGTCCCGCCTTCTTACTAGTGATTACACATTCCTTGTTGTTCGTCAAAGTCACCCACGCACTCCGGTGTCCCATCACATATCTTTCCTGGTGGTACACAAACGTCATCACCACAGGACATCCGGGGATAATGACAGCTCTCCTGTCCGTTCGCAACTGCCTAGAACGTCAAAATAATTTATCTTCTCCGCATATCAATAACAGGTATCTGTGATCAAGTCTGAACATGAAACTTTATTTCTAACCAGGAACGTAAAGAAAGAAATGCTCTATTCACACGTAAAAACAGCTTCTGTAAAAAGAGACGAAATATAAAAGATTAAAAAAAAAGCTCTATTGGTTGATATACGAGAGAATTTGACCAAGACAACCTACCCGTGCGTCATAGCACATATACGTCAAGAGACAGAAGAATGCAGAAATATATCTGAAAGCAACCATCATGACATTCGAAAACATGACTGACTGCATGCACGATGTGATGTTCGTGGTGGAAAGGCAATTTAAACCAAAGACAATGGCTGCAGCACTTATCCATGTGGACCATAAAAGCTGGACGGTGAGCCTATTACCTGGATGACAATTACTGGTTTATTTTTTCAAGGTATTGTATAAACTAATTTATTTTTTTATTATCTCTATTATCAGTGTGTATTTTCAGTATACTGAGAATCTATATCCAAGGTGGATTTAAAAAATAATGACAAAGATGCACGTGTCATTTATGTGCGTCATAGAATAGGCAAAATAGAATGCCATGCTATTAAGTGTGTGTGTGTGGGGGGGGGGATTCCTAAAGTGTTTTGGTTGCATGTTGCAGAGACTAAATTGTTTATTTGATAAATTGTTCAGATGCAACAACGTTTGGAGAAAAAATAATATTTTGTTCATTGCTTTTCACCTAAGCTCAATTTCCTAAGTTCTCCTGAACTAAGCTACAATGGAATCTGTGTTCGTGTAACCTACAGAAGCTTCGACAGTTTCATTTGAGAGAATTTAGAATTTACCAACTACTAGATACATTCAACCAAGAACACCTAGGAGCGATGCATACGATTTGAAAATAAATACCTTCCTACCTACCTACCTACCTACCTACCTACCTACCTACCTACCTAAACGCATCACTAGTTTGTAGAGTATTCACATCTTTCCCGTCATTGAAAGCAATGACGCTGTCACAGTTATTCTGTCAAAATACTAGATACCTTTATGTTCGCCAGAAGACACAATATATCATTGAGAACACACAATGACCTCTCTTTGGTTATGGCAAGTAAAAGCATTTTATGGGAGTTTTCGGAACGAGCAGGGGATTTCAGTGGTAAGAGATGAAATTATAACATCCTCGCCAGCAAGACCCCCATCAAACAAGCCTGGGGAACTGAGACGCGAAGTTCTGCCATTTGGGTATCTTATGTCACGTTAACTTGACGTCACATAAATTAGCAGTATGAATATCCATTGCCTAAGGTGGGTGTAGTATGATTTTCAAATATAGTTGCAAAGGCATTTGCTGGTGAGACGTAACTTAGCAACTCACTTAGAACACTCACACATTCACATTTCATTGTGCACAATGACAATCTTTTATCCAGCCGTTTATTTGCATATTGCAATTGTGGTGAATAACAAAGTAAACACACTCTCTGCCCCCGTATAGTGGCACGGTGAGTGGATCCGGCTGGATTTGAAACGAGTGTATACTTCATGGACTTTCAAATTTCAGCCCAGCTCCTGGGTGCGTCACACTCATCTCACAGGATTCGTCATAGGCATGCTGCCGAATCTGAAATATACGTTAATTACTTGTGTATTAGTTCCTTGACAAGAGCTTTCACAATATAACAGAAAATAATACACAGCAAGATATTACAGATTATTTTTTTCCCGCATTTTCTCTAGAAAAAAAATTAATTAAGTACACATTAGATAATTGTGCTATCAGCATGTAATACTGCCATCAATATTAGCCATCCTGGCCTGTCAGTTGGATGTTGGAGTTGTAAGATTATCCCACTTTGTAATGTATTTTTTCTTCATACATCGCCGTAATGAGTCTGTACCGTGTTGTCATTGAAGTTGAAACATTGACTGATTGGTATTTTTCCATCTGTAAGTAATCATACAGATATTTATCATATTGATATTCATCACATCTATGTTATAACATCAATATTGTCACATCATTATATATCACATATAAACAATGATCACATCAGTATTTATCTATTACACCAATCGTTATCACATCGGTATTAATATACCAGGCCAATATTTATCACAACGATGTTAAATATATAATTATTTGCCTATCAGAGTAACATTTACAAACATCGATATTTATGTATCGTACAAATATTTTTGCACTGAGCCTCCATCGATTCAGATTTCCAACAAAAAAGCTCAAATTGAAAATGTGGTGCCCATCCAGTTTCAATAATACTGGTACATGTACTTGCCTGGTGGGTTTGCGCCCTCTGTAACTTCGGCCCATAATTGTGCGATGTCCTCCTTGCTAAGAGTGTCTGGTCCAAGATCGTCCACCAGAGAAGCGTAATACGAGATGCGAGCAGCCGCCTCCCCATCACAGAACGGTATATCGTTACGTGTGGCGAAAGTCGTCAGCACCTCTCCTGTACAATCTGAGTAGCACAGGGAATTTATTTATATAACACCTTGAAGATACCCCGACATAATTACCACAAATAAACCACATGCCCTCCTTCAGCAAATGAACGTAGCCTATCATCCCTTTAACCTGGCAATGGATATTAAAGCTGCTAAAATTTCATTTTTACATGCAGTTATATTTTGCATTCTGAATATGTTGGCTATGAGAAAACACTGATGCACTGAGAAGAACTGATATAGATGAAGCAATTATAGGTTCTCTCCTATTAACGTTTGCAAACCTTCATCATCGACTCCGCACACAACTGTTCGAAGTCCTAACATTTCCTCCAATGTAAGGAAATCATCCCCGTTCAGGTCCGCTGCACAACATACACTGCAGCTGGCAAAGGTCCATCTATCTGTCGGTCCTTTTGCTTCACGCATACACCTACCGTGGCAAATACCACTGGTTGATAAAATAGGGTTGGGTGAGGTTAATCAACTTTTCTCATAGCGGATACAGTCCTACCGTTCCTTCTCATAGTTACAATTCCATATCAGTGCATATTTCTAGTCCTTCGTGCGTACCGTGTGTGTGGTTGTTCATTGTTTATGTTTCTGACGGGTAAAAGAGCCATTGTGATAATTTAAATATACATGTAGGCTTCTGTATGTCCGCTATATGACCTAAATGGCCCATAGCGACTTACAATTATACACGTATTGATCAAAGCGAGCGTAATTCAAATGGTCTACTAGGATGTCCTACATGTATGGAACTGTAAAAAAATGTCCCGCCCTCTTACTAGTGATTGCAGATTCCTTGTTGTTCGTCAAAGTCACCCACACACTCCGGTGTCCCGTCACATATCTTGCCTGGCGGCACACATACGTCGTCGCCACAGGACATCCGGGGATAATGACAGCTCCCCTGTCCGGTGGCAACCGCCTAGAACGCCAAATTCAAAATCAAGTCTTATTTCTAACCCAGAAAAAGAAATGTTATATTCACACATAAATGCACAACATTCTGTGAAAAGAGACGAATGTAAGTGATTGAAAGAGCAGCTGTATTAGTTGATATACACGAGTATTCAATAAAGACAACCTACGCGTGCGAACCATCCATACGTCACGAGACAGAACAGAGCCGGAAGTCGGAAAGCAGCCATCATACTCTGCACGTACTCCATGTACTCTGCACTAGTATGTATTTCACGTTCGTGGAAAAAACGCAGATATTAAACCAAAGGCAAAAAGCTGCAGCACTTATCCATGTGACTATAACAGATGTTTGGTGAACCAATTAAGCGAAAAACAATTACTGGATTGATTTTTCAGGGTTTTGTATAAACTAATTTATTTTTATTATATCTAGCATCGGTGTCTAGTGAATATCTAAGCCCAACGTGCATATAAATTAATGGCAAAGATGCGTGATTCATTCCTGTGCGTCATAGAGGTCGCAGAGGATCAGAATGCCAGGCAATTGAGCACAGGAGAATTACCAGTGTGTGTTGTTTATATATGACAGAAACTAATTTGTTTATTTAACAAATTATCCAGCTATAACAATGTTTGGATAAATGTGAATATTAATATTTCCTTCAAAGCATTTGACATATCTCATTTTCAGGTGAACGATCCCTCTTTTCCAAATTGATTTGATCTGAGAAATAAATTTGCAATAGCATTGCCGGAATGGTAAACAGAAACAGAGATCGGCAGTCATTATTAACTGACAAGTTATTTGTCCAATTACCAGTAAGCTTCTATCAAGGGTCAACAAAGTTAATGCAGATAAAGGTTATGCAGTGCATAGATAGGCGTTTGTGTGAGTGCGTACATGTACTTGATGTCGTCGTTTTATGTTATCTGTTTTAAAAGGTAGTTTTAATTAGTGTATTTTAAGTAGCTGAATGCGTGCATGTGTGAGTGTATTAACGTACGTGTTTTTACGAAACTGCAATTCAACCTAACGGTTGCAAAAATGGCAATAAACCTAAACCTAAACAAGTGATGCATGTAGATGTTCGACATGTGTTTTCAAGAAATATGATAATAGAACTCAATTGGAGCTAAGACGCTATGCTATTAGACCCACTTTAGTAGATCATATTTGTAGTAATTATGAATAAGATTTATAGAGCATCCAGTTAAATTTATATACAATTGCAGACATTGTAAAAGACATGGTAGAGGATGCCTAGCTCATGTAGTCGGACCTAATGTGTATTTTTCTGTAATAATACAGTTGCCTGTGGTAATATATTACTTTGAAATGTCATATCACTTGAACCAATTTACGTATTCTAGTTCCTACTTCCATGGATAAGTATGGAAGCAAGTAAAACTTCATATAACGTAAGTACTACACGTACTTACAAAACAAATAACATTAGGACGCATGATATTCACCGACACCAGTATTGCGATAACATTAAAATGTTGATGATTTGAATTGGCATGTGCTGTGTAAACGGGGATGATTTAAACACTGATGAAGCATATCATATCACAGTGTTACCGTATTTTCTTGGCACAGAAATGCATACTTACATGGATATTTTACATAAAGACTAGATTGCTTTAAACTTACATAAAATACATTATTGACAGCTACATTGGGGTCCATTCCATATACAGAGAGCTTATATAAAACTGTATTTAATTTTACACAGCTTAATAGTGTTTCTGGGAGAATTCTACATTTTCGGACATTAATACCGGTACCCTATAATTGCGGTATAGACCTGCTGCCGTATGTACTTAAAAAATCTGACTTCAAGTTGGATGAAGCTATAGCATATGTTACTTGCTTAAACGTTGGACGAAAAGGGCTTTCAAACAGTATAGTAGAAAAAAATACCAAAATCAGTGGAATGACGCATCCTTAAAGGAGAACTTACGTCAGATGCTGATTGTACACTCAAATATTACACCTTGCATGAAAATTGTTTTTTTCAGCTGGCTTTGAAATCTTTGCATAAAAATTACAGTGCGATATTAAATCTACATGATAATGCCTTAGATTATAAATCTCATAATGTCTCAACAATGTTACTCAAACACATGTATTGAATAAACATGTATTGATTTGCTCAGCTTAACATGTACTGAAATTTTGTGTGAGACGTGTGATCATTTAGTGTCATTGTTTTGGACTTCAACATTTTCTCTTTTAACCATTTACTTGGTAGTGTCTCCGATTCTTAATAATAGGCAATTTATAGTACATTTATAAAAGTGTATTGGGCCATGGACAGCTGTCAAAAAAAGAAGCCAAAATTAAGATTAGCTTTAATTGTACTATGGTGTTTCCGACTTAAATGCTTAAAGGTTATCGGACTCGAGAAAACAAACGTTAGTCAGAATCAGACTGACTGTCAAAAATCCCTTGCATATCAGAACGGCATCAGCAGCGTCGACCCAGAAAACTGGACGAAAGCGCAGCCTCTTCCCTGCTCAGCCTGACGCTGCTCGATAACGTTATGGGATAATACTGGGGCTTATTTTATGAACATTTAGTGAACATTGTGTTATAGAAATCAATTCATATTTGGACATTTCTTTCACAAAACACACTAAAGCAATGCCCTTCTTATGGGATATAACTTTTATAGTGGACATGTCTTATACTGGGCACTTATTATAGTGGGTACTTCTTTCAGAAAAAAAGTTTTCTCGTACTTCGGAGTCAGGGAGTGGACGTCTCTTAAAGAAGACAATTTCATGGCAGATATTTATTCTATAAGACATGCCCACTGCCGGGTAGTGCAACGATTGAGCGTTCGCCTGGCATGAGAGAGTATGATGGTTCGATCTCCCGCGTCGTCAATCAAAAGACGTTAAAATTTGAGGTTCTGCTGCTCTGCTTAGCGTTCAGCAGAAGAAGCTAGAGACTGACTGACCGTCTCGGAGTCAGGATAATGGGTTCGGACATCCCTGCCTACCCGCGGTATGGTGTATCACTGGACTAGCATTATAAAGATTGGCAGCGGGTCGGACTATATGCATACATCATCTCTACAAACATGACCTTTGTTCTAAGACCAAGCCATTGAACTTGCTAAACCTTCCTTTAGTCGCGACAAGACCGAAATAATGTTAACTGCGACTTAGAACACTGATTACTCACTCACACTATAAGACTGAGTAAGTTATATGATTGCGGTGACTGGTCAATGTTGATGAGAGCAGTTTACCGTGAGATAAACATCGAATGGGGCTGCAGTACACTATACTTTAGTGTATGGCCATCAGGGTGCCGCCTCGTGGATGCATTCGTCGCTCTCTCTGGATTCTGACAAATGAAGCCTTTCTGGAAATTTTCGAAAAATTAACAAAACTGATCCAACGCACAGGGGTTTACCGAAAACGATATGATATTCCATGTCCACAAATTGTATAAAACAGCGACACATCGTACGCCTGCTACATGATTCTGAAGATCAACAGCAAGATTAATTCTCTACAATACGTGTGCGGCGTAGGCATTGCGCCCGCTTTGTTTGTTCGAGTGAACATTTCATGGAGTTCGAAATTCCTCCATTGGTCCACACGGAGACAGTATTGTCCCAACGTGAAACGGTTTCAATATCGCGATCTTCTGGATGACTGCCGTTGTATACTATTACGTTGTAGCTATTGAACGAAGGTATGAGAACCACGCAAATGGCACTCGACATATGAGAGCTGGCAGATATTTGAACGCAGTCATCATTCATGATTCTCAGAGATAAAACCACTGTCTGTTTGTCCTTTGAGGGCAGACGAAAGCTGGATTTCATCATTTCTAAACGACAAAACCAAGAAGGCAAAAGCTGTACTGTTCATTAAGGTGATTTTTAGACATGAACATGTAGAAGCAGCCCCTCCCCGCCCCCAAGATGGGCAAATAATTCAGCGAATGATAATTACGGATGTATATTTTGTATATCCGCTTGCAATCAATTATTCAAGATGGAATATTAATTTGTCATGTACAGACATTTTGCTTACCATATTATGACTTTAAGAGGAAGGAAATAAATTTT
>JAAUYG010007105.1_pt1 | contig 11431 bp, 10 predicted proteins | sample 7278091 | NCBI WGS metagenome assembly JAAUYG01 (sample SAMN14350201, study PRJNA611818) | marine sediment metagenome | isolation source: surface marine sediment (0.6m) | place: French Polynesia: Moorea | collected 2018-08 | reverse complement strand
CCGCAGATTCACCAACTAACCATATACATGCTTCGCAGCTGTTAACCCACGGTAGTAAACATTGCACTTTTTTTGGTTTTTGTTTATTTTTTTTTTCGTTACATATATATACATATATTTGTTTTGCTTTAATTCTCTGTAATGAGACTTGTGAGCTAACGGTTGTGTGATTTGAAGGTTTGGCTGATAGTACCACAAATTGGGGCCTGCTTTTGGGGGGTGGGGTTGGAGGGCACTGTATTGTAAGTCAGCCCTGGGTTAAATATGATAGGCATTCAGCCAAGGCGTAGCAGTACACAGCGTCTGCTACTTTGGAAATTCTCAACTGATTCAGCATGAGAAAAAAATTGAATTTTCTTTAGGGCATGGGAACAAAATTCTCTGATTGTGCAAGACTGCATTTTACGAGAACAGTTTTATTGGAGCATTTGGTTTATTTGGCAATATTGCGCGTCAGCCAAGCCCGTCACTGCCCAGCATGAATTGACAAAAAAAGGCGAATGGAGACATTGTGTTGATTCTCTGTAGTATGCTAGTGTAGCGAGATCCGCTGTGTGTATTACCATGGTAACGGGAATGTTCCCTTGACAACTGTCACTCAGATCTCACTTCCTGCCTTCACCGGCCCTTGCTCTCTTCTCCCTGTCTGCTCAATCTTTGCCGAAACCTTAGCTTCACCCCCGCTATGCCATTCAATGCCTTGACCCCCACCCCCTCGCCTCTCTACCCCAACCCCATATAACGGTACTTGGCAATATTATTACCGAAGATGTAGCATACTGATTTGTGACTGTGCTAGTTTTTGTGTGTGGTGGTTCTTTGTTTTGTACAGTAGAGAAATATGTGTGTCAGTAGATATACAATCGCCTATTACATCCCCCTCGCAATGTTTTGTATAACAGTAAGCTTAGCACGCCCCCTGCCTCACAAGCCAGGTACTAATTCTGTGTCGTTCTCCTCCCAATTGTTACAGTGGGTGGCCTGGGGGCGTTTCCAGGTGAGTTGAAGCGCTCGCTGACCTGTCCGTTGGCTGTCTATAATAAACCTGTGCCTCCATACTGACTGTGAAGTACTGTACTACTACTGTGTTCAAGACTTTTGTGTCTGCCTAGTGTTTGGAGTTGCTTGGCCTGGGGACAAAGTGCTTGTTACCTAAAACGAAAAAAATCTTTGGTAACTCTCTATAGAGAATCGATCCAGACCACTCATTCTCTAAAAAAAAAAAAAAGAAAGAAAGAAAAGAAGACAAAATAATAAAGAAAAAAATTCCAAATTTTGTATAAGCGAGTAGCAGTAAAAATTTTTTTTGCTCCTTTGGACACGGTCCCTATGTGGAAGCACTTGTCTCCAGCCTGTATCTGTTGTTCCTGTCTCAGGTCTCTCTACCCTGGTGCTGCCAGCTGTGTGCATGTACTCAAAACTTAATTTTTCAGCCTTTTCTCTCTCAACAGTTTTTAGCGCCTCTCAGTAAACGTTTTAGCTGCTTGGCCTTTTCAGGCAGCGTTAATATTTTTCCCGCGTGGGGCGTCAGTGCGCTGCCTATAGCTGATGTCTCTCATCTGTGCATACTGTGTGTGAGCGCTGTGTACACACACTGGTCCTTCCCTACATTCTGAGATGCCCCCCTGGGCTGTATTTCACCACCACTCTTACCTCCATTTCAGTCTCACACTGACTCGCTCCAAATAACCTCGACAGGGCTTCTCTTTTGCTGTATTAGGAGTTATTAAGAAGCCTCATCCTTGATTTAACCGATAGCGTTTGAGTAATTTTGCTCTTCGTGTTGTATAATAAATTGCCAGACAAATCAGTATCAATTGAACAGTGAAGACAGTTATGAAAAATCTATATTAAGATACGTCGACAAAGTTCAAGATTTTGATATACGTATAATATTTAAAGACTAGAACTGCATGGGGGAAGTAACTGATTGATTAACAATAGGCTATATATCTGTTCACTTTGGAGCAAGTTATGACCACAGCCGACGGCTGTTTATATCACCCCTTAGCGAGCGGACTGCCTGATGTCCCGTGTTATCCCCTTGCAGCCACGATGCCGTTCGGACTCGCGGGTATGTCTGCAGCTGCTGCCGTAGGAGCTGCTCAGGGGCTCAGGTTACCGGGTCAGTCTGCCTTGGGAGCTGTGTTACTGGTGTCCAACCTTAATGAGCAGGTACGTCAGGTTGTCGACTTCTCTTGAGAACATTAGAAGGGTATAACCTGATTTTGTGTAGATGTAAGAACAAGTAAGACCGCACATGATCAGTAGTTTCTGGTTAAAAACAAAGTGAAAATGAAAGTTGTCTTGTAATGTACATAAGTCTGCAACCAAGTCAAAGACAGTACATGTATGGTGATAAAATTATTATATAAATATCTCCTTTACGAAAACATAAAAATGTAATAGCAGAAAAGATTTCCAAAGCAGAGTATCTTGTATAGTATTTTGGAGAGAACAAACGATCGGTAATGCTTTGACAAAAACAAACACACGAATTTTGGATGTTAGGAAGTATTTAATACAAAAATGCCAGAATGCGCTGACACTACTTACCCGACCTCGGCCTCGTTTGTGTGTTCTTAGATCTCCTTCTAAAGCTAGTAACTTTTGACTGTTGCTTTTTATCTTCCTGATGAAGTATAAAATACTGTCCTGGTTGTTGGTGAAGGGACTTGTATGTATAGCTGTGTGCATATAACAGTCACAGAGAATCTTACTATTGCTTCCATCTTCCGCTGGGAACAAAAAAAAATCATACCAACTCATTATTTGATGTAGCAAACAAAAATTCATAACTTCAAATTTTGTTTTTGTTTGTGAAGTATTCTGGTATAGGTTCCAACCTGTAACTCCATTGAGACCTTCCAAATAACTGGTGTAAAATTTATACAGTTCAGTACTATGTATGTAAGGTTGGAGCAAACCGCATCATTATACATATATATTGGTCAAGAATTGTCGAGTTGTTGTACATGTGCATGGCTAAGGTAGAAATGAGCGTCCCCACTGCTCACTGCTCTGGCATGCCCGCTGGATGTCCCGATAGGCTGCACCTAGTCACTTACCCCCTGTGTGGCTGGGAGGGTCTGGTTAGGCTATGATATGTGCGCCTATAGCTAATAATTTGTGGTTAACTGTGCTTTGTGTAGATTAAAACACTTGTTATGCCTATGAACAATTGGCCCTTGTGCTATCGTGTTTATCACACTTGTAGAAGATGCTCTTTTTTTTCTCTTCAACTGCCGAATATTATTAATAGTCCTCTTGTTATTTATATATTCACACTAATATATATACATCTCGACATTATGTATTTTGCGTGATTTACCATTTCATAATTCTGCCGTCATTGATTGTCATGATGATTTTATTCCCTGTTATTTTTTTCTTTCTTTTTCCCATCCCGTTCCGTATCCGCTGATGTTCAATGTGGATTCTCTCTCCGTTACGCCTCGGACCTTACGTCTTCTCTTCTACGCCTCTGCTATACAAAAAAAAACCTGTTGCTCTCCGACTCTAGATGGTCACGCCCGACGCTCTCTTTACCCTTTTTGGTACGTTTGTAAGCACTGTTTATTTCATTTCTCGTCTGTAGTTGGTTTGCAAATGTTCACAGATGGCTAAAAACAGACATTGTTTCTCAATTTGAGTAGCTGAATGTATCGGATACTTTACGTAGTGCTACACATGTAGAATGAGACTTGAGTTGATATCCTGCAGTCGAGCTCCTACGACCAAGTAACCGCATGTTAAGTTGAGAAGGGATGTTGGCACTGAGCCCAGTAGAGCGTGTGAGATTTTCTTCCAAGTCTCTTGACTCTGTTTTAATACTTCCCAACTTTACATTCAGTACTAAGCATTCATGCATTCCAATAGCATTTTAACACCTCTTCGGGTACAGTGCTGATGTTTTTGTTGACTTCTCTGCATGCTTGGATAACTTGTTTTTGGCTTTTCAATCCAGTACTTTTTTGTGTTCACTATAGACAGATTATAACAACAACTACAGAGCTCCCCACTTTGGGAATTTTTTTTTTTTTTTTTCCGATTCTTCTTTACGAAGTATTACTGACCTAGTAACTGACAATATACCCTGAAACCCAGGAACCAGAATCTTAATTTATCAAGCCCCTGCGTGCATGCTTTGCTTCAGTGGTCCACGTTACGAACCATTTAAGGAAAGCATGTTGGTGGGTGGTTGTCGAAGTTGAAACCCCGCACAGTCTGTTCTTGCTGGTAATCGGCCCTGTTTGTTGCGCTGTTTCAGGTGTATATGGGGATGTAATGCGGGTGAAGATCATGTTCAACAAGAAGGACAACGCCTTAATACAGTTCAGTGACGGCCATCAGGCTCAGATGGGTTAGTCCACTTAATACCCGACTCTTCACTGTACTTACGGACACAGGCTCCTATTGAGGAATATGTATATCTGTGTGCTGCACATAAAGTATTTGTAGATGAAATCGACATTTTCGCATCAATTCTGTTTTAGTTGACTGTAATCATGTTTATCTTTATCCATCGATTTTAATGGTGGTTTAGTGAAAGCTCTGCTGCTTGCAGCCTGTAGATAGTATCAGCACAATGTGTTAATCCAGAGATAAAAATATGGACTCCACATTTGGTGTAGGTCTGCTACCCGAAAGTGAAATTGTAATGTTCTATAACGTCTCAGGTTAATGCCTTGTCAATGTGTTTCCCCGTTCTAGCTATGACCCATCTGGACAAAGTGAAGGTATGGGGAAAACAGATCAAGGTCGCCCCGTCCAAACACGCCGTGGTACAACTACCGAAAGACGGACAGCCAGACGCAGGCCTGACAAAGGACTACACAAACTCTCCGCTACACCGCTTCAAGAAGCCCAACTCCAAGAACCATCACAACATCTTTCCTCCCTCTGCCACACTCCACCTCTCAAACATTCCGTAAGGACCACAGTCGTAATAATATGTTTCTTTACTTCACAATACAGTGGTCCCTCTATTTTAAGACCACCCATGGGACCATGCAACAGTGGTCTTATATTGCAGGTGGTCTTTAAATAGAGGTTCAGTAGTACACAGAACTGAACTTTGGTACAGGAATAGATGATCTTATAATCAAAATGGTCTTAAAATAAAGGGTTGACAGATAGAGGAACCACTGTAATACAAATGTGACCAGCGAGGCTGCTATAATGAATATCTTGAGTGACTTGATAATCAGATGGTGTAAATGTTATCGTACTACCAATGCCCATTAATATTATTAAGTGGACATGTATTGAGTATGGGATGGGAAATTTGTTACTAAACAATAATGCTCCAGTTTACATCGAATGCTGTAAATAATTCTGATTGTTTGTTTGAAGGTGGCTGGGTTCCTGTTACAATTTGTTTGCTCACTATATCATGGTGTCAATCCTTTACAGACCCACGACAGAGGAAGATGAACTGAAGCAGCTCTTTGAAAATCACGGCGAGGTAGTCGCATTCAAGTTTTTCCAGTAAGTGACTAATGCCTCGTCATGGTAACTAACACCTGAGCGTGGGACAAGGCCAGAGCTCACGAAAATACTTAAGTCTAAGTTTTGACTTAATTAAAAATTTCTTATCCAACCGCATTGCTCAGACTTGGTGATTTAAGACTTTACAACTTAAAGGATTTCATCAAGAATTCCGTCCCAGGAATAATTCAAGGTCAGATTTTAATAATTGATACTTTGTGTACAGTATACTGTACTCTGGGCCTTCTCCTCTCTGGCCAACAGTTGCCGAATGGTATACAGTAGAACCTATCTTGAAAGACCACCCCACTGGTCTTGAACATGTGGTCTATCAAGACCGTCTTTGGTCACAGGTTCAGTTACATTGAAGTGTAGGACCTTCTGCCAGGAATATGAGGTTTCTCAAGATAGGTGGTCTTTCATGACAGTGGTCTCAAGACATGTCACAGTATATGAGGCTTCCACATAGAAAACTCCTCAATTGTACTGGATATATCTCCATACTGAAGTTGGTTGATATGGCTGCGTTATGACATCTCTAACCCTATGGCAGTCTATACTTTGCATTACTGTACAGTTTCTTATCGGCTGTTGAAACTAGAAATAACACAAAGCACTAATGCGTTCATCTTTGTGGGTTTTTTGCTTAAAACAAACAAACAAAAAATCTGTCAAATCTCCAAGTTCCCTAGTACAAGTTCTGATCAACTACTGTTCCTGTGTTGAAGTGAACCCGCTGAAAATGTTCTGTTTATATTTTCAGGAAAGACAGAAAAATGGCGTTAATACAAATGGGGTCTGTTGAAGAAGCCATCCACGCCTTAATGGTACGTATCTGTCACTGTGTCTCGCTGTCACAGCCGGGCAGTACCCGGTGACACTGCACAGTGCTTGTTGTGTGGACGTTAAACCCCGTCAGGCCAGGGTCACAACAAACTGCCGTTGAAATCTTCTTAAATAATTGTGAAACGCATGACCTTATGAATGCATGACTTGCACAGATTGAGTAACACAAGCACAGTAAAATTTGCTTTAATTCCTAGCTAGCTAGCTAGAGCTCACCAATCCGTAATACAAGGAATGCCAAGCTTGAAATGTTTTTGAAAGCATGAGAATTACTGTAGTAATTTTAACACGTTTTTCTCGAGTGACAAGAATTGTCTGATGTTTAATACCTAACTTGATTCTTTGCATAATTATTAGTTATTACCTATTCACTTAACACTGGTTAATTAAAAATAAGTAAATGTAGCAAGCGTTCACTTAAAAATACTTTCACCGTATCTAATAATACCACTAAGGCTAGTTAATATTGATTGTTTAATACTAGATTATATTTGATGTTTATTATTAACAATGCACAATGAGTGGCTGAAACCCAGATAGTCTTTCCCACTAATCTATGACTCTAATCCAATCGCCTTGATCAGCTTGATTGAAGTTTTAGTTGCCTTTGTAGAAGAGATTTATTTTTGTTTTTTCTGTTTCCGTAGAGTGTCTTTCATTGTTTCACATTTTCAGTGGTTTCACATTTTCAGGTATAATCTAGCTTGGCCTTCCTATAGTTTGGCAGAGTTGTTTCACTGTTGTTTCCCTTTCACATTTCACAGTTTGCTGCTTTCCAGTATCTGTTACTTATTTTAATGGGTTGAGGGAAGTGTTTTGCTTTACTGTAATGGTTTCTTTTTATTATAGCAATGATTCTATACATTTAAAAGTTTTTTTAGTTAATTTCTTTTTTGTTATTAAACTGTATTTTTGACTTTATTTTTTGCAACACTGGGCATGGTATGCACAGAGCGTAACAGTTATAGAGGAATCCGCTATGATAGTACAAACTGCAGTAGTCTGCAGTTATAATATCTTGCAACTCCTTGGCCGGAATTCTCGAAAATACTAAAGTCTAAAGTTTTGACTTAAGTCTGATTCTAAGCCAATCACATCGCTCGGATTGATGATTTAAGTCAACACGTAGACTTAGACATTTTTGAGAACTCCGCGCTCTATGTCATGATGCTGGCCGTAGAGTGACATCCATATTATACAGCATGTAATGACTACTATAAAGCATGCGAGTTCTGAGATCTCGACTGTACATACCATGGTCAGTATGTTACTGGTTCTGCCCTGACCTGTACTGTTCTTTGCCGGCTCTGTCCTATGGCCACCTTTGTCTTTTTTCTGTCTTTGCAGGCCCTTCACAACATAGAACTGGGTAACTCCAGCCATCTCCGTGTATCCTTCACCAAATCAGTCATCTAACGGCATGGGGTTCTGCGCCCCCGCTGCCCCCCTCCCCCCTTTCTCTCGCCCTCCCCCCTGCTCTCTCTTCTTCCAGGCCTCGCACAATCACCAGTTAGCAGAGACTGCGCATCTCCGAGTGTCCTTCTCTAAGTCTACCATCACCCCCGTTGTAATGGCGCTACCATCGCCGAGCCAGTAACACCGGCCCTGACGGGGACCAGCCGTACAAAATGGAGCCTTACGCTCAATGACTCGCCTCGGCTGCGGCAAAGCACCTTCAAAGCAGTTATGTGATGTAATTCTGATGCAGTGGCCAAATGACTGTACAGACTGTAAGCAGAGACGCGATGTGTACAATCAAATGGCAGTTCTTTGGTCTGCATAGCTCATCCTATCACAGCAACTTTCAAGCCTTGAAACAGTGCATGGTATCTGTAGGTCTACATCAAACACTAGAATTTGTTAAAACTGAAAACAATATATTATTATTAATGTTTGTTCCTGCTTAGGCAGCCTTAAAATGTTGAAAATCCGTTGGTCTGTTGTTGGAGAAGTGAAATTTTAACATTATGATCTTGTTTTCGCTTTGTTACACATCTTATTACAGCTGGTCGATAGCGTGTCAAATGTGCCATTGTTGACATGTAGGTGTCAAGGACTTTGGTGGGACAAGAAAATAAGCCAGAGAATGAAGTCACTTGAGTTAACATTTATTACATGGTAGTGTGCACAAAATTTCTTGCCTAGAAAGGTAAGAACTAAAATCAAAGCGGTTCCGTTTAGAGGGTTAGCCCAACTTACAGGGTTCGTGTCGTAAAGAGTGCGATTCATTGCCATGGAAATGGCACATTGTCATAGTCAGTTGTTATTTACATGTATACATATTTTTTTTTTCTTTTATTTATATTTTACTGTTACTGTGTAAAGTTGGTTTTAGAAATTTGTCCACAGTGTAAAGAATATTTTGGAGCATTCAATAATGTTTCTGGGCTTCATCAGCTGCTAACACCAGCTTTGGTCTTTAGAAAGTAAAAAATAGACTACGAAACTAATGCGCAACTCTCTCCAGCTTGACATATTCAAATCAAGTTTTTAACAGCTTTTAGTCTTTGTTTTTTTTTTCCCCTCTTTAAATATTAGGTGGCAAACTATGTTATCTAAAACTTCTATTTTATTTTCTTGTCCTATCGGTCCTCGCAACAATGTATTAGTCGCTATGTAGATTAGTTGTTTCCATGGTGATGTTCCTGGCTTGGTCTAGAGAGTACGGAGGGAGGGCTTGGCTCCTCTCTCATTCCACATGTGGGCCTTATCACAGTTTATACTAATCTCAAAGAGATAACAGTTGACTGTTTATGAACAAATTATATAAAGTATATAACTATATATATATATATATATATATCTTATATATGTTTAGCCAGTTCTCTTTTTCTTCATAAAAGTGTTGTAGTTTGCCAGTTTGTACAAATTGTTCATAGAATCTTTTTAACGGTCTTGAAAATCTTTGATCAGGTTTGAGAATTTTTTTTTTTTTTTTTTGCTGTGAATTTTCTACCTGATAGATCATGCAAAAAAAAAAACCCAAAGGATTTTATTTTTATCTATCAATAGAAGAAACTACTTTTTCTACTAGTTGTGCCTCAGTGCAGCTTGTGGACGCATGGCTGCGGGCCGGTGTCCACTGGCCAGCGTTTGTCGTTGTTTTAGCATAGCTTGTGAATAGTTCGCTCAGGTTATGATGCTACTGTATAAAGGGTAGACATTGTTGCATACAGGGCACATTTTCAAACGTATTTTGTGATAAATGACTCAAATCAAGGAGAAGAAAGAGCATTATTATTATTATTACGGGAATTGTATTGTCGAGTAATTTGTAAAATAGCTCGTGGCTATAATGCTAGTGTAGATATATACTTCAAATTCATGTTGTATCTGTCTAGTGCGTATGTTTGGTGATTGCATCAAGTTTCCATGTAAACATTTTGTTTCCTTGAACATGAATCATGCCTAATTTTCCAGGGATTGTTATTGTGGTCATTGGTGGTACGGTTGTGGGCACAGAGGTCGATTTCCTCATATTGGTTTGTACTGATGAAGAAACTACTGCCGAGTGTTACATAGACATTAATGTATATTGGTGAAAACTCCTGCCTGAAACATTCTTCCTGTACCGTCATTTCAAACCCTCTGTCAGTCCATTAATCTTTGGAGATAATTTTGGTTGAAATATGGTACTGTGAGGTCTTCAACTTGTGTGTGTGTATGTGTGCGTGTGAGTGTGTATTCATAGAAGCTGTGGTTCAGAATATGCCCGTAACCAGTGCAATGTTTGAAATGAATGGAAAGTCTCCCCAGAATAAAATGGAGTGCTTCTATTGTGCAGCAACTATTCTATACAGTCGTTAACTTGTGCCTGTTGTTAGCAAAATGAGAATGGCCCCATGAGGCCGGTCTAGGGTTGGTCGGGTGTAAGTACAATATTCATGGGGCTTCAAGTAGCGTTTATACACTGCGGTTAGCTCGGTATCTGTGCATATGTGGACAAATCTGCGCTGTGGCTCGCAGGCAGGCTGGTAAATTAAAATGCAAGGTCAAACAGGGTCAAATGTTTCAGTTGGCTTTAGCGGCTTTTCTTAGAACATGACAGATGCTAATCTTTAGTTTTATCTATCTCAACCCTTAGCTCTGTAATTTTACCCTGGTTTGAATGTTTGCAATGCGTAGTCACAACAGTAAATCCTTTGCTTCAGTTTCTCTGTGTACAGTACTATATAGATCATACCTATATATATATATATTATATATATGTGCGTGTGTATACCTTAGTGGGGATGGGTCGGCAAATTGGGCCTTTTCCTGTGATAATGTGTTGATACAGGCCTCGGGGACCTGTATTTTAACACTGTAAGCTCTCTCTGGGACATCACATCCTAATTATGCCAGGACACGTGTGACGTCACCTCAGTGCATATACCTGTGACACTGGGAGATCTCTACCTTTCCTGTATAGGTAGCTAATACACATGGCGCCAAGCCTGGCATTTTTGGCATCGCCGGTCGTTTGTCACCTGCAACAAACTATCGCTTTTTATGTTAAAATCTTGTTTTTGTTTCTTTTTTTTTGTCAAGGGGGGTGGGGGTGCCCCCAGATGCCATGCCACCTAGTACGGGGCGCTGTATGTATTATTGTTAACTGTGGCATGCTGGGGGAGTAGGTAGAATTCGGGTACAGTGTGGGATGCCGCGATAATATGACAGGGAGCTGCATCAAGCACAGTTGTAACGGGTGTCCCTCCCGCCACTGCACTGTGCTGACACTGACGCCTTGCCGACAGCCCCGATACATACTCGCTGTAACCTGGCAATGATGTATAGACCTTGACAATAGTTGTGAGAACATAAGATCGCATTCTTACGAGAAATCGAAGCCTAGATTCATGCTGTCCACTTTAGTGCAATCATCTGAAGTCTGTGTCGGGGTTGGCAGCAAAGGGAACATGTGTGTGTGCGTGTGCTTGGCTTCAGCTCGCAACAGAAGGGGAAGATGGTGTACCATTCCATTCCAAATGTACAGTCACCAGTTGTCTGTTATTATTGTTTGTTTGCGCTAGATGGTTTTTAGCAAGGTGTCAAGAAGTATACACAGTCCCACACTCAGTTTGTGCGTTGTTGCAGTGTTTAACAAAGATCTGAT
>JAAUYG010034587.1_pt1 | contig 11432 bp, 2 predicted proteins | sample 7278091 | NCBI WGS metagenome assembly JAAUYG01 (sample SAMN14350201, study PRJNA611818) | marine sediment metagenome | isolation source: surface marine sediment (0.6m) | place: French Polynesia: Moorea | collected 2018-08 | reverse complement strand
ATTTATTTCACGCTATAATTTCATCGACCATATTTTTAATTCTAGTAATTAAATCGTGAGTGAACATATTGCAGGATTGTGTTTGGCCAGATAGTAAAAAAAAGTAGTTTGCATTCTCGAAGAAAAAAAATGTTTGGTTAAACTAAATAGTGTGTCTTAATATTTCACAAAAATAATTGTTTGTCTTTCAGGCCTGGTGAAAAAAAATGTTTGTTTCCCACCCACCCGCAAAAAAAAAATGGTTTACATTTTTTTTCCTTTTGCGGGTCGGATTTATTTCACGCTATAATTTCATCGACCATATTTTTAATTCTAGTAATTAAATCGTAAGTGAACATATTGCAGGATTGTGATCTGTCTATATAGGTAACGCACAAGACAGTGGCGTAATCCCCATGAACACAGGTCGTTATGCACCCCCCCCCCCTCAAAACACAAAAAAAAAAACGTATTAAAAAAAATGCAATTAACACAAACATTTATATATATATATATCATCCTTACGAGATGTGCGGTTGTAATAATAAACACGGGCGGGCGGTTGGGGGGATCAGGGTGGTAAGCCTACGTTACTTACATATATTACGGGTTGCAAATTTGAGCAAAAATCACTTTTCAAATGTTTGTTGGGGACTGAGACAATCACATACTGTAAATTCATTAATGTTTGCGTGGGATTTATTTGGCGAATTTCGCGACCATTATTAAATCGCATACATAAATACCCGCAAACATAATTCATGTGTACTGAGATAATTAACAAGACCTAGCTAACCGCAAATATTAATCTCCGCGAACATGGCCTTGTCTAAAAAAAGGCAAACATTAATCCGCGCGAACATTAAATGCACATGTATATAATACCGGTATCTTCGTCAGCGGCCGGCCGCCCGGGGCCGGCCTTCTTACGACTGGAAACTGGGCGGGAATCTCGTTCGCTGCTGCCCTTAGATCATGTAGATTGCTTCCACGGGCCACGGGCCCGCTCGAGTTGAGCGCAGATAGGGGTTTCCAGTTACCGGCCCGGGAGATAGTATAGTCCCGGGCGTACAGTAGGGACAGATCGAGAGTCAGTGATAGAATAATCATATGGAACCGGAAGTTAATTAGTAGTACGAACCCGTAAATGACGATAACAAATATCGGAATTCTATGGGCGTACCTATGCAGAGAAGTGTTAAGAGTTCTTGACATGATCGCTTTTCCAAGGTTCAACGCCTGGCCGGGCAGTGTCAACATGTAGGTTTACGTTATGACGATTATAATTTGACTGGCCGAATCATACTTAAAAAGTGAAAAGATATATATTCGATAATGTTAGAATTTGTTAAGTTATTAACGTGTTTCTGTTCGTGCTTCTTAAAAATATAAATAAAAATTTTCTCTATATAATTTCTGTGTCACCTGGCTGATATTAAAAGTAAAAAGTTGCATTGCATGCACAAATGATTATGTGATGGGAAACGTCCTAAGCTTAATAGTCGTGATATTACATGTATATAGGAATATAGATAGGATTCCATCTTGATGATTTGATTAAGAAAATAAAAAGGCCTGTGGGTCTTTGCACTCCACTTTTCTTTAATGGTGGTGGTGGTGGTGGTGGGGCTAAAGTGATGTGCAAGAGCAAGGTATACATGTATGTCTGCACCCCAGATGACAAATATACCTTAAATGCTTCAAGGATCACTTGATTATTATCCCAATGTTCTTTGTCTTTCTACACTGAGAAGCCTATATGATGCAGCTCTTCTGGGTTAAGGCTTCAAAATTGCACAACCTTGACTTTTCTACATTCAGGGTCAACGTTGACACACAATTAAACATTCTGAAATCTCACTGCAACACTTATATTCATACATGTTTTACAGTTAACTTAATCCAGGGCACCATTTGCATACAGTACCATTTAAGTTGATATATATGTACATGATATATGCCCCAAGGTAAATTGTAAAGCTTTCTTTGAATTGTAAGGTTATCCAAAGCTTAAAGTCACATTTTGAAACTTCTTGGCAACCAAAGCCATAGGAAACTTTTACTGGCCGGGTTACAGACCTTGAATTAATCTATGTGGCCTTGATTTTACTCTTTTCAAGGTCACCCAAGGTCAGAGGATGCCTCACATAGGAATACATGTTTGTATCTCTAGTTTTATGTCGTAACCTAAGCATTATAACATTTATTAACCATTTCATTGTTATAGGACTTCCGTTAATAGTTTGCTCAACCTTGATTAAGCTCAATTCTATACAAAAGTAAGGGTAAAGTGTTAAAGTAAATGTTATTGAAGGACAGATGTGACCTGAAATGTAACTTCCTGTTTGTCTTCCATTGTAACTCAGCCTTATAATTTACTACTAGTAGTAGTATTTGCTAATTGTATACATGTAGGCTTTACCAGATATGTTAAACCTTATATTCATTGGTATTTGGACCCTCTTAAGATCATCCAATTGGTCAAGGCACACTCTGAAACTTATGCAACTTCCTCTTTTATAGGAATATGCATACCATGGTAATTGGTCCAGAAATCGGTTTATTTTGCAAAAGAAAACACTGAGATGTGATAATTAAGGATTTTCGACATAGTAGTAATTTGGTACTTAGTTAATATGACCAATGGTCACATCAATATAGGAACCATACATTGTATATATGTCCTGTCTAGCGCACCTAAACATTTGTCCTTGAGTGACACTGAAGGTCAAATTGTAGGCTACTCCTACAGTAGTGAAGGTTTAAGCATCTCAAACTTATATATAGTGTCAGTACATATGTCATGTATATCATGTGTATATTGCTATTAGGCACCAACCGTGTGTGACCATATAATAGAGGGCCTGAAAGCAACAATACATTTGACCTGAGTGACCCTGAAAGAGATCTTCAAGGTCAGGTGTTTCTTAAGCGTTACACATGTTACACATGTTACAACATGTACAACTCAGTTGTCAAGCTGCTAGGCTCAATATGAATTCTAGCTTTTTTCCACTCTAATTTGTACATGGGAAGAGTAATCCCAGAGTCATGCACAGCAGCCTTTTAGATATATGTGTTATTGACTACGTTTCATAATACTGGATCATGTGGATGTATTATTTACATTTCTGTCTGTAGTGACCAGATACATGCAGATGCCCGAAAGATGTGGTGATGGCGGACTGTCCTGATGATTACGTGGACGAGTGGCAAGAGGTGGAGGGAGGGGTCCATGAAATACTGGGCATCGTGGTGGACGTTCCATACCGTCGACCTAGTGCCTGCCAGGAGGACGAACTCGACATGCTACAGGCTGATACTCCAGTCCAACCTCCCGCTGAGCCTGAACCTCGCTCCCCAGAGCTACAACAAGGCAGCTTCGAGCCTGAAAATGACTCAGCCGATGAAGATGAACTGGATAACCTGGATGAGGCAGGCAAAGAGAAAGCAGGTCACTTTGGAAAAGATGAATCCGAGAAAGGAGTCGCGAAAGAACTCGAGACTGAGATTAACTCACCAATTAGTGATGGTCCTGACGGTAAGGGTAAAGGTCGTCCTGTGGTTCTGGAGAGGCTCATCTCCCTTGGAAGCCTCATTGGGGAGACCAACATCAGTGAGATACCCAAGGAATATAAAGAGCTGGCACAGGATCTGTGCACTCTGCTAATATCTGGGGATAGAACAGCCATCACTGAGTTTATTCAGACACATTCTGCCGAGATGGAAGCAATCTGTGTGGTAACCAATGATCGCGGGGAGACCCCGATCACCCTGGTTGGGTCACTGGGGTTGGTGGGTGTAATGCAAGAACTGTCAGACACTGGGTTGTGGATCCATGGCTTGGATGATAATGAGTACATGGCAATTCATCGGGCAGCCTGTAATGGGCATGTTGGTATGGTTCAGTATTTAGCAGAGGAAGGACAGTGGTCAAGTCAAACAAAAAGTGGCTTTACAGCACTCCATATCGCAGCCAATAATGGGAACACTGCTGTGATTGCAGCATTGCTACCTCACATGAAGGACATGAATATCATTGCACAAGGAGGTTGGTTGCCTCTGCATCTAGCAGCCAGAAATGGACATGCAGAGACCACAGAGTTACTGTGCGGCAATGGAGCAAACACAGATCTAGCAACCGACGAAGGAAAAACAGCATTGTTTTTGGCTGCTCGAGATGGCTACGTTGCTGTGGTTGATACATTGATAATGTACGGGGCAGCAGTCGACCCTGAATTAACCGACAGCCCTGGGGTTACTCCACTGTGTGCAGCAGCAGAAGGCAAGCATGAACAAGTGCTATGTCGTCTACTGGAAGCAGGCGCCAACCCGAACGCCAAGGATGGGAAAGAATTCAGTGTTCTGCACCGTTCCGCAGCTAACGGTTTACATGCTGAGACTGTGGCTATGCTGTGTGATAAAGGGGCCGATGTTAATGCACAGAACTCTGAGCAAATGACAGGCCTCCTGTTGGCCTGCGTACACGGCCACATTGATGTGGTATCTGTGTTGCTTCAGAAATCCGCAGATCCCAACATACCAGATGCAGCAGGGTGGACGCCTCTGTATGCGGCAGCACACAACGGGCATCATCTGATCGTGGAGAAGCTTATCGAGCATCAGGCCAATGTAGATGTACAGACCCGGCGTGGTTCCACGCCACTATACACAGCAGCTAAGCAAGGCCTCCTGCATGTGGTCAAAATGCTCATCCAGGGTGGTGCTAATGTTAATCTGGCACGCAATGCAGGCTGGACACCACTTCATATAGCTACACAGAACTCCCAACTGGAGATCGCTGAGGCATTGATAAAGGCTGGTGCCGGTCCCAACACGCTCGACCAGGAGGGCCGCACCAGCATGGCATTAGCTGCTCACAAACGCGATCGTAAACTAGTTAGGCTGTATGCTAGCAAAACAAACGATCCTATATTTGTGTACCATAATGCTAAGCTTGGAAACTGTCCCATCCTACGATTTATGTCTCAAAATAACGTCAACCTGGATTGCCATAATCTGTTTGGGTGGCGAGCGCTACACTATGCTAGTCAGCAGGGAAATGTATTGGCTGCCAAGGCGTTGATCGGGGTCGGAGCAGATGTCAATGTACAGGATAATGATGGAAACAGCCCACTTCATGTGTCTGTGTTGAACAAACAACCGATGGTAGCCCGCTGCCTCCTGGAGCACATGGCCTGTGTGAACAAGCCTAACAGGAAGGGGGACGTTTGTCTAGGCATAGCGGCCAAAAAAGGCAGCTCGGATCTACTTGCATTACTGCTGCGTCACCGAGCAGATGTGAATGCGACGGATACCGAGGGTAGAACACCATTGTATCTGGCAGCACAGGAAGGATGGGCGCTGGTGGTAGAGCGACTGATCCACCATCGTGCAGACATCATGCAGTCGGACAGAAATGGCACATACCCACTGCATGCCGCGTGCAGCAATGGTCATGTTAACCTGCTACAAATGCTCCTTGGCTTCCAGCTACTAGACGTCAAGGATGGCAAGGGAAACACGTGTCTACACCTGGCAGCAAGAGGAGGCCATCTTGATACTGTCGTCCAGCTTATACTCAACAAGGCCAATGTCAACTCCAGAAATAGCGTTGGGCAGAAAGCGCTGCATCTGGCAGCACTAGAAGGACATGCTATGGTGGTTGAAGCTCTTATGGATGCTGGAACGAAGGTTTGTGCAGGGACTTCATTTACATGATACATGATACATGTAGCTTTATGCATGTTTATGTAGGTTAAGCATTTGTTAAGTGTTATATTTGCTGTTGCTTTACAAGTTATATGTAGAAAAGTCTTAACAAGAAACATATTTGAGAAATATTTTATCTGTTAACTGAAAGGCATAGTTAATGAAGAGTTAATTTAGTAGCTAAAAATGTACATTTGAAGATTAGAGAGAAACACTATAAACCTTCACATTTATAATGTACATGTATATACCCAGTATATAATGATGAAACTTAGATTTATTTGAGCTATGGCACATGCTTCATAATTCTTTCTAGTGTGGAAGACAAATTATTTTCACATTTTACATGTACCAATGACAACACTTACACTATGGTAAATGATTTGTCTGACTCTAGATTGCCTTGCTGAATGAGGATGACTGTGTCGTCTATGACTTTGCCAAACACAATGATGTGTGGGAGGTTCTCAAGACATGGGCCTCGGTTAACCCGACAATGCTGAGACCCGCCGCGCAGAGAGTGCCCTCCCGGAGCCCCAGTCCACGTCGTCAAGGACCACGGCGACCGTCACATCCCGGTGCCCGAGCCCAGCAACACACGCGGCGTGGTCTGCTGCATTCATTAGGGGATGATTTATCAATATTCAGCATAGATCACCACAACAGTTGATACATCTAATCTCACTGAAGCACATCACAAAGTAAACTTGTAAATGTGATACACTTATTGGACATGTACAATGTACATGTGTATGCTGTAGGATAAGTTATTCCCCAAAGTGCAAAGGCTGCTGCTTGTGCTGCTGACACGGTCGCTGATGATAATTTACATTTGTTTTATAATGGTGTTAATGTAGTGATTAAACAGTGTAAATAGTGATTAAACAGTGTAAAGAATCAGTAACACTCAGTCTAATAGAATAAAAAACGTGTTATCAGCATCCAGAAGATGCATGATATTTATAAACTTTTAATTTGTTAGTTTAATTTTAGCATGTGTTTGGAATAGCAGTAAATTTCTTTTTGACACTGGGCTTTACTCTGTACTATTGACCGTATATACTGTATAGCAATAGAATTGGGAACTTTCATGGTAGCATACACTACTTATGGGGTTGAAAATGTGAAGAACGAACATTGTAAGACCTGTGTAGTCTATATCATGTGTATTTAGTACCTATTATATTAGTGACATGTATGAACATGTACAAAAGAGATTTTACAGATCAAATTTTATTTAAACATACTAGTAGTTTGTGGAGTTTGAAATATATATCTTTATTTTATCCTCTCATAGAATCTTTAGGTCTTAATGGATTCAGTATGTTTTAAATATTAATGTCAGCTGAATATTAAACATGTTGTATGTAAAATTGTTTGCTTAAGTTACATCGTGTAAATAGGTGTGCAATATTGCTGTCCAGCTATCTAGTGTTACATGTACTAGTACTGGTTCTATTAGTTTCCACCCGGTAGATATATACTAAGGGCAGGCACTGATTGCATGGTTTGATAAAACATGTATTTTGAGTTTGCTGCCTAAAGTACATGGACATCATGGATCATACTGATACATCATCACAGTCACTGATAAAACAGATACATGTATATGATATTTATGGAGACAGCTATGTGGTATTCTTGCTTTACAGGTGTATCTTTTGTGGCTGGTCCTGGATGTGCCAATCTAACATATATGTGCTCCGCGCTCTTGTTGACCCATTTATACAAGAATTTGTATCATTGTTATGTTAATTTATTGCATCTACAGAAGATTTGCATACAGCTTAGTGAGAGTGACTGTTCTGACGTTGTACAGGAACGGAGTTCTCAAAAATACTTAAGTCATAGTTTTTGACTTCAGTCAGATTCTAAGCCAATCACATTGCTCAGATTGGTGACTTAAGTTAAAACTTCGACTTAAGTATTTTTCGAGAACTCCAGCCCTGGTTCTGCTTTGAGCATGTTGAGAGGCTGTTATCTCATGTCACTTGACTCTAGGAAGTTTATTTTGTGACTGATCTGTGCTTAATATGTTATATAAAGAGTTACAGTGTCATGATCATGTGAAGTTGAGGTTCAGATAGAGGTCTTTACTGATATCGTGGGTTTGTTCAGATATTGTACAGGTGTAAATAGATGGTGAATCTGTTATCATGCATATTTCATATACCAATACCAGCAAGTACTCTTAAAATCTCAAATTTCTTTCATAAATAGTTTGGAATATGCTACATATTTTACATCAAGAACATATTCAGAATGTTTGCATATATCGGTATTGTGTATACAATGTAATTTTTATCTTCATGCAATTTCGTGTCTGAGGTTTATCAGAAAGCTGTATGGCCCACATCTATACATGTTAAATTGAGATCAAAATGGGCTGATACTGAGTTGGTATGCTCTTAATGAATCCTGCACTGGTGTAAGAAAGTATGAATATTTTATCATACATTTATTTCTATACATCAGTTTTCTTTAACAGAGTCGAGAAAGATTTTCATGTGACGTGTTTGGGGCTTCCATGTGGGCTTTTATATGCTGGAATCAGAGTGGAGAATTCTATCATTGAATGGTTTGGTATTATGTTCGATTAATATGAGTGCTGTTGTTTGAACATCCTAGCTATCATAGACCAGAGTTTGTAGTGTAACGATCCATAATGGCTGATCATGTGATGGATTAGTGTAGGGCTTGACGTCCATCAATGCATGTTATGAGCAGCTTACAAGTCAACCCCCTGCGACACATGGAGTAGCATTGTCCAGGTTGCATAAGGAAGTACAACTGCATTTACAACATTCATAGCTATGCTATTAGTACCTGTAGACATATACATGATATATGTACGTGATATATGTTCTGTGAACTTCATACCGATGCGTGATGTTGGTTACCGCCCTAGGTTGTGTACTTGATATTGCTATAGTGTGGTTTGCAACATTTGTATAAGACTTTCTATGCTTTTTGGCTGTTGATGGTTTAATCGTGCATGAAAGTCTGCAACTATTAAGGTATCGGGCAGTTTTGTATTTGTATTTTCTCAGCAGGTTGTGGTTCTAGAATGTAGCTTGTAAATGGGAAGGGATAGAATTATAATAGGTATGATGATTAAACCCATGGATCAATTTCATCTTAATACATGTGAAATTAAAGTGCAATTTGGTGTGACCATTACCATGCCCTTGGTTGCTTAATGTCTGTGTTCATTATGCAAATTTGATGGTAGGATTATGGAAAGAAACCGCTGAAACTAACAGTAGCAAAAAGCATTCTTTGTACATCATGTATATGTAGCTTACCGGCAGGCATGGTAGTTATAATCAGTTGCCATTTTGCCATATTCTGTAAGAGGATGTTACGATATGATGTTTTGTAAATCACAGATCTACTAAATTTCACACTGTAATAAAAATGAGTCCTTAATTTCACCCCGTTTAGCTGATCAGCCAGCTGTTACGGACTTACAGGGCATTTAATCCCATAGGACACCTTCAGGACAACCATTGAGAACAAAGTTCAGAAGTTTGGGATGATTTGAAAGTGATTTGAGGAAAGCGTAATGTTTTTAAATTTTTGCTCTCATAGGGACCCCATGTTAAGGGAAACAAAATAACAAAATTTTTAAACTTAAAATTTGCACAATTTTGGAAATCCAATACAATACTTTTGTGAGGAACTTTGAGACAGAAATTAAGAAGTTTGAAAAATTTCAGGTGTGATTGATTCTAGGGAGACATTTATGGTCCCATAGGGCCCCGCATTAAGAAGATAGGAAAAAAAATCATTAAAAATTCACAAAATTTAGAAAAAAAATGAAAACAAATTCAGGAGAAGTTTGAACATTTTAAGCAGTGATTTGTAGGAGTAGCATTTTGAAAATTTTACTCTCCTGGGGTCGTATCTTAATGGAAATGGAAAAAAATCATTAAGAATTTGAAAATTTTCAAAATTCCCAAAATTGGTATGGTAATTGCGGGATAGCTACCTTTCCACAAAATATGGCGTTAATCTGCTAGACAATTCTGAGAAAACGCAGACAGATAACGGATGCCATAACAATAGCTCGGCTGAAACAGTCAAGTAGGGCTAAAATGCCAGAAAGAAAACTTGGAAGGTGGGTTTTGAAACTCCCTTAAACTGCTTTAACTTCTATAACCAGGGCCTACCTGAAATCCCCAAAGATTGGTGATAGCAAACGTTCCTTCTGTTATAGGATCTGTTTCTGTAAATTGCATGATGGTTGGAGGCCTTACACGAACCTAAGGACAGTGTTTGTACCTCAGTATTACCGACTAGTATTTTCAGTAGCTCACGAAGGTCTCTTCTACTAGAACTATTCCCATGTTTATTACATGTTTTGTTGTAGAGCTCTTATGGTCCGCGATCTACAGCGGAACCTCAGAATTAAGATCACACATGGGACTGCTGAACAGTGGTCTTAATTCTGAGATACTTATTTCTGAGTATGTCAAACATTGAAAGTAATGATTTGTTTTGATGACAAGTGGTCTTTTTTTCCAAGGGACTCTTCATTCTAAGGTGGCCATAAAGCAAGATTCCACTGTACTCATTTCCTTCCTGGACCACTCATTCAAATTTCTTTATCTCTATGGCAAAACATGTCAGGTGGTTTTGTCTTGTTATGTGTTACTTCATATTGTTACATTGTGTTTCTGTTTCTATTTAATATGCGTATTATTACATGCTCCATTCATAATCTGAAGGTTAAGTATTCTTGTCCTTGTTGAATTATAGGTCTACATTGTGTTTTTGTTACTACCCGTATAAAATTAGTTTTATATTTTACAGTCAAAACTTTTACACATGTATGTTTCTCAGATTTGTAAGTATTTTCTCATAACTTGATATGATGTACTGTCATTTGTATCATTTGATGATACTAGTACTCGAATGAAGTACTTAATAAAATATATCATAAAAATACCTGTCGAACAAATGCTGTCTTAAATAATATGCTGACCCACAATACAGTCAGGGAGCTTACTATACTAAAACAATATTACTAGATTCCAGTAGCAATTCTCACATAAAAGCTATAAGATTACCTCTATACAGATATACTGCCAGGGAAGGCCGCCGGGGGGCACCACTACTCCCCATTACCATGTTTAGTAACTTAATACCTGAATTGAGGGTTACTGCAGAAAGAAAAATAGCGTAGAATAACTTAATGAGGATGGCATGAATAGACAAGCGAGATATCTGGCTACATGTACCTCAGTCAAAACGACCACATGGCTGGCAAAATTCCTGGGCGTCAGGGAAACGCCTTTAACCACGGGAGGTTTATTAACAAATGGCCGCAATTGACCATTCTGGTCACCAGAAATTTCCAAAATCAAGGTTTGGGCTCCCTTACAAGGAGGCTTGCTTAATCTATCATATAATGAGAGAATGATCTGTAATTTGTTGGCTAACTATTGTAAAAGGAATCAAATGGAAAACACCCAAATATAATGGTGCTTTGTAGTTACTGGTAATGTTGCTGGTGACTGATGGTAGTGCACAGGCTACGTATGTATGTTATTGTCAGCCAGTAAGGTTTTGTCAGTATACAAAACTACTTTTGACACTTAAGTGGTTAATGTCATTCTGGGGTCATTCGGTGTATTTCTGATTTTCAAAAACCTTGTTTCTCGAAAACAGCAGGTTTTAGAGTGAAAGATACATCTAGATCTCTGTGTTATCCAGTTTATGTGGTCATTGTCTTCCAT
>JAAUYG010097519.1_pt1 | contig 11433 bp, 10 predicted proteins | sample 7278091 | NCBI WGS metagenome assembly JAAUYG01 (sample SAMN14350201, study PRJNA611818) | marine sediment metagenome | isolation source: surface marine sediment (0.6m) | place: French Polynesia: Moorea | collected 2018-08 | reverse complement strand
ATCTCCAAACATTAGGAAATGACTGTGGCCTCTCATTACTGCTTCAGATATTAATGTCTGTAATTGGTCATCATTTTCATCAACTCCAGATGGACTTCGATATATACAACCTACCAGTGCTGTGTCACCATCCCGCAGAGTAATTTTAACCCAAAGGTGTTCACTAAAACCAACATCAAATGTTTGAACCTCCGCCGACAGAGAATGGTGTACATATAATATTATCCCCTTCCCTCCTGTTCTAGATTATGGAATATAACATAGCCGTCCAACTTAAGTTCTGCTGGACCAATGTTATATCTATTATTTTTAGGTTTCACCTCTGTTATACCAATTAAATCAGGTTGTGTATCTTTTACAAGTCCCTTCAATTCATCCAGCTTGTTAGTTAAAGAATCTGCATTAGTATATAAACAATTTAAATACTTTTTTTGTACATTTTTGTTTTCAGCAACATTAACATATATACAGTTATTACTATTTACACCGTGTAAGTTGCTTGCATTTTCTTCACCACTCATCAGTTTTCCTTCATCTGTTGTAGCTGTTATAGCTGTTACTGGTCGTCCAGTGTCCCTTTAATTTTTATTATTTTTTTGCCCCATGGTGGGCCCCTGACCCTGTACTTGTGTTTTCCCTGAGATTCTGCTTCCATTTTCTTAGCTGTTTCGTACATTTCTTTTGCTTCTTCACGTTCCCTTTTAGTCATGTCATGCACTATTCTGATATCTTCGTAGTCTGAGCCCTTTAGTTTACTCAGGTTCCTGAATAAATCCCTTTTAAGTCTTTGTTTGCTAAGGCAATGAGAAGTGGACGGGGCTTCCCTTCTGTTCTTTTGGTTCCAAGCCTAATTACTATCCATCTATTACTCATTTGATCAAAATGAGTAATAGATGGATAGTAATTAGCCATCCTACTATTACTCATTTGATCAAAATGGTTCCACATTTTAATCATAGATACCCAGCGTCTTTATCGAGGCATTATCCACCCTAAATCGCCATACAATGCATGTATAGGTGCATACTTATTAACAGCAAGGAAAAACTTCATAGCCCGAGTTTGAACTGGGGTGCGTGAGAGCAGCCTCCCCGTGGTGCACCCTGGGCATCAGGTCTTGTGGAACATTTTGTTCAGACTTGGCCTGATAGCGAATTGCTCTCACACAGTGCAGTACTTAGACTGTTGCGACTTGAATTGACGTTGCAATCATTATCACCTCTTTTGGCACTGTATGACCCTTTGGTGTTGATGTGCCGTTAAATTGTGATACCACCACCACCACCACCACCGATTTTGAACTATTTCTATAGATATAAAATCACTGAAACCCAAAACCCTAGCACCGTAATCCATTATGGGTTCAACACCACGTCTCTATAGCGTGTTATAAGTTTTAAAAGTGATGTTTGTTTGTTTGTGTTTTCAAATTTTTAAATTTAGAGATCAGTCACCTTGTTATATTTCAGATGGGTGGGCGTTTTCGGCTGTCTCAGGGGTCCTTTTTGCACTTTCTGGAAATACGCCTGAACAATATATCTCAAACACTTTTTAAACCAATTAACATAATATTTTGGGAACATTACCACTGACCCTTTAATGAGATGATTCGACTGAGTGTGTGTATTGGGGGTGCCCAAAGGTAGAAGAAATCAAGGAACTTCAGGGGGATATAAACGTTATGAATGGTACAAGATTATACATATATCTACCATATGTCACAAAAGAAGACGTGGCGTGAAGGCTTCTGCTGTCCCAGTGGCCTTCTTGTTTTCACCAGTTTTGTTTCATATATAGATTCACGGCTTGCATAATTTCACAAGCCAGTAACTTCAACCTGTGGGTCACACTCGGCGCGAGATGTGTAGGCTACAGAATGAGAAGAAACGAAGACGTAACAAAAACTTACATCTGTGGTTAGGGTTACTTTATTATACGTATAAAAGGTAAATGGGCATAAACATGTCAGGTCTCTTTCATTAGCGTCACGGTCCAGCTGTGCCTGCTGCAGTTGACGTTGTGCTGCTAGCAGTCAGTTTTTCCCCTGACTTTGCTACTGCGCAGTTTGTGTCACTGTAGTGGGTCTAATATAATTTTCGCCATAATGGCAGACATCACCACAAAGCAGAACATGAGCAAGGCTGGCAGATATACGGATTAAAAAGTGATTATTTTAGCACATATAGATCTTCCTGGAGCGTGCCGCCTTTGGAATGGCACATAAGGAGATACAGCAGATTGGACGTAATGCATTTCCAGAGCATGTGATAGATATAAAAGATGATCACGGGCCCTCTGGAGAACAGGGCCTATTGGGAGAGGAACCGAAAGATCTTATCTTATCCATCAGTGAATATCAAGATCGTGAAACAAAAGCTGAAGATTTTAAAAAGCCGCGTGTGCGGAAACTAACTGCGCACAAGGGATCCGTGCATCATCAGTTGGAACAGGCTGAAGTCCGTCGATTATCTTCACATGACAGTAAATTGAAGGCTGTGAAAAATTTTGTCATGGCAGAAGTGAACGAACTTTTGAGAGCGACAGCTGCACAACATCTACCATTTCCTGTGACACCAGTACCCGTTCCGGATCCAACAGACGACATTCAGGCCAGTGTTCCTGACGAAATACATTTTCTTTGCGAGATGTCTGCATTGCCGGCGATCACTGCTATTCCGCGTCCACAACCAGGGCCCTCCCAATCTGACCCGAGAAACGCAAATTCTTATTATGAATTACGTGTAGCCGAGAACGTACCTTGGACGAATAAACATCCAGCAAACATCTTGCATGCCAATTCGGTTAAAACAGACTTTTTTAACGCCTTACGCAATGCAATGCAAGGATCTGACAGATACATGATAAGAAAGGACACTGTCGGTATTGGGGGTCGGAGTGGAGCCAGATTCGACTTTCTCCTGAAAATTCCCTTCGCCTGGGAGGGAAACGATTGCCACAAACAGCTTTCTTATATCAGTCAAGACAGTTTCAACCTAACGGTTGCAGTTGGCTTAGTACTCGCTGTTCCCGCACAGTTGAACGTGCTACCAAAATCAACAGTAACAGAAGCGGTTAAGGAAGGCGGATGTAAAGGATGCCACTTCATTCCGACAGACGGTAGTCTCTGGAAATTGTCGTTTGCAAAGTTTGAATCGCTGTCGGTACAAAACATGTCAGCTGGGGCCAAGACCCGTCTTGTCGCATTGAAGGTACATGTATTGTTTGTTTCCTTGTCAATCCTGAGAATCCAATAAGCTTACATTATAACGGCCTACTGACAAGCCATCTTCTGACATCCGCCCGTGTAGCCGTCACATTCTACACCGTACTAAATATGTACAAACTACGCCTATGGGAGCTTTTCTGAAGGATTAGATTGAGGGGAGGGAGGGAGGGGTGAGCGGACTAAACTAAAAATATAGAACAGTTTGATGTCTACTGTATTTGAAAACATAAAACTATCATGGTATATTCTTTTTCTGTTTCAAAATAACTTAAGGACAGTCACGAACACTGTAAAATAGTACATGTACCTCGGTTGGACCTTTAACTGCGGAGACCTTGCACAAGTTTTGTTTGAGTTATTATAAACTTCCTGAAGACACCCTTTACAACGTTGCTGCTGCTATCATAGGTACAAAGATCTGTTGCAGAATTAGAAGTGCGATATATTTTACGTACTCAATTTTATCCTAGTCGTCTTTATTTCCATTTCAATGGAGTTCTAAAGTATCTGACCTGAGATAACGTGTGCAATTTCAGCACCTCCGTGACCTGAGTTGGGTGAACAGCCACGCTGAGCCCAGATCTGTCAACACCTATCCTTTGAAGGAGAACCACCTAGATCCAATTAGCCAGTGTATGGTTGAAATCTTAAAAACCGTGGATACCCCAGTATCAAGCAGCTCTACCAACCAGAACGAAATTGCGTACGGTCCTCGTGAGCCTTTGTATCCAAAGGTACAATGTACAGTTGTGTATGTTTTCTCCCGGATTCGTAAATTGTGCTGGATAATACTGAAAGCCTTGCTAATACTGTTTTTGGGCGTTTTAATTTTCCTTTGCTGTCTTTGCATCTATTATCTATTTATCCTGTTAATTCTTGTACCGGAATTTATGTTTCCTTGTGTCGCCATGTTTGTCAGTTATCCCTTTGGTGCATTTCGCATTGTATTATTTATACTAGGGTTACTACATATACTACTGCTACTCTTAATTTTACAATGTGTGCCTTGGTTTATAGCCGAGGGATGCTCGAGATATTTAATGGTTGCATGTTGGTTCTGGGTTTGTTTCTATCTAGGAATTTGGTTGACATTACTCTGGGCATATATATGGGATAGAACAGTTGTAGAGCGATGCGTCCATGATACTAAAATGTTTTTCTCACAAATTGATCCAGACGACATGTACTAGATGGCCCGGTCTTTCTTTGTCACTTGCGTTTGATTTTCTCATCTGAAAGTTAAACTGAAGATCAGAGAAAACAGGCTTCGATTATCAAAGCTGAGAACAATTTAAGCTTCATATTTCATATACAACTACTTCCATCACTACTACTACTACTACTACTACTACTACTACTACTACTACTACTACTACTACTACTACTACTACTACTACTACTTCAAATTCAGATTGTAGTTGTTCGGTGCACTTCCGATTTTTGACGACCTTTTATCTCTGAAACGCCTTGTAGAGCGAAAAGGACCACAATTTGAGCCTCTGGAGAAAGTATTCAGTGTATATAGAGTAGTTTTATTTGTTATGTGTTCAAGTTCATCCGTCGGTGTATTTTCAGTTTTTGACGACCTGATATCTATTTGTGACTGAAAATATTCAGGGATCTTTGCACTGCCAAGTTTATACTTTACTGGTACTATTTTATCTAGCAAGTGACTAAGCAGATCGTCAAAACCCCTGGGCTTCTTGTTCCCGTTCATTAACATGGGACCAGATGGGACCTAACAAAAATTCTAAACGCTACTTCTCCCATAGCTTCTGTTCAATTTCGGCCAAACTATATGATAAATATATTCAGCATTGAGGCATATAGGCTATTACTTTCTTGGCTATCTGCCAAAAATTAAGAATTTATGGCGCTTTGACATTTTTGTTAACACAGGACCATATAGGGCTGGAGATTTCAAAATACCACTCCTACCGTTCTCATCTGACCTAAGTCACACTTTATGAGGACTGTGACTACCATGGTGGAATACAATGTATAGGTATTACTTTTCGCGGAAATCCGCCAAGTTTTAAGCTGGCACTTTTCAAATTTTCACATGGGAATCGATATAAAATCCTAAAATGTGCAATGTGAAACGGTGGGAGGAACTACCTTCTGTAAAGTACTTTTCATGTCTGATTCCTTTAGTTCAGGGTGGGGTCATTCGGTGCACTTTCAAAAGTTCCGATGTAAAGACTCTCAAAAGGTTAAGGCAGTTTGAAATTTTTGTTACCACAGGACCATATGGGGCTGGAAATTTCACGACGGTATTTCTCCTATACCTTTGACCCGATCTCAGCTAAACATTATGACGACATTGCCTACTATGGTGGAATACAGGCTATTACTTTTCGTGGCAATTGGCCAAGGTTTAAAAGTTTTTGGCACTTTGACATTTTAACATGGCACTCAATTGGGAAATTCTAAAATGTGCAATATCTTGAAAAGGCCGATCGTAGAGCAAAATGGATGGATATTTGGCGCTCGCATTCCTATGAACTGCATATGTATTATGTAGGGTACTTTTCATAAGTGATTCTGGACTCGCAGTCCTATGGGCTGCATGTGTAGGTACTTTCATATGTGATTCTGGACTCGCAGTCCTATGAGCTGCATATGTAGGGTACTTTTCATGGGTGATTGCGTTCACTTTGGGGTCATTCGGTGCACTTTGCAAAATGTCTGATGTTAAGATATTCAAACGGCTACTGCCCCCATAGTTTTTATCAAACTTTATGGAAAGTATGACAATCGGGGAAATAAAGGCTATTACTCTTTCTGACGATCTACCAAATTTTAAAAATATCAGAAATTACCTAGGCTACATTCCCGTTATCCATAAAACTATGTTGGTCTCATCTGGCCAAAAGTCAAGCATAGCGTCAAGACCACTGGGCCTCTTTTTATTCCAAGAGCCCTGGGCCGGAATTCTCGAAAATACTTTGTCTCTAACTTTCGATTTTTCACCATTCTGAGCAATTTGATTGGCTAAGAATTCGGCTTACATGTAAGTTAAAACTTAGACAAGAAGTCCGGCCCGGAACCTCCATGAGAAAAACATCTTTTGGGTAATTCTGTAATGGGTTGTGATACAGTGTGTTGGGACGTATATTAAATGAGATGTGGCGTGAAGGAAATGTATTATATAGACGTGATATAGTGTAATATGAATGTCATGTAATAGCCAGGTTATATGACGTGGTAACTGTGATATACCATGGTATAAATGCTGTCGTATGCGTGGTGTGAGCATGATATGGTGTGGTATGGGGGTATGAAAGTAAGGTAATATCACAGTGATGTCATGTATGGGTGTGAACCGTGTGATACGTCATGATATGGGCGTGATACAATATGGTGTCTCTGGTGTAAATGTGATATCGCCTGACATGCATATGATTAATATCAAAGTGATGTGACCTTTATGTGACACTGTGTGATATGTTGCGACATGGAATTGAGATGGAGGTGGTACAAAAGTTATTTGGGGTGATACGAGATATATGATATACGAGATATAATCTGGTGTCGCTGATGTAAATGTGATATCGCCTGACATGCATATGATTCATATCAAAGTGATGTGACCTGTTATGTGACACTGTGTGATATGTTGCGACATGGAATTGAGATGGAGGTGATACACTATGCTGTGGTATAAAGTTATTTGAGGTGATACGAGATATATGATACGTAGCTATGATGTGTGTGCTATTAGCGCGATATGCGTTAATATGAATTTGATATATCAAGCGATTTAATATGCCATGCTATGTGTGTAATATAGGTGTGATATATGTGTGATGTGTGTGACATGGGCGTGATATGGTGTGATATGATAGGAAAGTGATATGATGTGACATGATATGGGTATAGGGTCGTGTGATCTGAATACTGTGTGATATGAAAATCATGTGACACGATATCGGTGCGATATGCACTATACAATGACATGAATGTAATGTTATATCTAACAGTGATGTTGTGATATTTTTATGCGGTATGTTTTCATGGGTGTGGTTTGAGTACAACAAAATGATGGAATGGGTTCCTATTGGGATATATATCGCCTCGATCCCCTTGACCCCATTATCCTCAACCTATGACCTTAGACACAAGACCAGAAGATCGTTATTTTAATTTCTTAATTTTGCCGGCGGTCATTTTTAAAGATTGCCAGGACGGGATACATTGTCAGGTGCGTGCGTGCGTGTGCATGCGTGTGTACGTCCTTGTGTATGTGTGCGTGCATGCACTTGCGTGGGTCCGTGCAAGAGAGGGCAATCATATTCGACATATTCCCCAAGAGGAGCAATAGTTACACGTGTATATATACTTAGGAAGCATATTTTAATGCGTATTTTAACATTACGCAAGTCTTTCTGAGAAGCAGTAACTTCAGTAACGTTTTAAAAAGTAGCTTTTGCGATCATACATCAAGTGATGAATTATCTCTATCATACATATATGCCACAATGTCAGCCAGGTATTGTGCCATCTCGTGCAGTCATTTTTAGAAAAGCCCGAAATATCGGGTTTACCACTTATGAAGTTTTGTTGTTTTTGTTGTTGTTTTTTCTCTCTTATTCGTGAAAGTGTGTCACCTGTGCGTATGCAAATTACATGCAAATATATGCAAATTGTGTGTCGCTCCTTCAGAACAAAGAACAGTTGTAGTAATCAACGCTAAGACGGGGTGTGTGTGTGTGTGTTTAATACCGGACTTCATTATAGTATATTAGTGCCCATGAAGTATGGGAACGTTCAAGAAATGCTGACTTATTATTTGCAGAGGGAGCATAACCTTTACCTTGTCTCTTTTATGTTATCTTCTACATTTACCCTGTTCTTTTCGTTTCGTGTTTGTGCTGAAAAATATACGAAACGAAGATAACATTATTTGTTGATCACGTATTGCATTCTTGTACTTCCCGATAGAACTTAACATTACATACTGAAGTACCATGAATCTAGAATTAAATTATTTAAAATCGTTCGATTGACTTCATGATATGTAATACCACGGCTGTTGCAGTAAATAGTGCGTTTTGTTGTTACCATTAAAAATAAACTTTTATTTTGACACAAATGTGCGCTGATTTTAACTTACTCTGTACTCTTGTCTGAGTCAATCTAAGATAAATAGAAAAATTACATTACGTTAGGTAACTGATATTTGTAAAATGTACGTTGCTTTAATTATGGGCATTGCACGCCACAGACTGTTAAAATATAAGTATAGTATATTTATGATGTTTTCTCGTCAAGAACATATAGATATCTTACGCAGAGCACGGGAAAGCGTAACTGGTCCGTCTCTAATCTGGCCTTCAGGCGGTATGCACTAAGCATGTTGAGTACAGGAGCTTCAAGAATCACAGATTTATTACAGCATCATATTTCCATGCAACCACTGTAATACAACAAAACTTGGCTATAACAGTCAGCATGCAGAACACACGCAGAATTTTCTTTGTCTGGCCTTTTACCAGCCGCTCGATAGCGCCAGCAACTGTATGGCTGGCTTACCGAGGAATCCGTGTGGAAAATGTGTACTTTGACAGACGACAAAATAAAAGTAATATTTTTTGTTGGAGTAAGATGTTTTAAAGTTTACCAAATCAAACTTTTTCATAAAAAGGGCCAAAGTCAAGATTACGGTGGGGGACAATTTATTATATGGCGTGTACCCTTGCTTTGAATGTACACAGCAGTTGCAATTATTTTTTTCTTAATCGATTGCAGCACGAAACAAAAAGTAAGTTAACCTTTTATTTAACTTTTAATTACCCTTTTAAAGTTCTATAAATAAGTACGAATCGCAAAAGGAAAGTCTTCAGGCCTATTCTATCATTTTTCGGGCGATAATAAATGCAATTCCTCGAGTAGGTCCATTCTAGCGCAAGTATACATGTATCATGTCGAGCGTAGGTACATGTAGGTCCAGACCACTGTCAGCAGGCCATGTCTAGCTATAGCGTAACTATGTCCTGTCTAGCGTGAGGGTGTCGTGTCTGGCGTAACTAGGTCAAGTCTGGCATAAATAGGTCTAGTCTGACTTAAGTGAGTCAAGTGTGATGTAAGTAGGTCAACTCTGACGTAAGTAGGTGACGCCTAGGTAAAATCTGAGGTAAGTAGGTCATGACTTTATGTCTCCATAACGATATCCATTTCATATGTCGTTTTTCAACACGCTATCGTTCGGTTGCTTATGTAACAACGCCGAGTGTAATAACTACCACGTGGTCCCGGGACAGGTAAACAGTGTGCTAGGAAATGAGTTGTTGGAATGCTGCGTGAAAAGTGGGTTATCTTGTGCACTATGTCTGCACGAATAGGGAGCATTTTAAACCCCTTGGCTGGAAAATTTTCCGAAGATACCCGAAAGAAGGGTAAACATGGTAAAGGCGCGAAAACAGGGGCACCTCACGATTGGTGGAGCTTTTGTATGTCGAAATATGATTGGCTAAAGGGTAGTCATATGACCACGGCGCTTTGGCTTCCGAATGAAACCGATTATTCATACTGCGAATTTGTGGGGCCAAATACTCCCTATAAATAACAACATCCCTATACGACAACCGTGGCACTTTGTAAGGTTATTACGGCTTGCCGGTATTTTGCGGCAGGGCATATCTAAAGGTAACGGTAGAATAGCCGTGTGATCGTTTTGTCCTAATTTGTGTATTTGAATGATGGCGTGATATTAACGGGTGTGACGAATAATAACCTATTACTAGAAATGATATACACTCGTATCAACGAATGTGTCTATGTGTAGATACTGGCTACGGGTATACTTATTGTATTACACGTGTAGATTATTTTCGAGTATAAACGGTGTTACCTTCGTATTCAGTTGATAAATCTTCAAGCTCGTGGGTTGCTAATCGAGGCATACCCCCGGGGTCGTTATGATTTCAGTGATGTCTAGTAAGTTATGCAGCTTTTGGCTGTATACCGTGGCTCGTAGTGGTGGCCAGTGCAATGACTAAGCCACAACCCGAGAAATACTGAAGGAGACATGATTGTTCTCCCATACACACGATCAAAGGTAGACGCTACTCGGGGATTTAGACTAGGGCCCGAAGACGCATAACCACGCTCCCTGGGGCCATGATCGTAATCCCACCTTAATCCCACGTTAAATACTCATTTAACGTGGGATTGTTAACATATTCAATAACATATAACTGTTAACATATTCAGTGATCAGAAAAATCGGACAACTAATCAGCAGAAACATTGCACAACAAAAAACAAATCCTTTGCCGCCCACCAGAAGCATCGGCGTTCCAGATAGTATCCGTTCACGGTAACCACTCCACGGCATGTTTGGTTCCTACCCCAGTAAGCTATACAGTCACATTTCACTTTCCACGGTCATTGCAAGTTCCAGACAATGAAAGGATGGTTACACAGCAGATATGACATCATCACTATCCGGTTTCTATCAACTGTGTAACTGGAGACGATGCTTCAATATCTATCCATTATTCATAAACCAGTCTTGTGACGGATGTATCCGAGTTCATTTTGTGACCATCCCCATTGGTTTCTCCGTATCGTATCCATTTTATCTGCACTGTTCCATTATCCGCACCATGCAAAGCGAGTAACATAAACTCCGCCGCTCCAAATAAGATCCCAAAACCACGAGCACAACGTGCCGCAAATTGTGACGTAATATGACGTAACGTCTTTCCATGAACCACAGCAAGTGTGAACGTTACCTTTCATACGTATGTAGTTCACTTACTGAAAATAACAAATCCAACATAAATTACATATATTTGTATTCCCGTCATTCTGGGGACAATCATAGTGCATATAATACTGGTAGATGTAAAATTTAAAGCATAAAGTCTTTAACTGCAGCAAAGCTTGTATTAAAGTAGCATGTACCATAGGCCATAGAGAGAATCTTTGTTCTTCTGTCAAACCTGATGATTTGCATTTTTTGGCATGTAAAAACAAGAGGTCCAAGGACCTTGGCGCTCTGCTTGACAGCTGCAGGTGGGATGACATTGGCAATTTTCTGCAAAAATATAAATCAAGATGGCGGACATACGAGTCTAGTGATCTAAGTCTCTGTAGACCAACTCGAAATTAGTATTGTTTCCCTACACCTAGCGCTATTTCTAAGAACTATTATATGGATGAAGATACAGGGAACATGGAGGATGGTTTGGATTTATCCT
>JAAUYG010147448.1_pt1 | contig 11434 bp, 9 predicted proteins | sample 7278091 | NCBI WGS metagenome assembly JAAUYG01 (sample SAMN14350201, study PRJNA611818) | marine sediment metagenome | isolation source: surface marine sediment (0.6m) | place: French Polynesia: Moorea | collected 2018-08 | reverse complement strand
TAAACTCCAGCAGGTGTCATATGGGATTAGCCCAGCTGCACCATTACATTTGACCTTGGCTGACCTTGAAGGGTCAATTCAAGGGCCCTGATAAGAATGTAGTATCTTTTGACCAACCGGGATGCCCCCCTCGCGTTGCACAGCAACCGACTCTCTAGTTTTCTTCAAATTTTGGTATTTGGATGGGTACGATTTCAAAGCTCTCAGAGGCACCCCCCTATATATATTTCTATGTAGATAACCCCCCGGGAGTCTGTCACACTACATATTTTATTCAAGTTTATTTTGTTGGGAAATAATTGTTGCTCATGTCGTATTTCAAGGAGAAAGGGTATGTTTCTCAGGTATGCTGAAGCCTTGTGTTGAGGGTACCAAAATCATTTTCATTTCTGATTTCTGAGCCTGCGAGTATACATTGTCTCCAAAAGACCCCCACCGGGGTAATTGCACTCTCAAATTTCACTATATTTGGTGTAAACCTGCCACCAATGTTCCTGTATCTGTGACCAATGTTTCAATGGACACCGGATACTGGCACCCTATAAATTTAAAGTAATAATAGTAACATTTGATCCTTGTCAGCGAAAGACTGCAGTATTGGCCATGCATTCCCTTGCAATACAAATGGATCCCATAGGCCATTGTGGAGTTTTGGAAATGAAAGATTTCTTCAGAGCCTTTGCTGTGTGTTTACAGACAGCTTCTACATGCTTTCAGATGATTCAGGATCTGCAGAAGAAAGCAAAGGCTGGCAAGGCGGTGGATGAGGATGATATCCCCCCACCCGTCAGTGTCAAGGCCTCGGCGGCTGTGACGGTCACCCAACCACCTCAAGCAGAACCAGTTCCAGACTACACCGCACCTTCCCAGCCCCCAGCACCTGTCCCATCACAGGATAGACAGCCTGAACCTAAGCCTCGAACTGTAGCCCCACCTCCACCAACACAGCCCAAACCCGCCGTTTCTTCCCTCCCACCACATATAGGTAACGTGGGTAAGGTTACAATTGCACCTCAGAATTCAGGTCATGGCCAAACAGTCTTAATTGTGGTATGATTGTAAATCTGAAACAATATGTTGCTTGCGAATGACTTTCTTTTGGTCATCCAACAGGTGGTCTTAATTCAAAGGTGGTCTCAGGGTGGAATTAAACTGTATATGTTAAGCTAGGCGTTCAAGAGGCTCATCCTAAATGCATTACTGTAAGGTGATGTAACCTGAATATACATTTAGGATCTTTCTACAGATAGCTCAGGGTTGGATATTAACTTATTTTGAGACTTGTCCTGTTGGACAAGTGAGGGTAATTTTGACTTGTCCAAACTGAAAATTCACCTGCCCACATTTTTTGTCTGGTACTCACTGGCAGGATTTTCTGTTCCTACAACTGCTTTTTAGCATGAAAGAGGGTTCAAATTTTACTTGTCCTGTAGGACAAGTGGGGTGGGAAGTTCAGTTGTGTGACAGGTACTTTCAGTTGTCCTGGGCAGTCAGGCAATCCTTAACGTCCATCCCTGTAGCTGAGACATGTCAGTAGTTTTTATAATTACTTGAATTTCCTTTGCCTGTTTTGTTTTTTTATTTGTCACCAGATCGTCCACCCATGGGTGTCCAGAAACCTATGGCCCAGTCACATTTGCCACAACAACCTGCTGATGTGTCTTCGTCCAAACCAGTAACAGACCCACAGATGGGAAAAGCTGGTAAGGAAGCCAGCATAGATGTTGCTAGTGGAAGATCTTTGTGGTTATCATTCCTCGTGTCAATAAGTCACAATAAGCATCATAAACTTAGAAGAAAAAATTCACAGGATGCTGACCTAATAGATGCCTTTTACATTATTAAAGGAAAAAACAACCAATGCAACATACATGTAGCACAGAAGGTCTAACGCCTACTTATTAGACCCAGCACTTCTGATTGCAGAGCTGCACTCCAGGGCATGTTTAAGTTTTCAATAGTTACTCAATAGAATAGTTCATATAGCGACATATATTATGCATGCATGTATATTTATTTGGATCAAACACACAGGATACAATACATGAGATCATACACATTAGGATATAAGTTTAGTACACTGTGCTGACCCAGGCCCGATTCCGTGAATCAAAAGATTGTAACTGGACAGAAATGTATGTCGAACTAAATAATGGTTGTAATAAGTGATACCTATCCAGCCAGAAAGGACCAGACAGGGTCCTTGTTGGTTTGGTAGCTTGAAGGAATAAGCCTTTGAGGAAATGAGAGAGCAAGATGCAGTACATATAGCTGGTAATAGTCTCCGCATCTGTATGATCTGTTTGCTGTGTTGCGAGTACCTGTAGAGGGGGTAGTGGGATTGTATGGGCATATCAGTATCCATGTAGATAAAAAAAGAAGAATTAAATGAAGGGGGTCTCATCGCTGACTGCGGTCGACGCACAGCCCTGGCAATCTGCCAGATTATTTTAACCTGACCATGCATCATCTTGACAGTCGCGTGTGATTATGCAACATTCAAGAGCTGAAGATCATGTCTGGATGGAGGATTTCATGTATTTGATGCTGCCTGTGAACTTCACATATTTTTAACACTGTTCACTGCAGAATAGCCCTTTCAGTTCTATTTAAAGTTTTTTGTGGCTGTTGCTGACATTCTACTGACTGTATGCATCATGTCATCTGTGTGTGAAATGATGTTTGTTGCATGGGAAAGCAATATTTGTGGGGACAATGCGGATATTATGAAACATGGCCGACATAAGTGTGAGGTGTCTCATCTCCAGTGTTCATGCTATTTGTGTTTTAATGTTTTTGTAAATCCATGGTTCACGCTATTGAGTTGTGCTTGTATCCAGATTCTGAACAGTACAGGTTGCTGGCTGGACGGCGCGATCAGTACAAGACGGCCGCCCTGCAGGCAAAACAGAGAGGAGACAGTCAGACTGCCATCAAATACATCAAAACTGCCAAGGTGCGAGGTGTTTGATTTAGTAGCAGCAGTGGTAGAGCTTTAGGGTAAAAGTCGACTCTGCATTTTAACACCACCTGTTCGATCAGAAAATATTGCCTCAATTTGAAGGTGGTCTTAGGAGCTATAGTCATGCATATATAAAAATATGTTTTTAGAGCGGTGCCACTGACGGCTGGTTTTTAAAAACAGATTTAAAAATGAAGGGACCATAACTCAAAGGGACCATTATCCTTACTTGGAAGCATAATCTTGTTTTTGCTATAAAAGAAGTGAAGCGGTCAAACTGTCAGTTAAATATGAATTTGTTAATAGGCAAATCTAAAGTCAAATGCCATAGGATGCAGTCAGACATTGCTTAAGACAGGTGCAGAATTTGGACCGCAGCACCCTGTCAGAACTTCTATTCTTTTGCCAGCAGAAGAAAACTACATTTTCTAATGTTAACTGGATGTGGTCCAAGAAAACAAACCACTACAGAATTATGATTGCGTATCGCAAGCTTAATGAACCTGCATTGTACATCCCCCTGCCTGGGCCTCAGGTTGTTATTTCCAAATTTAACTGAGATGTATTATTCATCATTGTGTGTTTCCTATCCCTTTTCAGCAATTTGACCATGTCCTAGAGGCCCTACAAACTGGGAAGCCGGTTGATCTATCCCAGATGCCCCCTCCCCCACCCGGGGCCCCAGGTAAATACTCAGATACAACTACATAGGTCCCTCTCTTAAAGGACACTCTCGCCAAAGCACACCTCTACTAAGGACAGAATTATTTGGCAGCGAGTTCCCTGAATGTCTCTAGTCCTCTCTCTCACCAAGGACACCTCTCTCTACGGAGGACAGAATCATTTGGCAGAAGGGGTGTCCCTGTTAGAGGGGGACTACTGTATATATATGATCAGAGGAAGAAAAATCTTACGTCTCAAAGTGAAGGACCACCTTTTAAGGGCTTGTTCACTCACTGATGATGTCACGGGTTGTCACATGACTGTGACATCAGTCAGTGGTCATCATCAGTCAGTGAACAATACCACTAGGAGGCGGTCAAAACGTCTGAAGATGTTTCAATCTTTGACCTCGAGGGGTAAGAATTTTCTTCCTGTAAAAGATGACTCCGGAGTCCACAGCACCAACCTACATCATATATATACATATGATCCTGTATAGTATGTGTTTTATGAAAACACATGTCAGATTTGATCAATTTCTGAAGACTAAATTTGTTAATAGATGGAGTTAAGGACTTTGTAGAAACCAATAATTCCATGTAAATGCTTTACTTCGTTATGAAATTGTCTTAATTACAATGTATAACAGTGGATGTCAATAACTTCATATGCCCAAATATTTATTATGGCCAAGTGGAAATGATTCAATTTTGACGTTGGATTCTAAATTGAGTATTGAAAGTATTCTAATAGAAGATGAATAATGTTTTCAGATGATAACGGTGGTGTGAAGAGTGGATCATCAGTGGAGCGGGCTGCCATTCAAGGCTCATCAGCCAGCATAGCAGAGTCGGAGGAAAATCTTCCTGATATCAACCAGTCAGGTACGTCCTTCAGATAATCAGACCTTTTGTCTTTGTAATTGTTGTCCTGTCATATTACTAGGTAAAGCTGGGCTAGCGCTACCTATTAGCCGCATAGCCAGATGCTAAAAGAATTTCCATGTGGCTAACAGAATTCGTTTGCTTTTCGCCACAGTTACTAAACCCTTTTACCTTATATATTGTGTGTACTGGTAATTTACATGTATCGGTACTAATACTGGTATATATGATACTTGTCATATAGTTTTATAATACTTGTATGGCTAACAGCAAATTTCAAATAGAAAAAGGAATGGTGTTCAGAATCTTTTTATCCAAATTTAAAACTGTTGACGCCTTTTACAAACATATTTCGTGGCTCAGCAAACTTATTTGTGGCTAAAAGAAAGGATATCTTTTAGCCACAGTGGCTAACCAGGGAAATTCCCTAGTGCTATCACAGGTAGACCAGTTGTCTCTTTATACTCTTCACTCTAATAAGGGCTCCCTATTTGCCAAGAAATTGTGGCTACATTAGCATGATTAGAGAGGTAGCTAGCCTATGGTCAGCACTAACTTCAGTACAGTGGTCTGCATTTTAAGACCACCTGCTCAATTAGAAAAATGTCTTATTAAATTGTAGGCAGTCTTAAAATGAAGGAATATTTATATTGAAAGCATAAGAGTGTTGCCACTGAAAGCTGTTCTTAAAATTGAGGCTTTTCTTAAAATGAGGGATTTTAAATCGCAGGCATCATGTGGCAAAATGTTTCGAAAATATTGTACATACATTGTATTATAATGGCCGCCTACCATAGGGGCTGGCTGCTACTAAAGAGGGACGGAATTCTGTGTATATTAAATGTTTGATCCTAGCTGGAATTCAAGTCCCTGGAAAAGAGGATTGGAATGATTGCCATGGAAAACTATGTAAAGAAGGCTCATACACATACTAAATGTGTCGAGTTTTGTGAGTTAAGAGTTACAAGGCTGAGGGTTGTGTTAAAAGAAATACATGAAAGATGGTGTCCATACATCTGGTTGGTTGTGGCAAAGAGTGCAGTGAACTTGGCGGCAGGACCTTGAGTTTGTGCCGACTCATGTACAGTAGGCCCTCTATTTTACAACCCTCTATTTTAAGACCACCCTTGGTTATAACACTGCTTGATTTGGTCCCCAAGGGCAATTTTCTGTGTTAAATTACCTTTATTTTAAGACCACCTGCAATATCAGACCACATTTTCTTGGTCCCATGGGTGGTCTTAAACTAGAGGGACCACTGTATAATATTCGATAGGACTTCAATATCTCCATATATTCCATTTATTCCAATTATGATATTTATCAATTTGCGTTGTACATTGGTTTTTGGATCATAAATATATTCTGTCAGCCTTTATGGTAGATTTATGGTTGCGCTAATTCCAGATGCCAAGAAGTTGTTCCACGCTCCTGCATCGGCCGGATCAACACTGGAGGCACTTCAGCAAAGGTATGACAAATACAAAACTTCAGAGGACCAGGCTAAGCAGGAGGGAAATGGCTCCAAAGCACGCCGTATGGGAAGGATTGTTAAGGTAATAGTAATAGATCTCTTAACTGATACTGCATGTACCTTGCATTTTGGGTAAGATTTGCTCAAATGCAATATTTATACAAAGTGGCACAAGTAAGGTATCTGGTAAATTATGCCACCAGCTGCATTAAATAAAGAGGAAAATCTGATATAGAATTAACTACCGGTATAAATAACATTTTAGCCAGCAACTGTAGCATTGAGATATTTTTCGCAGCTTCATCTATGATAAAGCGCCTGACTTGATATCCAACAATCCCTAGGTGAGCATCTGTATGTGCACTGAAAACTCCATTTGAGAATAGGCTTATATTACTGACTTATGTAATTCTCAATAGGTCTCCTGTATAATTTGAACTGTGTGGAGTGTAGTCACACTGCAAAATGTAGTCTCAGTGTGAACTGGGGTCGTCACTAGGTGAGGTGTATTCACAAAGTGAGCTGTAGTCCCAGTGTGAACTGTGGTCACAGTATGCAGTGTAGTCTCAGTGTGAACTGTTGTTACGGTGTGAACTGTAGTCCCTTCTGTGGCATGTATGAAGAAAGCATACATGTAACGTTGAGTGTTATATGTATTAAAGTTTTCAATAAAATGTTTATTTTATGTAGTGAGTAAGTAACTGGTGGGTAAGATGTACTAGAGACAAACTCATAGTCAAAACATCAGATACACTCACTTGAATTGTGCCTTCTCATATTTTAGCAATATACCGATGCCATTAAGAATTACAAGGCTGGGAAACCAGTGGATTTTGAAGAATTACCTACACCACCAGGTAAGATATATACCACAGGTATTATCACCTAATAGTGTCGAGAAAGCTCACGCGCAGGTCTGCCATTAATAGATTCTGTACAACTGGAAGTTAGGTTATATGGATAAGTGCATCCTAGGGTATTGCATTGTATTTGTATTAGTACAGTAATCTCCCTCTAACAAGGCCACCTTGTTTGCCATGTAATTGTGGCCACATTAGGTAGATAGCCTTTGGCAGGAGGTAAAAATAAATGCATACATAGTACTGGTGGCAAAGATTTTTGTTCACATTAGAGGGGTGAGCTCTGCAGCCACTAAGAAAGGAACCACTGTAGTAGGTTTAAAAAAATGTCAACCTGCGTATTACAAGTAACCCATAGAAATGTTCCCGCAGGATTTCCGCCAATTCCCAAAGATGCTCGTGCCTCTCAGCCAGTGGCTCCTGGACCAGCTCCCAGACAACCCGGAGCCGCTGCCTCAGTTCCCAGACAGCCTGGAGCCGGTACCTCAGCTGCTGTTATGGCTGGTAGTGCTGCTGCTGCCACAGGGAGTCAACAACAGGGCCCACCTAAGAAACTTCCGCGGCAGAGTACGTCATGACTTATAACAGTATTGCAAGGGTGTTAAACTGTTCCCTGTAGTGTTAAGGTCACCCGTTCAGCCAGACAAGATATAGTCTTGAAATGATAGTGGTATTCAAAGGGAGGGATATTTGTGTTGAAAATATAAAAGTGGTATCCTTGGTGGGGCTTGTGAAGTCTTAAAAATGGATGGATGTTAAAAATAACAGACCACTGTATTCATGTTACACTACTTGGGATACACATGGGTCTATAAAATATGGCCCCATTCGAGTTTTATTTTTTAACAGAGAACTATCCGATCCGAACATTATTTAAGACCCCTATCTGAATTGTATAATTATCAATATTTAACAGCCATGACAAGTCGCAGGTCAATCTTTAACAGCTATGGCCCGCAGATCGAAATTTAACAGTAATTGCATGCTGCGGGTCGTTATTGTAGCGAAGGACTGGCTCATTACATCATAGTTTTATAGGTGGGCTGGCTCACGAATCAGCAGTTAACAGGGGTACCAAATCGCTAATCGCTCTTTGGCGAGGAGTGCAGATCATGACTCGCATGATAAGAATTTAGTCGGCTCGCTAGATCGATTTGCCAAAATGACCGGTTCGTGCGATTTGGTCAATTTGATTTTAACCCATGTGTGTGTACCTCTACTACAGCAATATGACATACTTTTTAGAGGCACATGTTTCATTTGAAAGTAAATGCAATTGCACATAAAGGGTTTTAGGCTAGAGATGGGGTGTGGGTGGGGGGCATTGGCTGCAGAAACTGGCTCTTACATTAAGCATCATTGTAAATCAGTGGTATTGGGTCTGGTATGAAGAATGTGCCTCAACATGATGAAAATTTTATAATTAATGCTAATTGGGACATAAGTTAAGACAGAAGTGTCAGTTTGGGGGCTGAAGGGCAGTTTTCACCGAACCTTTATTTCCATGTAATTGCAAAATACTGCAAATTTTCCAACATCTAAAAGGCCACACAGATTTTGTATGCCTTATATACATTGGTATGTTCATTTTCCTGTAACCAGTTATTAAGTTTAAGGTTATGTTCTGTTGCTTCTGTCCAGTGTCTGCAATGAGCCGGGCAGAACAGCAGTCGCTCTTTCTCCAGGAAAGACAGATACAGTTCAAAAAGGCAGCATTGATTGCCAAACAGAAGGGCGACATGGAGTTAGCCAAGAAGTACCTAAGGCTGGCCAAGGTAAGCATGCCTTAAAACTGCCCCAGAAATAAAGCCACCCCAGAAATAAGACCATGCCAGAAATGGGAACTCCACAGAATTAAGACCACAATTAGGACCACTGTTGTCTCAGCTGTATGTGGGCTTAAGTCTGGAGGCTCCACTTTTGTAAGATATACAGTAGTCCCTCTCTTAGTGGCCACTCTCAACAGAGGCCACCCTATCTAATGTGGCCACAAATTTTAACGCTGCTACTATGAATGCATTTACTGCTCCCTCTCACCAAAGGCCACCTCTCTAATGTGCTCGCAATTTCTTGACAAATAGGTTGGCCTTATTAGGGGGACTGTATTAAGAAAAGTGTGTAGTACAGTGTCAGTGATTGGCTAGATAGATAACTGTCACAGTGTTGTTTGTAAGGACGGTGTTTGAGTACGAGCTAGATACTGGTTTCTGTCATTGCGGCTGCCTTCGACAGTGGCGAATCACCATGTGAGGTTAAATATTACCGATTAGTAGTATATGAAGGTCATGTGTCCTTGGCAACGAAATGAACTGATGGTTCACTAATCTATGATTGCAGCCATGGTCTTTTCCATTTACGATCAGTTTAGGACTTAAGATTTTTTATTTAGAAAATGGACCCTGGTGGTCAAATAACATGCAGAAGATGGAGGAACATTTTACATCATGTCTTTGGAAGAAAATTAACCATTGCATGTTTTTTTCTATAATAAACTATAGACCAATGGCATGGCATTGAAGTTGTTAAGTTTTTGAGGTAGTAGCAATGTGCTTGAACTTCTTTTTATTCGTAACTGCCACCTGACTGCTTTCGGTTTAATTTCCAGGGGTTTGACCCGATGATTGAGGCTGCGCAAAATGGGCTTCCTGTCAACTTGGCACAGGTTAGGTTTTGGGATGTTCGGGGAATTTATTGTTGATTTCTCTCAAAAGAAAATTTTCTTTTGAAGCTTTCTGGCCTAGTTGAGATCTTCTAAGACATAATAGCTGTATAATTACATAATTGTATATATCATTCATGTATATACTGTGTATGATAAAAACTTTTATTTAGTATGTTTGCTGCATTTAACATTGTGTGGTTGGGAAGTTTTGTCAATAGTAAAAAATAAACTATTTGGCTGGTCTGTGAAATCTGACATGTTAAAAAAAATACAGCAAACTACTGTAGCTATGTAGCCATAGACTTAATTTCATATACTTGTAGCAGTGCTTAGAATTATATGAGTCGCATGTTGAACAGTTGCAGGAAATTCTGAAGTCCCCCAAAACGACTCTCTCTTTACTCTCTGTAATCATATTGGCAACCATTGTCTCAACCTGTGTTTAAGACCAGTTCTAGACTTAAAGGTTTTCTAGAAACGACCCCCCCTGGGATTATGTGGCTGTGATTACAGGTGCCCCCTCCCCCTACCACTGGAAAGGAGGACCGGTTGGCCTTCGTCAAACCTGAAGCAGGAGAGCCGATGCCGGGGGACAGGAATGAGGTGTACAAGAAACTGGAACAGGAGCTCATACAGCAAATCAGGGTGAATATAATGTCCAATACGAAACGTGGTTCCAGTTTATATATATAGGATACAGAGAGAATAGAAAGGACCTCAGTTTAAATACATGTAGGGAGTAATTATGTAATCAATAATAAACTAAGTCGTACAGACCAGAGAATTGTAATCAGCATTGTGAGGTGTACAATCGTTTGGTACAAGGTAATCTTCAACGATAATACTGGTACCAGTACCCAAAACATATTTCCAGTGTTTAATCATATTAACATTGGCTTATCTTAACTTTATTAGCAAAAGTTAAAAATGTTGTTGGAGACTGAAACCCTCCGTCCACTGCAACAGTTGTCTTCATTATACAGCTTTATTTTCATCTAAATACATGTAATGGTCTTAGCTGGTTTCTTGCAGAATGCCTCCACGAATGCTGAGCATTTTACACATTTGGGGGATGTCTCCACAGCTACCAAGTGAGTACGGTTGTCACCTTATTACTGAATTATTGGTAAGATGAAAGTCAGCGAAAATTAACCGATACTTTAAAAAATATTGAGGAGATGTCTCTGACATATTTTAATATACATGAACAGTAAAACTTGTAATACAGTAAAAATTTTTTAATTAAGACCACTTATGTTGTAGGCCAAAGTAGTCTTGGCTCTCCTTTGATCTTGATTCTGAAACAAGATAACACGGGTATGTGTAATGTTAGGCAAAGGTCATAAGTCATCTTAATTCTGAGGTGGTCTTAATTCCAATGTGGTTTTAAAGTATTTTCCCACTGTACATATAGAAAGCTGAATCAGTATATCAGGGGGTTGTTAGAGTGAATAATGGGAGTAAATAGATAGTCCAGTATCCTTGCTGATTCTCCTCACATTTTAACTCCACTTGCTTTTCATTAGATTTGACAGATTGTCACAGAATTCGAGGAAAGACTTGAGCGCCTTGAAAAACGCCTACAAGCACGGTGATCCTGTGCCACGTTTCCATTATGAGTCGAGGACGTTCTCTCGGGTCCAGTAAGTTTTATTGTGACAGTATGCATGTATGTGTGTATATTTAATCAGATCCAGCCAAGTATATATTACAGTGATCCCTCTATTTTAAGACCACCCATGGGACCAAGAAAATTTGGTCTTATATTGCAGGAGGTCTTAAGATAAAGGTCATTTAACACAGAAAATTGCCCTTTGGGACCAAATCAAGCGGTACCGCACCCGCGTAGCATAGTGGTTAGAGTGTCCGCTTGGGGTGCGGGAGGCCAGGGTTCGATCCCTGACCACGTCACACCAAAGAGATCGGAAG
>JAAUYG010089010.1_pt1 | contig 11434 bp, 6 predicted proteins | sample 7278091 | NCBI WGS metagenome assembly JAAUYG01 (sample SAMN14350201, study PRJNA611818) | marine sediment metagenome | isolation source: surface marine sediment (0.6m) | place: French Polynesia: Moorea | collected 2018-08 | reverse complement strand
TTTTTTTTTTTTTTTTTGTTTTGTAAAAAATTGTACAGAAATTTTTGCTTATAGAATATGCTCAGTCTTAACTGTCTAGTCGTGTAACATGACGCTCCATTTTGTTACTGTACAAACTTTGTGCCTTATATAGAAAAGTTGCGGTTATTATTTAAGCATGACACATTTAGTGTTAGGAAGTGTAGACACCATTCCTATCTGATGCGTTCTCAGTCAATTCTGTAAAATTTATTAAAGCTAATCAGAATGTACTAAGTAACTATGTGTCTTGAGAAAATAATTAATACTGGTAAAATGTTATATCTGACTGCAATATCTATTTTGAACAAAAATCTTGCCTTGAATTTGTGAATGTGATCAAGACGACTTCGTGTAATGGTTATTAATATTGCACCGAAGACATTGTCTTTCTCTGCATGCCACAAAGTAATCTGAATGATATTAGTACTGGTATGTCATCACTGTTATTGAAACCTCTACCATCAAATGCAAAAATATTGAAAGTCTGTTTTCGCCAAATATTTAGTTTGCTATGTTATATAAATATACAACTCTCATGGTTTACTGTGTATATTGTAACAGGTCGGTTTACTGTAGCATCTCAATATTGTTTATGTGATCCAAGCAGTAATATTCCAGATAGGATACAATGTATTGTTATAATAATGTCTCACTAGATCAAACCAAACAAAAAAATGGAAAAAAAAAGCAAAGAAGAAAAACTATATAGTGATAGCCTGGTAGGTGTAGCAAACTATTACCTCACAGTGACCTTGTTATCTATACTGGTCTAACTTTACTTTCGGTGACTGCTGACCTTATTTAAAGATTATATTAGAATATAATTATGGTAACTGCCCTCACAGTGGTGATCAAAATAATAGCTGCATGGACATCTACTACACATGGAACTTGGAGCATGCTACTTGCAGTTACTGCTTTCTCAAAGTCGATTAATTCACAGCCTGCTAGAGGTACGTCTTTGTACTGAACTCAGAAGGGCTGTGCTTTGATTGAATTGCTGTGCTTTGATTGAATTCATAAAGATTCTGTTGTTTCAGTATTATTATTCGTCAATCACCAGAAGGGCTGTGCTTTGATTGAATTCATAAAGATTCTGTTGTTTCTGTATTATTATTCGTCAATCACAAATTCCTTGCCTCTGTAGGCAATCACATTTTTACATCCAATATTTTAAGTAAAAATTTTCTTTTAGCGTTGAAGCCCACTGATTTTGCTGGAGTCCGTAGTCAGGACCAGTGAGGGCATTTTGGGAGGCCGATTCCAAACAAATTATTCTCATCGAATCGTTCAAGAGCTGTTTTGAGGAGAATCAATCGGCTCAGCTCGACCTTTTTGGTCAGGAGATATTTTTGTGTTAACTTGATTTAAGGGTTGGTGTATGGAGAGCTCTGGACAGTGTTGCTCGGTTTACGATATATGTATAAGGCTTGTTACAAGTGTTCTACACTTAGATTAGATACGTAATGATTGTTATTCTAGCATTTGTTGCCATACTGTTTTGCATCGCTGGGTATGCGTTATTAATGATCATATTACACTTGCATTTATTTCTTTTTCATATGTTAAATCTTGCACTGGTACAGTTGCCACTTCAATTATTGTGATTATGTATGCGCGTGTGTGTATATATATACATATGGACACAGATTAGATCTGCTCATTGTTGACTTTTGGTTTCTATAATTAGTGTGTATAGGTAGTTTTTATTTCAAACAACTTTCAACCAAAAAGACTATTGTTTTTTGCCATAGCGGTACGGCAGTTCTCTGTACCGTGTCTTATTTTGTTGCGGCATTGTCAGTGTATACCAATTGCTGGCGAAGTTATATCATTTAAAAAAAAATCAATTTTTAATCAAGTATTTTGTGTTGAGCTTTAAGAAATTATAATGAAAAAAAAAAATAAAAAAATAAAAAAAAAATCTTTATATATATATTGTATGTAATAGGCAAGTGTGTGGAATGATTACAGAGACTGAGCGTGAGCAACGTGTGCTTAGATGTAAATTCTGCACTAACATTTATGCAGTCACCTATTAAATATGGCAGTTGTCATGGTTTTCTTTTACATCCTTGTAACAATATACATATGTACATGATGCAGACATCCGCATTTGGATGTGACTGCTGTGGCTACACTTTCCCTGTAACAAATCTGCAAGCAATGCAAGCCCTTATACTTGACTAGATTTTGGATTATCTGTAACATATATACGTATATATGTAAATCTTTGATTATTTTTGCAAATCTTTCCCTGTAGGTCTGAAAAGGTGCTCAATTACCGTTATTAACTCTTACTAGTAATTATAGGTTTGTTTACCCTTTGTTATTCACCCATTTAGATGCATAATGATGTAATCAGGTCTATACGGCTGAGTGAAATATCCAATGGAAGTTTGGTTACTTTTTATCCTATACAGGTTATGTAATTATTTTGTGCATTTGAATCGTGCGGGGATATCTCTCAAGCATTGTGGGTATTGTATAAATGGACATGCCTGCTGGGTGCCTGGTAAATTAGCCCTGGCGCTTGGGGTTCATGTGCTGGACAGATCGTGCAGTGCATTGGGTTTGGGTGCAGATGTACTCGAGGTAAATATTAGTTTTGAAGCAATTGTTTGTGGGTTATTAGCCCTGGGCTGTGAGAGTGCGAGGTTCCTCACGAGGTCTCCGGCGAGGTTCACTAGACCGGTGTGTGGAGTGAGCTGTGTACATGTATCCATATCAGAATACCAGTCGTAGTCTTTCCAACGTGTCTCCTTCTTTAGTTTGGGACTCGAGACGTCGCATGCTGCCTTAGTGTGTCTAGGAAGTGTTGCTACGAGCTGTATACATCAGGGGGCCACTGTCTTATACACCTTTATGTACAAATGTTACGTGTTTTTGTTCATGTAGAGGACATAATTGTGATTTACCACGGATATATTACGCAGTATTCCAATCCTTTGCTTGTCGTATTTTGAACAGATTTATATATCTATATAGTGATATACATTTTTTTGGCGGTTCGTTGGTTCACAAGCTTGTGCCCCTATATCTTTCGTTGAAGAATGTAGGGACGGATGTATGATGCTTTCTGACTGCGTCTTTTTCTGCCTTTTTACTAGGCAGTCGAGTAGCACACGTAGTTGTCTAGATGTGTTCCAGTTTTGTTTAGTCGTTATGACAAGTTGTCGGAAAGTGCGCTCTCCGCCTCAGCATTCGCTGTATGCACATAAACTACACCCGTGGGGTGCCTAGTTGTCACTTATCCGTGTTACATCTTTTATTTAGTGGTATTGTTTTATTGTTTTAAAAATGAAAAAAAAAAACTTGAGACAAAGAGTGAAATGTTTACAGACTATTGATTACACTTTTCATATACAAGTTTTCTATTATGTAATGGCTATTTTGCAATGGTATTTTCTTGTGTAGATGACACATTATCATTATGCTGGATTTGGAACTAGAAGACCCGCGCTGGGGATTCGGCGTTTACCACGTCCGTTTTATGTACATAAATCTGTATACACCTGCCATGTTTACAAACACAATTTTGCGCACTCACTCGGGTCTTCTACTGCGAATGTAATGTTATCTGGCCGCATATGCACTAAATCCTACTGCTGGAGTTGATAACAACAGGGTAACAAACTAAATTTGCATAGGCCAGCCGGTGTGTTTTTCTTGCCCAGTGTATTACATCCAAGCCTCTGTTGTATAATCACACATGAAGATTTAAGAAGGGTCGTTGTAAAATTTCCTGGACCTGTATATCCAAGTGTAGACTAAGTGTACTATTAACAGGAAATAGCACCTGTAGACTAAGGTAATAGGGGTGATTTCTCAGCATTCAGAAAATCTGAATCCAGTTACTTAAAAGTACAAACAGTAAGTGAGCAAAGGCCATTTAAGTGGTATCTCTTAGAAACATCTATGATAATAAACACAAAAATTAATATGCCAGCTATATGTAAGTTGCACAGTGGTCCTTGCATTTTAAGACACCCATTCAGCGTGAACAATGTGCTGTTAAATTTCGGGTGGAGGGATATATATATATATAGGCATGGTGTCACTGATAGGCAGTTTTAATATAGAGAAGTCTTAAAATGGAGGGGTCTTAAATTCCAGGGAGCACTTTAGTTAGAACAAACAATGTATTCCATCTTGCTTGAGCAATGATGAGAGATTTCGTGTCCAGTGTGTAATCACGGCCGCATTAATCAAGCCTTTCTTATACAAAATATATTCTCTTCGTGTTCTATTTTTTGTTTGTTTGTTTAAAAAATGAGGCAATGGATTTAAATCTTTAGAAGAACTATTTACACCACGTTTTGAAAATACATTTTCAAGTTGAATTTTTGCGGTTTTGCCATGTTAAGTAGCTGTAGATGATCTCTCCTAATGGATAATATCCATAATGGGATATACCGGGTAGCTCAGAGATGTTAGGATGTGGGATATACCGCCACCGTCTCAGTGAACCTTCTGACGAGCATTGATACTAATATTTTAAAAAGAAAAAAGTCTTTGTACGTTTCATACTCGTCTGGTGGAATGATTGAGAGACCTCCTCATTTTGTGTTAAATTCTCTGATCTCATACAATGAGAGGAGTTGGAATCCCACCAGTATATCTTTAAAACATTCCAAATCGATATATGTCTCCTTTCTGTCTGAAATAATGTAGTTATGCGTATTTTGGTTTTATATCAATAACTGTTTGAAAACAACAAAATTTGTGACAGGTCGTCTCGGTTTGGTCACAGCAAAAATACGGAAATTTATTCAAATTCCCCAAAAAGGTGACCTCAAAAGACGGGTAAATCTTTTAAGTTGTATGAATGTTATTTTTTTGCCATGTCTGAAATCGGTTTAAATAACTGGCAATTGTATTAGCATGAGAAGGTCTACTGCTGGTGGAGTGTGTCCGACATCCTAATAGTTCTCTGTACACTAGATAGAATTGTTTAATTGAAATAAAGCCTCATTTAAGTTCTAATTTGTGCTTTCTGTTTTTATTCAAGCAAATCCTGCAGATATCTGAAAACTTAGTTTTGATGTTTTCATGTCAAGGTATTTTGCTTTTCTGTAAGGTCTAGGGGGCCAGTGTGACAGTAAGCAATCATACATGTACCTCTGGGGGTCATGAGCAGTGTTGTGGAATGGCGCAATGCAAATCTAGTGATACATACTTTGTAGGTTTTGGTAGAGGATATTTTGCTCTTAGCAGCGGTGAAATGATCGACATTGCTGTTGAAATAGAGGAGTGCAGAAAGTGTGCATGCCAAGGTTCAAACAGACACTCTTGACTATCATAGGCTCCGACAGTATTCATCAGTAACAAGTTCACTTAAAGGCCTACCCTACAGTGCCCTAGTGCTTACAAAAACCAAACAATGCCTAAGAAAGAAGTCCCCATGTGTTTTCTAAATAACATGAGGTGAGACCTGTATACGTTAAATAGGTTTGGAGGTAATTTATGCCACAGAAAATGGATGAATTTGGTGAGAGGGAACACGAGATAGGATTTGTCTTCCCAGACTCTGAAATTACTCTGGTTTCGGTGTCCTGCTGTGAGCCGTTGTATTGCGGTTGTCCCATCCATTCATAAAAACATCTAAGTCAAACCCAAAATATTCAGACAGTGGCCCGCATTGTCCATCATTATTTTGACTTTGTTTCAAGAAGATCTTAAATCAAAGATTTCTGAGTGGTTTCTTGAGTTACCTGCCAGCTCATCGGAAATTGGAACCTCAGACTTAAGACAACCACCTAAAGGATTTATAAACTGGTCTTAATTAGGGGTACACGTGGGTTAAAATCAAATTGACCGAATCACGCGAACCGGCCGTTTTGGCAAATCGATCTAGCGAACCAACCAAATTATTATCTTGCGAGTCACGACCTGCACTCCTCACTAAAGAGCGATTATCCATGTGGTGCCCCTGTTAAGCATGTTAAGTGCCGATTTGTGTACCAGCCCACCTATAAAACTACGATCTGATCAGCCAGTCCCTCACTAAAATAAAGATCTGCGGCTTGCAGTTGCTGTTAAATTCTGATCTGCAGGCCATGGCTGTTAAAGATTGATCTGCTACTAGACCATGGCTGTTCTCGAGTGATCTGCGACTAGACCATTTCTGTTAAAGAGTGATCTGCGACTGGCCATGGGGGTTAAATATTGATATATGATTCAGATAGGGGTCTTAAATAATGATCTGGGATTTGTAGTTCTCTGTTAAAAAATAAAACTCGAATCGGGCCATATTTTATAGACCCATGTGTACCCCTTTAATTGTGAGGTGGTCTTAAAGTAGATCCATAAGCCATTTCAATAAACTTTTCATTTATATTTGACATCGGTTCAGGATGAATATTTACGGTGGTCCCTGTGATTTAAGACCCCATCCATTTTAGGATTCTCTGTATTTTAAGACTGCCCATTCATGCCACAATTCTTCTCTTTTCAATATAAATATCGCTCCATTTTAAGCATCTCCCATTTAAGACCAAATTTGCCTGGCTGAATCGGTGGACTTAAAATGCAGGGACCACTGTACCACATATGGAAGAATTTTAGATGGTGGGAATAGGACTTGTGAGAAATGTGACGATGGCCATGAACATTGTTCTCTATTGTTGCATCCGACAAGACTTCATTCAATACCCTTTTGTTCATGGTAAATTTGTAAATGCATTTTTACAAGAGAGAACCTGTTGGAGGGATACATTTTTGTGTGTGTATTCAGTGTTGCACAGAACTTCTTTTTGGGGTGGGAAAAATATTAAAATTGTCAGATACAGGTCCTATTTTACAACCCTCAAAAATAGTGATACTGGCCCAGTGTCTTATCGAACAACTTCTGTCTGCCAAGGCCTGGATGGTTAAGAAAACTGCTGTTTGAAATTGTGATTTAATGCTACTACACCTTTAAGATGGACTGTGACATAACTCACCCAACATGTAACTTCTACCTATCATTACGTATACAGTGGTCCCTCCCTTAAAGGACACTCTAGAGAGGACACCCCTCTAGAAAGGATATGCATCATGGCAGTAAGTGCCATGAATACATGTGATGCTCCCTCTCACCAAAGGATACCTCTAATAAGAACAGAATTTTTTTGGTAGAAGGGGTGTCCTTATTAGAGAGGATCTACTGAATAGAAATAGCATTACTGAACATATAAATTATTTTGATACACCATATGCAAACACATGCAAGCAAAGGCATTCAACTGCTCATGTCATTTTGAAGTGTGTTTATTTTTTATTCCTTTAACAGTAAATCTATTCATATAAACTTAACAAATCTAAATCACCGTATTCAGAATACTAGTGACAACATATCTCACCATTCAATCAGTGGTAAAACAAGTTACAAATACTTCCAGAGATTGTCATTTAACTGTCTTGAAATGACTGTTTCCAAAAAAATTTGGCATATCATGGGCCCTTCCTGGTACATGTATGCTAGCACTGTCAAGGATTGTTGTCAGCCTTCCAAAAAAATGTTATTACGATACAAATATAAGACATTAACATGCATATTCCATTTATATCGCAAAAGACATCCCTAAGACTAGATGAAAATGCTATCTTTTTTTCAGCTTTCAGATGTGCAACCTAATACTTCCATTACTTCAACATCACTCTGGACTAGAAACTGCACATGTAGGCAGTAATATTTTTATACATATATCTTACTTGTAAAAAACTTCTAAAATAGCAAGTCAAGAGTACCGGGTACATGCATAACTAGTAATTAAACATGATGGTTTTGCAATAATATCGACCTATAAATGGTGAACTTCCACAAGTCTACAAACAACCTCTAGTACTTTGGTCCCCTTCAGTAAGAACATCCATGTCACTTTTAAAAGGCCATTACTGTAATGACTTACTAACAATGTAGAGTCCTGCAAATAATTTCAAGAGTGTGGCAGCCTATTGAAGAATATTGCAGGAGTTTTCAACTTTAAAAGTAATATTCCTTGTCAAATATTCCTATTTTCAAATATTCCTATTGTCCTTGTCAAAATTCCTATTTTCATCAATAACCCTCTGCTGACATATTACTTCACACAAGTGATATTATCTACACTATATAATGTGATGAAATGTAATTTAAATATATATTTTTTTTATCATTCAGTGTTCCCGCACCTGAAATGACAAAAAGATAAAGAATACAATACACACATGTTTTTACTTATGTGACTTTAGTACTATGGTGGAAACTTATGGCATCAGTTAAAACTAATTCCACAATTGCCTTTCAGTAGAAATTCAACATGGTGCGGACTGACCCATAGCAGGATCAACAGCACATTGTATGGTCCCTTTCACAATATGATAACTGACAGTAATTTTAGTGACTTTTTATTTTGCTTTCTGCATTTTCTTGCGCAGCTTGAGCATGTCATCCCACAGGTTACGGTTGAGTGCCTTGGAGGCGCACAGCAGCCCGCCAAACATGGCACCGACCAGACCACAGCTCAGGACGTCCTGGCCTGAAAACAAAGAGAAAGTTAGAGGTGCATCTAACACACTGCCAATAAGGATACAGTGGTCTCTGCATTTTAAGACCACGCCTTCAGCCACAAAATTTTGGTCTTAAATTGGAGGTGGTCTTAAAATGGAGGGATATTTATACTGAAAATACAAGAATGGTGTCACTGATAGCTGGTCTTAAAATAGAGGGATTTGTTAAATGAAGGGTCTTAAATCGCAGGGACCACTGTACTTAGCATCTGTAGATGTTTTACAGTTGAAACTTGTCTGGTAACACCACTTATCCCTGACCTGTACTGAAAGACCACCTGTCTGGTAAGACCATACGTACCTATGTTATTGTTATACCATCACCTCAGATCACTTTCCAGTAGTGTCAAAACATTTTCAGTGTTGAGTAATTTGTTTTTCAATGCTCAATAATCTCACGACCACCTCGCAACTAAGACCACACCCCAATTAACACCATTTTATAACAGTCCCATAATGTGGCCTTAATTTTGACATTTCACTGTACAGTATATGTCCCCCCGACCCCCCCCCCCCCCCTCCCCATTTTTACCTGTCAGCAGCAGCCCAGGGATGTCAGTATCGGGTCTCAGTGTGGAGACGATCTCCGGTGAACCGAATCGTCGTGCGGTGTGATCTAAGCCATAAATCTCTCCTTTTGGAGAGGCCAAGTAGTGGTTGTTACTAGCCGGGGTCCCCACGTCGAAATACTCCACCTGATAGTACAGTAAAAATAGTACATGCTCTAACAAGGACACAGTATGTCTGGTTTCTATAGGCCAGTTACCAGTCTCCTAGCTCTCAGCTGGTAGGCTTAAACATCAAGGAACATTTAAATTTATTCAATTTCATATTAAACTGAAACAGTTTTTCCTCTGTCAATAAATAATTTAAGATTATCTAATGGTATGAATCCAGAATTACAGAAATAATCAATGCCTCAGGTAAAATAAGGAAATAGCAACTTAATGATAAGCTCATGTACTGTAGATATAAAAGATTTTCGCAAAGTTTACGAGGCCTTCTGTACTTGCAAAAATATTGTGCTCACAAAAAGACCTAATATTTTCAGCAGCACTGTGTACAGGTATATCTTTAACTGCAAAGTCCCAATGCTGCAGTTAGACTATACTAAAGATAACTGGAACCTGTACCATATTTGTTCCTATAAACATATTCAATGAAAATAAAAACTTAACCAAAAAAACAAATAAATAATTTAGATGGATGACTTGAGCCTGTTTTACTAGTAAGCTGTGGCAATGTAAAGGAAATCACATAGTTAGTTCTCTGTTTGCATGTGTAAACGCATGCAGCATACATTTATTTAGGCAGACTGGTTATCGGCCTTCAGTGATCATACCCCCGACCATCTTCCAACTGCTGGGCAAGCATATCACACCGAATGCTGCCCTGGCTGGCTCAAACTGGGGCTGATTAGTGAATCTTTCGTGCCACGAAAATTTTGTGATCTACAGTATTAAATATTAACTAAAATGCACATATACTTTGTGTAATAGAACTTCCTGAGCACAGTTGGTGGCTCACATGTATATGATGCACACATCATTTAATTTTTATCTACAACCACTACGGTACCTTGTCTTCCAGCTGTGGAAAGATAGCCACGACCTGCTCCCATATCCGCTGACCAATCGCATTCTTAACAGCATCGTAGTCGTCTCCACGCTTCATCACCCGTTTGTCCTTCCACTGGGAGAACCACTCCCAGTTTGCCAGGGTGACCACAGTACACACAGTCTTACCTGGGGAATCACGTACAGTGACAGGTTACCATGGTTACGGTGCCTGACAACCTCACAATTAACATAACCACCTTAGGATGATCAGAGAAATAAAAGGGCTGCCACAGAACAAGTCCATTTATCATGTTTATTAGATGATCAATAGGGGTACACATGGGCCTATACAATATGGCCTGGTTCGAGTTTTATTTTTTAACAGAGAACAACTAATCGCAGCTCATTATTTAAGACCCCAATCTGAATCGTATATCAATATTTAACAGCCATGGAAAATTGCAGATCGCTCTTTAACAGAAATGGTTTAGTCGCAGATCAATCTTTAACAGCCATGGTCATGTCGCAGATCAGCAGATTGGAATTTAACAGTAACTGCAAGCCACAGATGGTTATTTTTGCGAGGGACTGGCTCATCAGATCATGCCCATTTCACCTCGACCCATTTCACCTACCCGGGTATCTGTCGTTGTACGTGGGATCTTTAGTCGAGGGGAAGGATATGAACAGCAGAGGGACATCTGATTCCATAGCTTCCTCTGCCGAGGAACTCAGGTAGTCTTCGGTAATCTGGTTCAGGTTGTTGCTAAAAATAACACAAACAGGCTGCACGCAAAGTGTCTGTCCAAAAGGGGTCTGACAGAACCGAAAAGGCCTCAACTACATTCGGTGTTTTATGGCAGAGAAACACAGATCAGTACTTACTAGGTGATACAGCTTTTATACAAGTACCGGTACATAGTACCAGTCCATGCTAGCTGTGTCATAGGCTTGCTTATAGTCCAGGGTAATTGGGGCATCCCGTCCTCTGACGGGATCCCCATTGGGGTTGCCGACTTTTTTTTTTTTTTCCTCCTTTTTCCGCCGCCGAAAATGGCATTTCCGGAGGCCAAACGCAATGAAGGAAAACTTGTATTGACCTGGTATTTTAGGAAAAGCTTCTTATAGGTAGTCTTCAGAACAAGGGTAAATTTTTTTCCGGTGCCTTTATTTTCTACCGAGTTATGGCCATTTTTTGCATAAAAATATACCTAAACAAGAGGTCCAAGGACCTTGGCGCTCTGCTTGACAGCTGCAGTTAGGATGACAGGTAATTTTCTGCAGACTTGTATCAAAAACTCACTGCTGCAGACTAAATCAAT
>JAAUYG010283337.1_pt1 | contig 11437 bp, 6 predicted proteins | sample 7278091 | NCBI WGS metagenome assembly JAAUYG01 (sample SAMN14350201, study PRJNA611818) | marine sediment metagenome | isolation source: surface marine sediment (0.6m) | place: French Polynesia: Moorea | collected 2018-08 | reverse complement strand
TTTAGGGAGAAATCGGTTAGCAGGGCTCTGGGTAAGTGTTTGTGTATTTGTCCATGCATAAACCTGCCTAGAGCTGTTCTATAGATATTGTTGAATGTAGGAATTTTCAGAATTATCTATGCTACACAGCTGTATTGAGGAGAATCCTGTCAACAGAAGTTCCATTGCCTTGATGTTTATTTGTTCTCCTGACAAGGTACTGCCCACATTGATCATGATGTACATATTTCATACGTATTCATGCAAGAATTCTTAACATCATCAATAGAGTAAGTATCTGCATTAGAGGCTTATCGCACAAAAGCTTTTTTTACTGGTAACATTTTTTTTTTTTTTTTTTAAATCTTGGAAGTAGAGGTTCCTGGCATTATTACCTGGTCCACGTCAATGACAATGGGGGCCTGAGTCACCGGCGGTCGACTGAAGACGTTTGGGTGTGCAGGTCGGCCTGGTATATTGGGCGGCTGGAATGCTCGTCTGTCCGGAGAGTCCGGTCCCCGTGACGACGGATTGTCCCTGTGGCCACGGCGACGGTTCCCAGCTCTGGAAATTACAGAGAATATCTGAGCTCAGTAATCATCGAGATAGTAATGGTCAGGCAACTAGGCCTAATCCAGGCTCGGTGCCTAGTTGTCTACATGAAATATCTGGTGTGTTCAATTCGTTTGCTCCGGGTCAGTCCAAGCCGGGGAAAATGAACTGTGGAGTCTGGAAAGGAAGAGTATAGCTTGCCTGTATTAGAATAAAGTTACATGCATCCGTATCATGCAGAATATTTGGTAATTTACTTCAAACCGTTCGAATTGGTCGCAGTGCAAAGGGTTAAATTTATATCTAAGTCAAAGTTGCATGCCACACTCAATATACATTCCAGTTATTGTTGTCCTGGGAAGCCAAACATTTTCTGGCAAATAAATTTTCAGACTGTCGCCTGACGCCCCTCACCGTGAACAAATGGTTGCCCGCTGGCGTTGCCGTGGCAATATGATGTCACTGATAACCGCACGGAACGAACGCAACATCTGTCGGGGATTCAGATGCACCCCAAGTTCCGATGACAATTCCCGCAGCCAGGACATTGTGCCACTGTGCAGCCTGTCAGAGAAGATCCCATTGGTGGACACTTCCTCCAACACGCGTCGTATCTCAGCCATCAACGGCTCCCGGCCCTGGCGAAATCCGCGCAGGAACCCATGGAGTATGTTGGTCGTCGTACTCTGCAGGTCCATGCTGTTGATCATGGAGATGAATCGTAGCTGGTTCCGCGTTCGTCGGAGGTCCGGTGCGGTGAGTATCTTCACATACAACCACAGATACACGTCGAAGTAGAAGCTGTTGAGGAGGTGAGAGAAAAGGTGCTGGAGATCTGCTTCAGATGGGACAATGGGATTAACAGCTGGCAGATGTGGTACGAAAGATGTGGATGGATGATTACCAAGGCTTTGTTGAGGGTTTAGTACAGATGCCAGTTCTGGGGCCGATAGGTGGGACTCTGTATCTGTATCTGGCACTATGTTACTGAAGTTCACAATGGAACTGGAACTACCATGGCCATCTGATCTATTTAGCAAAGAACTAAAAGAAGCAGCAAATGTCCGACCATCGATGTCACGGGAAGATGAATGATGATTAGAAAGTCTAACTCTAGGAATGTTCGTTTCCGAGTTCTGATGGAAACGAGACAAAACACGTGCTAAGAGATGCGAATAATTCTCCACTAAAGCCTCTACGTCATCATTTGTGCTGCCAATACTGGGCGGAACTGAACGCGACCTTGACCTTTGTAACCGAGGACGAGTCATTCCGCTCTCAGCAGCTTGACCTGCTATAATACTGACCTCGGCACGTCTGTTACCATGGGTACGAGCTGCCTCCGCCATGGTTTGGTCATTTTCTGGGCCTCCGCCAATATGATTGCACTGATCCTGTGTAGGTGTTTCTGTATTCAACTGCTGACTACTATTATATGGTGTACCTGGTGTACCTCGGCCAGGTATACTGTCAATAATCCGTTGATAATCCTGTCTCAGGGACAGGGATGGAGGATGAACGCCTTCCCCGCCTCCCTGTAATCCGCTGGACAGCAAGGTGTGACAGGTGAGATCCAACACGGAGCTGTACGCAGCCTGCCACACGGAATCCTCGGATATCCCTTCTACAGACGCCATAGCTCCAACCACCAGACGCCCAAATATTCACAAAGCAATAAGCTTACAAACACACAGACCACACACAGAAAGTTTCCACAGCCAGACAGACACAGAGACCGGGTCAGACATTACCAGTGCATTCCAGCCCCTTCAAAACTCATTACCCCCATATTTTTGCTTTCTTTTTTTTTTTCTTTCTGCCTTTGTCTCGTTGCTGTTGCCGTTTATTTCACAGTTTCTTGGCAAAGCTCTCACTGCTGGCATCTATCCAAGACTACAGTGCCCCCAGTCACAGGAAGACGAAACTTTTAGATGACATTGAGTCCCAACATTGAAGAAAATCTCTTGACAATGAATGATCAATGTCATGGGAACAGATTTCCAGGACATTTTCTGGACCATCCCACAACCGCTATGTGAAGATCAAGCACCTGCCAAAGTGAAGACAAAAAGTTCTAACTTCCACTATATACTAGTATATATCCAATTGAAGTCAAAGACAAAATGCTTGCAATATTATATCCGATAGTAAATATTCCCCAGTCAAAGATCTGGACTTCACCCAGACCACCCTGACCTCTGAGGATGTCTCTTCCTTGTTCTGAGATTTTACTCTGCAGATGGACAAAGCCGCATTGGTCTGAGTCTATGTGACTCCATGCCTGCCTGCCTGCCCGTGCCATGTCTCATGCCAGCCCCATGACACATACTGCCTAATGATGATCCTACAGAACCCCTTTCTCATGTTTCTGCTGCCAGAGGAGATGACTGGAGCATGGACTTGAGGAACTCCACTAGTTATCCAACCCTACAGGCAGTGGTTACTTCCCCCTGGGTAGGTACCTGGTACCCCCTAGTCTGTGCTGTTGTGAATCACTCCCAGGATGACATCATCGGGAGTTGTTGTCCCCAGCAGAGCACCCGCGGTGGCTTTGATATATGGATTTGGATTTACCTACCTAGGCTTGAGGCTTGGGATGGCCCATTCTAATTCCTTCTCAGACACCAGCCAGCTAAAACGTTGCTGTATGCAGGTGTTACAGGAACTGGACCGAGTACAGTGTCTCTCAAATGGTCATCTTAATGCCATGCCAAAGGCAAAAACAGGAAGTCGAAGAACGGAACTGCAGGAGGAATCCCACGCAGAGATAATACATTGCCACAGATCTCTCCCATTTGATATATATTTTTTGAGTAAAATTCATGGACAATATTATGCTGGTAATTCAGCATTTTTGTTTATGGGTAAAAGTACAGAGTATATATACCGTATATATCAGAAGAAAAACGCTGAAAGTCTAACGGCATGTCCTAGCACAATGTTTTCCGAGCTTGTTGATAGATCATGAGTTCCAAGTCCAGTCAGAGGGAATTATACCTCATTTGCCTGTCTTTTACTTGGCCAAGCATAGCCAACCATTTACTTTTTGCAGAAAAAAGGGGACAGGTCCTCCGAAGACCTCACAGTGCTGGTAGCACCCCCCACCTCCACCCCCAACCCACCCCCAATTGCTCAAAGCCTAGATCTAGTCCCGACCCTCCTTCAGGAACAAGCTAATTGTTTTTTAAACCATTTGTAAATTTGTTTTTGAAATCAGAAGGGTAACAAAATTGTAACAACCTCCGTAAAGTGTGAAATAATGTTGTAAGAGTGTACATATTTGTTGTACATATTTTTGTAACTAAGAGTGTACAATAATCAAAGAATTCATTCATATGGTGGAGGATCCTAGCCATAACCAGGACCAGTACACACTCCCAAGTGATCTACCAGTCGATTCTGCAGTTGTGTGATCAACGTCATCTAGCAGGTCATGTGACTTTCAAGAGATAAAGAAGTTGTCCACAGAAAGCTTCTCACTGTTCATCTACTTATAATATGCTGTCAGCATTATGTTTAAAATCTATCAAAATACATTTAGTCTCATGTATTTCCAGTTAGCCAGGGGTAGAGTTCTTTGAAAACACTTAAAGTCTCAAGTTTTAACTTAAGTCAGATTCTTATTAATCAATCACATTGCTCCGATTTAACGACTGAGGTCAAAATCTAGACTTCAGTATTTTCGAGAACTTGAGAACAGAACTCCGGGCCCTGAGAAGTTTCAAGTTGAGAAGCTTGGGGACATTATCCGGATTTCTGAAAACCCCAAATGGGTACTTATTGTAAATGACAAGCATATTTACCATCACCTGGACTCTGTTAAACATTAAGAGTGCCATTACAGTGGCCTAGGCAGCCTTCTTTTAAGATGTCTTTAAGATTTCATGATGCAGAGGCCAGTTAACCAAGCTGGTTAATGGTTTATGTCATTTAGAATAAGACACATAGGCTTACAGATTTCACAGTTTTTTCCTCCCTATAGGCGATAGTGACGTTCGTGGCAATGCCCACAATGAGCATTACAGCGAGCGTCACCATCACCTATCCAGCTATTGGGTGGGAATCAGCATGTAAATTTCTGTGAAGGAAGTGTGAAAAACCATAAGCAGCCCTGTCGGTGGAGCTTAGGTCATATTCATATAAGCCAATTTGTAACTGTATTGATGTCACGAGGGACAAAATATGAAGATAGAAACTGAATTTAAGCCAGGAATCGTCATAAATTGCTTACTAGATCAGCCAAGATCAATAAATGCAAAATGAAGATCCTCTTGCCCCTAAATGTCACATCCTATAGGTTTACAGCCCCCCCCCCCCCCAATCCAGCTGTGACGTTCCTTCCTCTGTTAGCTCAGCAGTCACACCTGGGGACCGCCATTACCATGACAACCACAGTAGGCGGAACATGTGACCTTTCAGTTTTGTGAGAATTGGTGCCAAAAAAACCCCCACAGAGCTGGAATAGGAAATAACATAGCTTATATATGATCTAATTATCCTCAAACCAGGTGTTTTTTAACTAACTGTCACTAGGGACAGGTTAGCTAACCAATCCTGGGACATGTAATTTGCTAAATTCACAATTAAGTACAATATCATATGTATCTTTAACATGGAAATTGTAATTTGCCCAATTCACAATCAAGTACATGTACCATTAACAAGGTCTTGTGTATTGCACTGAACAAAGGCGCATCATGTATAAAATATACAAAGTCTTCATCACTACAGTAGTCCCCCTCTAATAAGGACACACTTTCTGCCAAATAGTTCTGTCCTCATTAGAGGGATGTCCTTTGATAAGGATTAAAGGCATTCAGAATACTTGCAACCAAATAATTCTGTCCTTATTAGACGTGTCCTTTGGTGAGTGTCCCTTAAGAGAGGGACCACTGTACCTGGATATTTGTAAAAAGAGAGAGATGTTTAATACTGCGCACACACCTGCATAATAAATAAAGCATATTTCTAGCTACTTTGCCTTTGGCCCAACACTGAGGCACTCACTGACTAACCTTGTATAGCAGCAGCGGTATTGCGGGGTGAAGAAAGTTCGTACAGGCCTGCCGGGATAGTAACTGAACGGATGATTAACGCGGTGGTTCCGAATGGCTGAGTCACTCATCTTGCCAGTGACATCAGATGTGGTTATCACTCATACACTCTACTCATCCCAACCAGTCAGAGGAACAGTCTGAACTGAAGCTCAAGAGGATATATCCTGCTTTGGTGTCAGAAGTGGGATGGACGCACACAACTACATCCAAGCTTCCCCTGATCCATGGAGGCCATTTTGGTTGCCATTTCCTGGATGTGGGGCAGGCCAGCCTTTCCTGGTACCATCGACAGCAGGGGTGCTTTATTTTGCAGTCCAATATATATTACCTTCCTCTCAAGGTTCAACGTAACATTCTCTCTTGATGGCGGCCAACCGGGCCCCCTAACCGGCTGCTGGGGTACAGTTGTTTTTCGCTAGAACTCAGGCCTATGAATGTAGTCCACTGTCACTGGTGCATTCCTGGCCAGTACGAACTAAAGCACCAGGGGTTTCCTGTACCTCCATGCACTGTGTTGTGATGATGGTGGTGGTGGTGGTGGTGGCGATGATGGTGGTGGTGCAGGGTAGGTTTGCTAGCCGGTATGGCTGGCAAAGGAAGTATCCGTGTTTCTCTACCACACACAGTGGGCCCTGTGTGATAGAAAACTGGCGGTTCCTGCCATCAGTAAAACCCCCAGACACTGGCTATGACTGGAGGGGGCTTTGTGTGTTCCCTTGTTATAACTGCAGTAGTGGCTGCTGACACTGATGGTGGTGGAGGTACACAGCCACCACTACCCCATTTAGCCTGCATACATTCGCCACACCAACCAACAGGGGAGTCCTCAAAGGCCCCCAAAGAAAGAGAGAGAGAAAGAGAGAGAAAACAGATAGATGCTGCGTTCTTGTCCTTTTTTCTTTGCCTCTCTCAGTCCATCCATGCCTTTTACCACCAGGGCCGACCAACCAACTAGTCCAGGCCTGTGCCGTGTTTATACTGCACTCACACACAGGCAAGGGAGCCTGGGCTGGCCGTATCATGGTATTGATATTTCCAGCTGAACTGCCTGGCTCTGACTGCCTGCCTGACAAGATGCACTCAGCCCCCCAATGAATGAGAAGGGAGGGGGGTTGCAAGGGAAGCTGCAGTGGAGGGGTAGATGGAGGGAAGCATTTCCATTGTTTTGATCAAGAGTGGTTTATTGGCATTGGCCCTGAGCTCTAAAACCAGTGGAGAATCCCATATATCCCACTGTATATCTAGTATCTGTGGGTTAGATCTTATTGACTCCTGAGCAATACGGTTACCCTAGTGACCACTGCCTGACCCTGGGCCTCTGGCCCTTCACAATTAGGCCTGGATAACCCAAGAGTGTGCTCAGAGCCTCACAGAGACTATACTGCAAACAGAACGCAAACTGATGAATACATTGCTACATTATTAACACATACAATGTATTACCGTAACACCATTTAACAATACAACTGTGACAGATGGCACTATGACGCTTTACTCTGTGTAACCAAAATTACGACATTTAATCTTCCTGGTGACCTAATCAATATATCCAGAAACCTTGAATTCCATCTTCACCTATTTTCACTTTTGTATATATGCGCGACCCCTCAAAATTAACGGTATCAAGTTTTATTATAATAATTCATACAAAGACTGCCACCAATTTTACAAAACAGGATTTCTTGCCAAGCACCTGGGTCACATGATGGTTGTCACGGTTACCTTGGGCTACCTGTCAAGACCTCCCAGTGGGAGTGTCTCACTGGCACTAGAGTGCCTGACTGTCCACTGCAATCAGTCAATCAATAATACAAAACCTCACTACCATGTTCCTTCTAGGACTTGTGGGCCAGAGTACAACCCACTACCATCTCTCTCTCTCTCTCTCTCTCTTGGTCCCCAAAGTCGGCTTACTGGGTACACAACATTCAATTCTGGGCACCCAGTTCGAACACCAACCACATCAAACGGGACTCCACAACCCAACAAAGGCTAGGCCTGGCAGCAAGATGGATCTTGAGCCCCTTAGCTGGAATGCAAGATATGGACAACGGATGTTTTACATCAACTAACCATGATAATACTTCCAGTATCCCATGGCACACAATACTTTCCCATTGCATGCAAATGAATGTCTAAAGGTACCTAAGTGAGCACTGCTTATGAAGCAGCAAATTGGGACTGACATATATTTTGTAGCTAGGTAGGTAAAGTTTGGTGAAGACAGTGATCCTTTTTCAGTTGCAGAAGCTGATTGCGAAGCCCTACGTGCCCAGGATCAGACCCAAGGTCCCTGTTTGCTATGGATTTTCCTGTTACTATAGCAGTGTTTACCTTCTGTGCAAGCAAGCTCAATGCCTGTGTGGTCAGGCCGGGTTTACCGAATTCAAAGTGTAGGTCTGCCGCTGAATCAAGAGAACCTATTGAATTTCTTTTTTTTGTTTCAAACCTAGTGTAAACATCTGAACTGGAACATCTGTTACCATCTGACGTGTCGAAAATACCCCACCTATTTCCAAACTGAAAATTTGCCAGAAAACACTTCAGCAATGCTTCCCACGTAATTTATGCAGATGACCCTCATGGTTATCAAGCGGAAGTTGAAACTCCAGCTGGGACAAATTAGCCCTGCGTTGTGGCACCCTCCCCTCCCTCCCCCTCAAATTTACCTGGCAGTTTCACTTTTTTCTGTCAACAGTAGAACACTAAGCCTGCAGTACCAGCATTGGGGGTGACAGCTACCTCCTTCCTACAACATGGGGGTAGTCATGCATTACCTCTGTTGCTGCTGCAAAACTACAGCTTTATGGTTACAGTGTATTTGTAACTGGAGTCTGGAGGGAAAAAAAATTGGTTACCTTTTAGACTGGTGCTCACCCTTGGCCAAGTATAAACCTGGGTACATGTGTACATTCTAACAACACCTGCCACAAAGCAGGAAATAAAATACCTGAAAGACACAAAACGACAAGTCGAACCACGTACCGCCTGAATAGTGGAGGCTGGAAGTAACAGCTCAAGAGTTTCAGTGGCGTAATACTGTCACTTTCAACAAAATCCCTACAATTTTACAATGTAAATCGGCACAGCGCCCCAAACAAGACACAAAAGCAGTTTTACACTTGAATTTTTAACCACTCTACTTGAGCAGTTTCTAGACTTCCCTCTGCAGGGTTGAGAGTTGAGTGGGTAATACAACTAACCAGTACCTTAGCTCTACAGACCTGCCTAAAATATCCATATGTATTCTAGCCTTCCTTCTTCTACTGGCAGTCTTCTCCAGCCACCACTCCCAGACCCCTGTATCAGAGACGAAAGCTCTCTCTCCCTCTCAGTACTATCTCTGGCACTTTTTCTGCTCCCTCTCTTTCTCCCTCTTTTTCAGCAGCAGCAAGCAGCTCTGCCACTTTTTCTAGGAGCATCAACTCCACAGCTAAAAGAAATTCCACCCTGGGTTTTTTTATTGCCCCATCCAGGGAAAGAAGCTTTGGTTCTGCCAGGTACCAAGGCTGCCACAGGTGACCTCTGCCCTCATAATCTCAGTACCATTTTAATTCTGTCAAACGTACAGTGTCTTTAGATATATCTCTTTCAATGGTTTTCGAAAAAAAAAAATTTCCATTTGAATGTAGTTTGTAGTTTAACCATATCACCTACAGGGTGGAACATGGCTAAAAGGCTTATAGAAACCACTGTCTATATATATTATTTGAGCATGGGTGCTAATAGAATAACAACGGTAAACAACTTCGATACCCTGCCTGGTATGTAGTATGTACCATATCTCAGTGGGGACATTGGTACTTGGGACCAACATGGTTTTGACCCCTCAACTGACTCACTTGTTATATATTTGCAACATGTCAACAGTTCGATTGGGTACAGTGACTTTTTACTGCATCAAAGATCACAATGCATGAATATTCATAGGACAAGTCAGCAACTGTAGCAGAAAGTCTGAAACATCAGCTGGAATACCGGAAGTGACATTTTCACCATACTGTACATTAACTTCATGCACATACACCAGTAAATGCCTGATTAAATACCTGCCACGAAATGCATTCCCCGAGCAAAATGCTGAAAGGGGTGACTGCCGTGACTCTCTTCATCTTGTAAATTTAGGCAAATTTCCAGTATTATAAAGAAACAAGGCAAAGGGTAATCTGGGTAATCTATAAAAGACAGCTAGGACCGAAATATTCTTCAAATGTAATAATAAGGGGAAGACTGGAGTGCTAAAATCAGACAGAAGCACAATGAACTTTGGGCAGCTAATTCTGTATAATGATCAATCATGGAAACATCGATTGGCAAAAAATCAATTTACATTCTAACGGTTTAATACACAAGCAAGAGAATGAAGGACAGTTTAAAACGTGGAGATATTCATGTTTGGACTCAAGACAAAATTAAAGCCTGTTTAAACCATACTTCTTGATTATGGTGTTCCTAAATTATATCACCTGTGGGAAATATAATTGTGAATAAAATATTGTGTTATTAAAAATGGCAGGCTGTTTCCTTGGAATATATATATTTGTATAAAGAGATTGGGGGTGAAACATATAGTCTAATTGTTTTAATATGTGGTTTCTTAAATAAAAGATAAAAGAACCCCATTATAATGGAGAGGTAAATTCGGTCAATGAAATTGCTGGAAAAATTCACCAAAGTAGCCTAAGTAGCGATAAAGGCCACATTTTTTAACTGCTACTTTTGTATAATACTTTTAACTTTCCAACTAAGACACTTGTTTCTGGACATCGATGGCTTCACAATGTTTTGATCAATACCAGCATATACATGTACTTTAGTTTTCTACGAACTAGGTCTTTTATACAAACATGTATCCTTGCTAAAACTATTGTAACATGCATGTAATATTTGGTTAGCATTTGCTAAGATGCTCCAGATCGATACATAAATTCAGAAAACATATATTTCGTATCTCTCTGTCACAAGCCCCCAATATAACAAGCATTTTTCCATGTTTTCGCTCGATAAAGACCAGGTGTTGCCATTGGCAACATGCCTCTTGTTTAACAGCGGCCATAGTGAGCGACTACAGGGGCAATAGTAGCAGCATAACAGCAGCAGCACTGCTGCTGTTGTTGCGGCAAAGGACAGCTTGGCACTGGGGAAGCTTGAACACAAAGCCCCCTGCCACATGCCTTGCAGCATCGGGGCTGCAGCCAATCAATGGGATATTGAACAGAGGTACAGTGAAAGCCATATACAGAAAGGGCCTATCCATACTAGCACAAAGTAAAGATATATATCAGCAACCGACATAACTTGAGTCACATTCATTCCACAGCTTTGGATTTATTCTTGAGAGAAAGCTAGAGGTCTATCGAGATATGGGGAGTCTCAAAAGATCTGGGTTCCTTGTGCCAGTATGGAATAACCCCAGGTTGCATTATTAGGAAGTCATGCAAGAGTGCATTATGATAAGCATTGACAGGGCATGCATGATGCCAAAAGATGGACTTGGAATGGTCACAAAGCTACCAAACACACCTACAATGCTAGACCACCCTGACAGTAAAGATTATACCAGAACTAGACAGTCGGTTGCTGTGCAACGCGATGGGGCATCCCGGTTGGCCAAAAAAATACCCATTATAGCACTCCGGAAATGCACTTTTGAGCTATTTTTACTCCAAAAATGGCCATAACTCGGTAGAAAAATACCGTATTCAAATAAAAGTTAAATTTGTTCTGAAGACCACCTGTAAGAAGGTTTTCCTAAAATGCCAGGGTAACGCAAGGTTTTCTTCATTGTATTTGGCCTCTGAGAATGTATTTTTGAGTTATTTTTACTCAAAAAATGGCCATAACTCAGA
>JAAUYG010023742.1_pt1 | contig 11439 bp, 8 predicted proteins | sample 7278091 | NCBI WGS metagenome assembly JAAUYG01 (sample SAMN14350201, study PRJNA611818) | marine sediment metagenome | isolation source: surface marine sediment (0.6m) | place: French Polynesia: Moorea | collected 2018-08 | reverse complement strand
TAAATTTTTATACACTCTCAACTCTCTTCTACACTACAGACTTATCTAGGAAAAACACATCTACATGAAAGCATGCACATCTACACATTATGGGCTATATATAGATATATATATACATGTACACAAGTACATCGAGGGTCTTGGCTTTTAAAATTAGTATCTTTCTAGCATCACCTTCTTGCACTGTTTTGCAAAAATAGGTCTTTTTTTTATTTCTTTGCATGCTACTGGCAATTTCGTCCATAGTTTTGTTCCAACATGGACAAGACTTTTCGCAGCAGTTAGTCTTCTGGTAAAGTCTGGCTGTCAAGATGGAATGTGGTTATGTTAATAATTAGTATCATCTGCAAATATATAAATGTTGGAGAAAATGGCGTTAATTAGCCAGTAAATTTAGATTACAAATTGCAACATACCAAGATTTGCGCCTTAATTAGGGAATGTTGGAGATGACTGTGTCACTAGTTGAAGTTTATACTTTATTATTAACTGTAACAAATTGGATGTGGCAATCCAAGTAAGGTATATGCTTTTCGATGTGTATGACAAATATTTGTGTGGAACTTTTTTTATCAAACACTTTTTGAAAACCCATGTAAATTGTTTCCACTGGATGTATATGTCCCTAACCAATGGCTGTAGTCCATTCAAGTAGGACTTTTAGTAATTGGGAAGGGGGATCTTGTAGGTAGTAATGGCGAAAATAATTATTTATTTATGATTTCTGTACTTTTGGATTATGTTTCAAAACATTTAGAAATGATCCTGGTGAGGTATAGGTATAGTTCTCATGGGGTGCTCTCATGAGATCAAGCACAGTCTGTGGGATCAAGTGCTATATTATAATGGCATTACTGATTAGTCCAGGAAATTAAACCAACTCCGCTGCCCCATATCACCTGCCTTTATAACTGGGCAACTGTGTCAGCAGACAGCAGCTAAGGTTCTTGGACTAAAATAGTGTCGCATATGCATATTCCACCTTGTTTGAGGGGTGCATGAGAGCAACCTCCTCGTGGCGCACCCTGAGTATCAGGTACGTCTTGTCGGACATTTTGTTCAGACTTGGCCTGATAGTGAATGCTCTCACACAGTGCAGTTCTTAAACTGTAGCGACATGAATTGACGTTGCAATCATTATCACCTGTTTTTGGCGCTGTATGACCCTTTTGGTGTCGGTGTGCCGTTAAACTGTGATATTAATCAATCAATCAATCCACCTTGTTTGAAAGATTGAATATATCTTTAATAATTAAACTTCACCCACATTTTTTATTATGTATGGTTGCGCCTTGTCTGTTGGGTCATGTAATATCGGTTTACTTTTAACCAAGCGATAAATTTCGCAAGCAATTTTTTTCCATGTCCAAGCCGCTCTCAAAACTAATATCAATACAGATTTACAACCTTGGATGAACGCGCTTTCCTAACAACGAGTGACTTGTCAGCTTATTTTCCTTTAATTATTGTTTTGAGGCCTCGTAGGGCGCAGAATTTTAGTCTGGTATAGACATTTCTACTAGTATTAACTTAATTGGCAACTAATTCATGCGCGGTTAATATTTTTGCGAGTCCGTAAGAGTTATTTGTATATTACACCTTTTATCGCCCATGCTCAAAACTGGACAAACTTTACTCTGTTCAGATGTTTACACTCTTCATTGGTGACAGTAACAGCAGTGCTGGAAACCTGGTTCCTCAAGCCACTTCACTATTTTTTTCATGTTTTGACTTGACCCAACATGATGACATGGCTTGAGAAGCCAGCTCTGCCAGCTACGTTGACAGTTGCCCAAACTGCATGCATTAACCTGTTAACTGCCAAGGGCAGGGCGGACAAAGGTGCAAAGTTTCTTCCCCGCCTAGCCCAGTAGGACTGTTGTGTATACTACTAGCGGAATACCTGGCTTGACTTGCTTTTGACAGCTTTTTGCCATTTTCTGATGGATGCAGCAGGCTATAGACACTGATGGAGTCCGATATGAATTGTACAAAGTCGATCCCCTTTCTTCCATTAACTATATATTTTTGGGTCCTACTGAACACCGCGCATTGCCGAGCATTACCACGCGTAAATGCCCATTCTGCACTAGCCCAATAGGACTCTATATACTATGTGATATAGAATCCAATATGTGTTGTACCAAAATCTCGGCTTTGGACTATTTTTCGAAAAGTCGCAACTGTAACCTACATCTTTTGGTTCACAAAGTGCTCTTAAAGCACCGCTGAGAATACGAGATAAAACAAACGCCATCTTGCAGGTATATTTACTGAAAAACCGTTGCTGAAGTTTACCCTTTTGAAAGATGCCATTATTCGCCATCGCGACCCCTAGCGACTGACGGAGAACAGCTAGTTCAAGAAGATTTGGAGTCTGCAAACATCGTTTCCCAACCAAAAGTTATACTAGTCGCACCTGTATACCTTTTGGTGGGAAACTTGATTTGTAAATAATTCTTCTTCCATGGTCTATAAAGTGGCAATTAAAAACAACAGCTCTATGAGAATTGAGGTTATAAACTGCATTGTCTGGGTCTAGCTTCATATGGTTAACAGTAAAATTGTCAAGCTTCTCCTTAGCCAGCTGTAGGTGAATATTTAGCTAATTGTATACACTGTAAAGAAAATAAACTTGCTTTTTACTTATAGCTACTTACTTTTAATTTTCTTTTGCTAGCTCACATACCAATGTTGTGATTTGGTTATCTTTGTTACTTTTGCCTGTTTTATTTGCATGCTGATATGAAATAATTTTTCTGTTTCTTGCAGTGTAAAGTGATACACCACAGATATGGAACACATAACTGACCCAAAGATACTTGCCATTATGGCCAAGCTGAATCAGTCAGAAGGTTCAGAGGAAAAGGCCAAAGATGTGTCAAAAAAGAAAGAAAAGGGAAATGATGATTTTCGCCCACCTACAACTTATGAAGAGTTTTTGAAAGCTGAAAAGCTGGTAATTATATGCATGTATCCCTCTGAATGATCTGCATGTTGGGAAGCATTCATAAATTGAAGAGTGTCAGTCGATGTTACATGGAATTAAGTCATTTTTTGAGCAATAAATAACTCCACCAATTCGAACAAATATATCAAAAGACATTATGTCTGGGGACTGATCAAGCGATATACATATAAATGCAGAATTTCCCATTCAGGTTACAGTAAAAATTGAAGCATGAACATTCCGAGTCAACAAATAATTTATCATGCATTACATTTTTTTCATGTGACAGGAAACTTATAAATAATTGGAAGATACAAGTATATTTATCACAGTTCAAATACTTTACCATGCAACTTCTTTTGAGTAATGTATTTCGAAGTACTTTTATCTGAGTGAATAAGCATTTATGTCCCTGGAAGTTTCCTCCCTGTTTGACATTATGGCAACACAATCTCCACAATACCATGAATAATGACTTCCCCTAGCTACATGTATTGGTGTATTTTGACTACAGGAGGATGATAATGCCTCACTTCTTCAATCAGCACACATCTGCTGAAGAACTATTATATTCATGATATTATCATGATTAAAACTGTTTTTGTGTAACGGATATAATGAAAAATATTGTAACACCACCTGTGATTTTTTAAGGTTTGGTGATGCCAGTAATAAGCCCATGTGCCAGTAATACTAGTAAGCCCTTTGCCTAGCCTTTTGGTCATAACTAAATTTGGGAACTGCTGCTAGATTCACTTCCTTGGCTGTAATTGGTGATTAGGAACATCATGAATATTGCAGTTGGCAACAGGAAATTGATAGTAATTTATATCTAAGTTGGCATGTAACATATATAGTATCGAAGAAACCGGAATGTTAAAATTATTGGAAAATTTAGCTATTGTTTGAGTTTTTGAAGTATTGATTTTTTTTCATGGAAGTGTGCAACTAGTCATACAGTCATTGTATGTTTTGATAGATTGTTCAGCATCATTATTAGGAAACTGCAATGTACATGTACCATGTAACTGTAGTGAGAATATTCATATCTATGTTTCAACAAGGGTCTAGTTGTTTCACCTATATGGACAGGTGCTTTGATGTGGTTATCATGCTGTCCCTATACATCTGTTTATTTCCTTGTGTTGCTGTAGGATGAGTGGCCCATCAGGATTACCTCAGAGAATCTGCTAGACTTGACAGAGGAGAGGGAGTTACTGGGAACAAAAGACGAAATTAAGGATCACCTGCTACAAGCCACAAGTAATGTACTAAATTCATATGTGAATTGTGAAACAGAAAAATATAAACCATGAATACTGAAATGTTTGAGCAATTTTGCATTTTACAAAAAAAGTTGTGCCATACAGGCAAACCTGTCTTTACATTCTGACCACTGCCATGGGAGTCTGCGAGACCACCTGTCTTCAAAGAGCCGATGTTCCTGGCATAAGGTCCTACATATACATTTCAATGTACCAGAACCTGTCACCAAAGACCAACTGTCTTGAGAGACCACATTTTTATGGCCAATATGGTGGTCTTTCAAGACCGGTTCTATGGTATTATACTTGATCTTTATCTAAAAATTTGTTTTCATTACAAACAAGAAGCCCAGGGACCTTAATACTCTGCTTGGTCATATGCATGATATGGCAGATAGGAACAAATTAAGTTTATACCTAAAAGCTATGTAGCCACTAGCTTACAGCTATGTAGCTAAGGTGACTATGTAATCCTGTTGAAAAAAGGAAATGTACTGAATGCTCTCAGGCTGACCATGAACACATCTTGACATAACGGTCAAAAGTATGCTGTATGTATTTAAGTGCTTGCCCCCCGAGGTCCAAATTTTGGTCTGTTTTGCTCTAGGACCAGCCCTTTTTGAGATAGAAGGTTGTTGAAAATTGGAAAATCAGAATGCACTGGATGATGATGACCCTGAACACTAAATAGACAAAAGTACCCTGTATGTACTAAGTGCTTGCCCCTGGGGACCAAATTTTCCGTCCATTTGACCTCGGTCATTGGTCCAAATGACCTCGAACATTTAGTCCACCTTGTGTGCACTAGCACTTGCCACTGAGGCCCTTATTTTGGTCTGTTTCACTCTATGACCAGCCGTTTTCAAGATATAGCACATTTTATAATTCCTCATTAACTACCAGGTAAAACGTCCAAGAACAGAACAGAAAAAAAAATTATCAAAAATTCCAATTTTACAATTCTTTGAATGACGTTGGTAGAGACTCTACGAGTATGCATGCATTTTTGGGAGTTAATATTGCTGTGTACTTTAAGAGGAGATGTCATCTGTTAATGAAAAGGAACAACATTCGTAAGGGATAAAAAAAAAATGAACAAAAAAAAACCAGAAAGAAAATGGTCTAATGAAGTAATAGTGGCTATAGGTACCATATTCCACAAAACTTGTGTTGATTCACTTGTCATTTTCTGAGAAAATGGGATGGATGGATAAGACAGCCAATGCACCCTTGCATGATGACAGTAGTTTGTGCTCAATGTAGTCATGGTAGTAGCATTAAGCAGAGCTAAATATAATACCGGTCACTGCTAGGTAAATCATCATCTGCTGCTACAATTCCTTGGTGGTTGATATTCTGCAGTAAAATTTCTGTTACCCCCAAATTTATTCATATTATATCCATGTATCAAGGCAGTGTTTCCATAGGTGATTTCTTCATGTGTGTATACTTTATGAAATTGTAGGCATTAGATTGCATTTATCTTTCTGTCTTTCTGGGATTTCTACTGTCAGCCATGTTACTCAATCATAATAGTTACTGAGAATAAATGTATTATTATTTATTAACATATATTGCTATTTTTATCAGGGACATATATGATCTTATTTGCAAACATAAGTAAAGTTAAAAGTACTACAAATTTTGGTATACATGGGAATACATGCATACTGTAAATTCATTAATGTTTGCAAGGGATTTATTTGGCGAGTTTTACGACCATATTTAAATCGCAAAAATAAGTATCCTGCAAAGATAATTCATAATCATCATACAGTCATGTACCTATTAAACTAACAAGGCCTGAGGTAACCGCAAATAATTAATCCCCTCGAACATGGTCTTGTCTCAAAAACGCAAACGTTAATCCCCGTGAACATATAATGAATATACATAAAGGCATACTGTTTAATGTGTGATGCATGCACCATAAAGTTAACTTTGTGTTCTTACTTGACTGTATTTAGCCAATGATGACAAGCTGCTAACTGAGTTAGAAGAGAGACTGGGCGACTTTACACGGCGACTCCATGATCTAGCTGACAGACTGATAGTAGAGCCGGAGGATAAGGCTGAGGATCAGAACCCAATCCCACTGTCTGTTAATAAAGGTGAGAAAAACAAGCCATTCCGCTGTATTATTAGAGGTGAGAAAAAGAACCCATCCTTCTATGTTGATAGAGGTAGAAAAAGAACCCTGCTTGCCACTACCTGTTCATGGAGGTGAGAAAATGAACCAATATTCCACTATATGTTAACATTAATGGAGGTGAAAAAAACTCAATCTTACAATGTATCAATCTGTATCAGATATGAGAGCATTTCACAGTAAGCAGGCTATGTTTTGTCTCTGACTGATGAGTTATTATTGATGGTAACTTTTTAAATGTCATTTACATCATACAGCTGCTTAAAATTTCATAAAATATGTTGGGACATACATGTGTCATAATTGTGCGTTCTATAAAAAAAATCGAAGCCTGCTTAAGAAACAGTGAAGTTTGGCTGGCAACTGCCAATATACTATCTGGGTCCAAAGGCATTCAGTATGCACTAGCTACTGGTTGCTTGTATGACCAGTCACAATAATATATTTTGGGCATTTTTTTCAGCATTTCTGACAGAAACAGCAGAGAAAGATGTTATAAAGGTGCATCCAAGTCAGAAGAAAAAAACAAAGGTAAGTATTACTATCTTTAGCAGTAAAATTCTTTCATGTGTAAGTGAGAAAATGATTGAATGTATGAGCTATACTTACAATGTACGATGTATTTGTCCATGTATCTGGTATATTGCACAGGTTTAGTCCCGCCAATTTGTTGAAGGTTGATTGTGGCAAAGTTTTCTCTAAGGGATTCAGGTGAAAAAACAAACATTTTCTAGACTAAATATTAACTTTATATGAAGGATCACTATATCCTACATACACACTACATTTAATGCACGTAACGGTATTGATTCAACTTTTAATCCATTTCATTAGCTGCTTTATCCTGGACTCAGTTAAGCAGTTCCATATGAAATTAGGGTTAGTAATAATGTGCTCCTGCCACTAGTCATGCTAGCAGTATTTTAATTTAAATTGCCTGCACATGCAACATCAAGTGATTCAGTTAAACCTGGATGTCAAATCCCATATACCCAGTAGATAACTTTCTATGTCATTCAAAGCATGGTTCATTTGATGAATTTTTTTACCATACATGTACTATCATTTGGATCAGTCATATTTTTGTTATATATCTGGGGGATGCAGGACTTCAAGGATGCTGTGCTTGAGACGAGAAGTCGTAGCGTACATTACTGCAGCTTTCCAGGGTTCAGTCGTCAGGAACTCACAGAGCTCCCTGGCAAAATGGAAGCACCACATGTGCTACACAGAGTCACTAAGGCACAAGATTTCAATGTAGGTTTACCTTAAGGCATGCCTTTTTTGCATTCAAAGCATACCAAGGGCTCTGCATGCATGGGTAAAAAACGAAGTGCGACACGGCCACTTTAAAAGTTGTAGAAGTCCGACGTGGGCTTTTATAAAAACTGTAGAAAGTGACGTCAAGTATGTGACATTGGGACATAGGGAAAAAATAAAAAGTGACCTGCGACACAGAATAAATTATTTGGACCCATGTGGAGCCCTAAAAGTTCCTGAATTTTTGGCAAAATCTCTCTGCCTTCGTCAGAGGATAGCAACTATTGGTCATTGGTGTCACATGACCCTTCTGGCCACTTAAAGTTGCCATCCCCTGACAAAGGCAGAGAGATCTGCCGAAAATTCGGGAACTTTTCCACCATAATCTTGACTCTGTGTGTAGAATGTGTGGTCAGAAATTATGTTTCCCAAGTCCAAAAACATTCACTCCCAAATGTACATTTGTATTTAAGAGTCAAGCTTGTAATAAACGGGAGCAAAGACTTGAAATATGTGTTACAGTATATATGTTTCTGGAACAGGGGGTGGTTTCTTCCAACATCCTTGAGTCCACAAGTGATCTTAAGCCTGAAAAAGAATGGTTGCCAAGGTGTTGTATGTATGTATGTATGTTTATTCAGAGCCATATTCATATACAGTGGTCCCTGCGATTTAAGACCGTTGAGCCAGCAAAATATGGTCTTAAATTGAAGGTGGTCTTAAAATAGAGGGATATTTATACTGAAAATATACAAGTGGTGTCACAGATAAACCGGTCTTAAAATGCAGGGAATTGTTAAATAGAGGGGTCTTAAATCGCAGGGACCACTGTAAACAGAATTTACAATTTCATCATAATAGACAGTGTAATAAATGATTGGGGCATTGAATCTAGGCCATCCACTGTAACTCTAAGGATTGTAACTGGAACTTAAGTCCATTTGTAGACTTAGGATTTTCCAGAAACTGGCCCGAGGCCTTCAATTTAAATTTAAATAGCATAGAGCTGCCGATAACTTTGATTGTGTCTGTGAGTTTGATCTCAGAATTACAGCGGACACATAATTTTTTCGATAATAGAAACGTCAGATGTAAGACCTCAGCAGAACTCTCAGTGTTTCCTTTTGAATTTTACTGACAAGGGCATGTTTTCAGTATTTCAAAACTACATATAAAGTGCAAACCCTCACTTAAGAAGACCAAATGTGGGGTGGTCTCAAAAATAAAAGCATTTACTATAATTAATTAACATACAGCTTTCAATGGCCATAATTTTGCGGAATATCTCACATTTGGGGTTGTGGCTCAAATATGTAGTGATACATGTTTCTGTAGTTGTTTTAAGAGAAACACAATTATTTTTATTAATTAATGGTGTTCTGTACAGAGAATAAAGTTATTTAAAATTTATAATGATATACTGCAGAGTATAAGCTTTTTGATTTCCGTAATTTTCAGCTTTCATCTGAGAGGAGGAGAAATCGGACAGTCCTGTGGAATTGTGGGTAATGAAGATGCCATGGTGTTCAGTGCTGATGGCCCAAGGAGGATATTCTGTACAGATTATATGGATCTTACACAAGCTGGACATTTTCGCTTCCATTTTGCCTTTGGTGAGTGAACACTGTCTCTGTACTTTGCACATTTTTTTTCTGAAAAAGAATTTATTCTTTTCTTCATATTTCTATTTTGTTGGTGTTTCCAGTTTCTGATAGTGTTCAATACTTTAATCTTGGTGTAAGTACCTGTGCAGATCTGAACAGGGAAATTCTGTTTTACTGATTGTGTATCTTTTATTTATCTGCTTTGAAGCCCATCCAAAGGAAATATGTGCTTCTTTTAGATATATCAAACTTTCAACAAAAGGTATTGGAGTCTGAAATTTAAGGGTGGTTCCAAAATGATGAGAAGTAAATGTTGAATGGTGTATTTACTATCAACAGTAACATGTATAACTAGATGGTGATACTGGAGTCATAGAGTAACTTGGTATCATCTCCTGTGAAGCTATTCCAACTTCTTCACACCCTCCCCCAAGCAATAATACTGGGGCAATTCGTCTGTAATATGGCATCATCTTTAGGCCAGGCTGTTCCGACTTCTGTGCACCCTCCCCCAGCAGCAATACTGGTCAGAAGTAACTAATTACTGTATAATATTGCATCATCTTTCTGCCAGGCTGTTCCAACTCCAGCACACCCTCCCCCAGCGTGTATGCTTATGTGGAGAACGAAGCTGGTCACTCTACAGATGTGGTGGAACTGGCCCAGAAATACTACAAGGTACCAGTTGTGCAGCTTGACGATGTTTGATCAAGGCTCAGCAATGTCTGTACTTGATCTGCAGTTGAGGTGGAAATATGAGTTGGAAAAAAATAGTTCTTTTAGAAGCAAAAGAGATCCATTTATTTTGTTTGCCTGGATTTTGTGAACATGTATTGTTCGTACAGTAGAACCCGTCTTGAAAGAGCACCCCCATTAGCCACAAAAATGTGGTCTGTCAAGACAGGTGGTCTCTGGTAACAGGTTTAGTTATATTGAAGTGTAGGTCCTTCTGCCAAAAATTCATGGTCTGTCAAGGCAGGTGGTCTCTTTTGGCAGTGGTTTCTCAAGACATGTTTCACTGAATATAGAAATACTGGTATAGAAACAGATGTGAAGTAATACTTTTCAGAGAAATTTTGTGGCCTACTTCCAGTTCAACTGATCAGACAGAACAGTTGTATGTCTTGAAAACACATTACTTTTCTTCCCTAGCACTAAAAAATAACAAAATGATGTGTTGTTAAGATAAAGGTCATTTAACACCCAAAATGGTACCGGTACTATAGGACCAAATAAGGAGTCTTATGATCAAGAGTGGTCTCAAAATAAAGGGTTGTAAAGTAGAGGGACCACTGTATAATTTTTTTTAAAGGTTCAGTGTTGTTAATGGAATAAATAAGGTCATGTTAACTTTTCCCTGTCCAGACCCCACGTGAAGTATCCCTCCCCATCCTGCAGCATAGTCGCACACCGAAATCCAGGATCTGCTGGCATCAGAAGCGGTTCTCCGGCCCTGACCAGGATGTCTGGGCTCTGGATAGTATCCGGATACTGGGAATCTTGCCTCCGGATCCCACACATTACGCTCAGTTCAACCTTAATCTGGATTGTGACACCGCACTTCCAGGCAGCAACACGTGAGTGTGTGCGGCATCCTGGGATATAACTGCTCACATTTTGGAAGTACCGGTATAGCTGTGCTTGCAGTGGCGACCAAAGTCATTTTGGTCTCATTTTGGTAAATGCTCTCGGCCAATTAAAAATAGTTCCGGTCGGCCACCTAAAACCAATCATACCACTGTATCGCGCTGTCCTCACTGTGACAGCAAAGTGGTTGATGACCTATAAACAGGTATTGCGGCCAGTGAAGCCAGAGCCTTGCATGCTCACTCGCATATGGCTCTGGATTCATTGGCCGCAATACCCGTTTACAGGTCATCAACTTCCTTATATGGTAAAGCAACGGAGTACGCGTACTTCTCAAAAGTATAACCACCTTTTATCATCATACAGCGCATTGCGTAAAACACTCTGAAATGTGCTCGCATTTTACTCAATAAAGGCAGGTGAGTAATTAGGACTGGATGGCCATTGATTGAATGTATGATGACAGCGCGATACAGTGATGTGATTGGTTTGGGGTGGCCGACCGGAACTGCTGGCAATATCTTCCAACTGTCCCCGCCGGGGAAAGCTTGCCCAGACGCATTCGTGTATTATGTGTGGTACATGTACATTCAAGTGCGAACACCAAAGGAAAACTCATTTCCT
>JAAUYG010092614.1_pt1 | contig 11440 bp, 6 predicted proteins | sample 7278091 | NCBI WGS metagenome assembly JAAUYG01 (sample SAMN14350201, study PRJNA611818) | marine sediment metagenome | isolation source: surface marine sediment (0.6m) | place: French Polynesia: Moorea | collected 2018-08 | reverse complement strand
TACTTCTACTACTACTACTACTACTACTACTACTACTACTACTACTACTACTACTACTACTACTTCCCCGGTTACCACCACCATCACCACCACCACTATTATAAAAACAATGAATGTGCTGACGATGATGAATGACTGCCCATACTTCTACAATGATCACCACCACCATTACTGACACAACTACTACTACTACTACTACTGCTATTACTACTACTACTACTACTACTACTACTACTACTACTACTACTACTACTACTACTAACTACTACTACCAAAATCCAAAACGTGATTTTGTGAAGACCATTGGGAAGGAAATTCAGCAAAAGTTTCAAAACTTTAGGCTGCGATTTGTAGGAGGAGTAGCGTTCGGAAATTTTTGCTCCCATAGGGTCCCATGTCAACAAAAACGATAAATATTCGTAAAAAAATCCTTCCCCCCAAACCACATTTTTTTTAGAAAAAAAAATTAAAGAAAAACATGTCTGGGGGTATGGCAGAGGGGAAACAATAGCCAAAATTTGAACGAAATCCGTGCAATAGGTTCAGAGATAATCGATGCCACAGACGGACGCTAGTGAACGAATTTCCATTTCCGGAGCTCTGGTGTCATAGTTACATGTAAGCAGAACTAAAATGGACGGTGATTTGAAAACGGCTGGCCGTAGAGCGAAACAGATTGAAGATTGAGAATCGAAGGAACTACAATAGAGCGTATATAATTAACTTTATATGGGGTGCCTTTCACTTTGTAGTTTTCAAGGTCATTTTTTTGGGTCATGCAGTGCACTTTTCTCAAACTTGGTATCAACTCCTGTGCAAAATTTACAAGTGTTGTACTTATTGCTGTCGGTAAGCAGAGGGTCTATTTCCATGGACATCTTTTTTTTTTATTTAAACGTTTATTATGGTTAATATGTGGCAATACCTAGCTACCTACCTACCTACCCACCTAAGCCAAGGTAGGCGAACTGGTCAAGCCTAGCTTAGACAAACTTGTTTCCCCATGGCTAATTACAGTGCAAATAGACTGCAAATCATTGTGGCTACTTTGGAATTTAGGTGTATGTATGGCTGTACACGAGTGAACGAAACCGTTCCCTTGCAGTAGGTTCTTTGGTGTAAACTACCGTCTCTTTTATGAATATATAGTACAATGTGGAGTATGTTCCGTACTCTGTACACAACGTCCGAATTGATAGCTGGAGACAAATACTAGTCAGAATAATGGTAAAAATTTGCACTACTGAAGGCAGCCCAAGTTAATCCGTTTTCTTGTTTATTTTGTCCCGTTCGACAAAAGTAAACGTTTAATTCATTAGTATAAATTTTTAACCTGCTTGGTGGTTCAACATACTCATTTCAGTATACACATGTAAACCGATGTATTGTTGCAATAAACGAAACTAATAATCTGGCTAATTATCATAGCGGGTAATCCACACAACCACCTTTATAGACTCCTAAAATCAAAATACTAAATCAACACTAGCACAGCTGACAATGTAATCACGTTTATTATGAGATGGTATGTATATGTACAATGAGAGATAAAAAGTGGCAACAAATGCAAAAATATCGTGGTATTGTCGTATGTCAATTAGTATATGTACAGTGCGTTACCCTTTTACCGTACACTTTCCCGTTTACACACTAGCCTGTTTAGCTCTTCAAGACTCAAAAACACATTTTGCTTAAGAAGTGCTGTTCCACTACTACAGTTGTTGCTCTTAGTGTTTTCTGATGAATACGACAGAACTCGATCATCATTTGTTATTGTTATGCAAATCCGTCTGGATTAGATATAGGGATATACGACGTGGGATATACATGGTACATTTATATTTATGATGCCACAATACTGTTATATACCAGACACTGTATACCGCAATACTGTCAGAACGTTCACACCAGGATTCTGTCACGTCACATACAGCAACGTTATGATCTACAAAGTAGTACCAAATGTGGAAAACGCTTCAGGCCGCATCCACTGAAAGCCAAAGCGTCAACTGCCCCACATTCTTTTGTCCTATCAAGAGATCGGACATGGTGCATCAACTGTCGGCCCCGTTACACAAGTCCTCGTGTCGCCAAGACCATTTCACACTATATAGCTACACGAATTAATCAAACCCAAACTTGTGACGCTGCACCTGACGCCATACTCTCTCTCTCTCTCTCTCTCTCTCTCTCTCTCTCTCTCTCTCTCTCTCTCTCTCTCTCTCTCAATGTATAATACCGTGACACCAGACGCTATATCATACACTGTATTAAAATGTAGCCACCCATACAAACAGTAGCCTAAGGTACATGTGCATAATGTAAGCTGCAATGAAGATATCATGATCCCGGTTGGCAGATACACTATTAAAGGAGAAATCAGGCACATGTCTAGCAGCTTTTCAAGGTTCCAGTGTTAAATGCCTCTGATTTAAATGCCCATTCGCTGATCAGAGTACAGCAATTACCCACACTACACCCTACTTTAATACACATAGTTTCACGTCACCAATCAACATTCAAGAAAACGGCGCACGATTCAACCATATAGTGGAATGTACACAATCAGAACAATGAATACATTTCAATGTACGTCAGTCTGTCGCCTGCATGTAATTTACAACGTGTTTGAGCCAGACTTATATAATACCGTAACGAATTCAGTCCGATATCACTAACTGGCCTAATTAATGCTTACGTTATATACGTTATTATACGTTGCTTCCATGTTTACATGAAACCCCGCTGTCGCGTTGTAGTCAAGGACAGCGGCAGACTGGCGGCCACAATGCCCGTTATTACACAAGAGATAACTCGTGACGATGAGACCTGCCGACTCGGTATATCATAACAACAAATAGCACACATATACTAGTATATGTGTAATATTCTAGTAATTCACATATACTAGTAATATTCATAGCACACATATACTAGTATATGTGTGCTATGAATATGAATATTCATAGCACACATATACTAGTAAAATACCAATGCAAATGAACAAGATTTTGTACATTAAACAGAGATGTTCCCTGGTGGCCAGTTTCTGGAAAAAATCTTAAAGTCCAGAAACGGACTTAAGTTCACTAATCACCTCTGCAACCATTGTCTCTTCTATGCTTAAGATCACCAGAGGACTCAGGATGTTTTTATGAAATCGGACATGACGGTTGTCAATGCTCATGTATTCTGGGGTTCCTAATCTTCTATTCTCCTACTAGGGTTTTTCGTCCTCGCTACGGGTAGTGCCAATTCTGTTAGGCCTATTCAAATGCTGATGTCCCAAACGGAGTAATAAGTTCGTTAATTCGGTCACGCGTGATCAGCAACTTTTTTCCCAAAGAAACGAGCTAGATCGTAAAATAGAACGTCCGTCTATTTCGAACACGTGCGCTTGCATCTGTTAATTTTTTTCAAACCTATACCTACATGTACAGAAACGACTAACAGACCCGAACACTCGTGGTTTCGAATAAATAACTTCGTTATTCCATTTTTTCACGTATAGCCGTAAGCGATATCCACAAACTATGTGCCCCAAAATGCCCTTGACATTTTCAAGGTCAAAAGTACCCATGTGCATGCTATATTTTTTTTATATCGCTTATCTTAGCTGGGGAACTTCTGGCATATATTAATGTAGACAAGGTGATGGAAAAATACTTTGTCACACGTTCGAGACATGTTGCACTGACATGGGGAAAACAGTAGAGGAGTACTGAATGACAGCCCCTCCGACTCCCGACCCCCCACATAAACATATTATGTACATTTCGTCTACTCTAGCCACAACTTACATTGTACATATATGACGCGCGTAAAACGTCTAATGATAGCACAGGTTGGCAGCACCGACATTAATATTATCCCAAACAACCCTTATAGGCCATATCGGTGATTAGAAGCACCCTAGAATTGTATCTATCCTTGGATATAACTAACATGTATAAGTCGTGCATACGCGAAGGTGTAGTAAATATAATCGGCGTCCGATGACGTAATCGCCGGTGGGTGTGACGTCATAAGCTCTCATATCCCATGTTCCCAATCGGACTGAATACCGCTGTTGTCGCACGCAGGAGTATATCGTCAATGGAATAGGAGACTCGCTGTGACTCGTTTTTACAAGCGTCAAGAGCCCCCTGGGGATTACACATGGACAGACTTAGGGACCAGTTTTCACACCCTCAGTCTACAGTTACATCCACTTGCGACGACAGTCGATGCATGAGAATCGCTTCTTCCGTCGATTTAGCTCGGTGTAACTTCCCTGCATCGGCAAGAGACAGCGATCGGCGCATGCGCGCTCCTTCCGCGCGTGCATCCACAACTACTGTGCTTGAAGTCTAAAATTAAGAAACGTGAAATTCATTTACAGAAGGTGCATATGGTGTCTAACCGTATTAAGCTATGTCCCAGTCAAGAAGGACATCGCGCAAAAAGTTTCATGTATGTATGTAAGTTTATTTGCATCTAACCACATGACAATGACAACGGTCAATCTACAAAATCAATTGACAAATGTTAGTGGTCAGATCCAGGCCTACCTCTGTGAGCCAAGGATTGGCTGTAACAAGAAGAAAATTCTAGCCAGAGGAGACCTTCATAAACTAATCATGTTCATATTTTGCCTGGTATGTTATAGTATACGGTTTCACTTAGTTTTTATGCTCTACACTAACAGACTTCAGTCCACTTAATGGGACCCTCGTTAATACGAAGGTTTACTGTAGTATTTTATTATATGGTTAATCGAGATTCTCGTCCGTCGCTCATTTTCAAAACATGCATGCTCCGTCGGTACGGTATGTGCTATTTCGCTTTTACATTGGAAATTCTGGGACTATTGCCGATTGAATTTTGCCTTTTCAGAGCAGATGTACATAATGGGCTGTATACCCGGGGCTGTATACCCGGGGCTGCATACCAAGTTGCTGTCCTTACAGAATTAGTGAGTGGTGTTCCCAGTGATTTATAGTATACTGTATTTACCGTCATATCACCTGTGCCAGTTGGTAGTCTTGTGGGCCTCTGCGCATGCGCCTGCGTATGAAGACGTAAGTCAGCAGCACTCCAATGACAACACCGCCGACAAAAAGAGACACACATATTGCCACAATGGTAGTCGAATGGCTCGGTTTGTTGGAGACCTCAGAATCTAGAACACCACACAGAACAAACACACTCAATACTAGACGTACGCAAGCTGCTGTCAGATCGTCACAAGTTTGGCTGCTCGATACTTGGTAAAATAGTTTCGGTATTTTTTGTCATGTTGCGCTACTGGCCTATCGTAAGCTTTAAGTTTTGCAACTAATGATAATGGGAAGGGAAGGGGAGTACAAACATCATTTTACCGCATTAACATAGCTTAATATCCACCACAACTATTATAACGTACAGCGTCCATGTAGTATTAGTTGTGGACGACCTTTTATGGCCGATGGCTCTACTACTGTACATCAATAGAAGGTCGCTTGGGACTATATTTATTACCAGTAATGCATGCAAACTATACACAATATACCGGTAGTACGTGTATAATCTATACAGCCAAGTGGCTACTGTAGTTACTGTACATACTGAGCCTTAGTAGGTTTCTGTCGTCTCCCGCAGCGGCTGTAACACCTATGGGGTTCCCATTGGATTCGTGAGACCTGGAGCGCCTGACGAACGATCCCAGAGTGACAGAGGCTGGAGTGGATGGTCTCTGGTTGTCTCCGGGGTGTCCGGCTGTTGGGGGAATCTGCTGTGGTAGACTCGTCACTCCTGGAAGTGTTATGTTCCGATAGAGTGGCCTCCAATGACATACAACCAAAGGAGAACTTACTAACCAGTGCTGTAGACAGGGACTAAGAAACGTCACTTCTGGTAAAAAAAAAAACTACCCTATGTCCCAGTGATATATTTTTTTTTTGTAAAATACGAGTAAATAAAATCCATATAAATTGGCTATGTACATATATGAGCACACTTTTTTTATTTAATTGAGGCGGTCGCGGAGTTACGTTGGAAAATGAGTAGTGTGGACATGCACATGTATGTGGCACAGACATCATTCTTATCAGTTTAGCTACACGTGGATGTGGAGCATCACACACAAAAAAAGTGTCAGTCTAGGGAACAGCCCAGGCAGAATCTTCATTTTGAGGGAGGTACATATAGGCTGGTACCAGGGTGATCCAGGGAGGTTGGCGGAGTTTTGGTTGGTTTACTCCTAGACTGATGTAGTAAACCAGGAATAACTTTAAACTTTAACTCTTATTCCCCAGCTGCTTCATTTGTTACAGACCTACTAGTCCTTACCTTGTGACGTCACCTTCAGATAGGTGTCGCTGTGGACGGACCCCTGGCTGTTACTGGCTTGACACGTCACCACTCCCGAGTCCGAGACAGCAGCGCCGGTTAGAGTGAGGCTGGTGTGACTGGGGGTCAGGCGCCAGCGACTGAACTGGCCTGACAAAGAAAGAGACATCGATAGGGGATTGTACCACTCGTGTGAATAGGGTAGTTAGGCTACATTATAGTATTTTTGTCGTATACCGGGAAATTAACCATTAACAGAGGAAGTACTGCTTATCTACTTATTTAACGAAGAAATAATCACCTAAATTAGTACCAATGTTGACCAAAAGGGAATCGAAGTTTTGAACGAGCAAAGGGTGACTGACATTTTGATAAGCAGTAAATATGTAGAGAACATGAACTGTTGTTGACTTTTACATGAACTGTTGTTGACTTTTACATGAACTGTTGTTGACTTTTACATGAACTGTTGTTGACTTTTACATGAACTGTTGTTAGTGTCTAGGGCCACAATTATATAACCAACAATAACCAAATCAAATACAGTAAATCTGTTTTGAGACACCACTGCCTTGAGACACGCCCGTTTTGCAATCATGCAATCTATACAGAATGTCCTAGACTGATTTAAGTGCAAGTGAACCTGACACCAAACACCGCCTGTCTTGAGAGGTCACGTTTTATGCCCAGTTGGGCGATCTTTCAAGACAGGTTCTATTGTATTGCCATTAATTACATTACCGTTCTCGCCAGGTCTACACATGCCCAGAGATCTTTGACAAACCTGTGCTGTACTGGGTCCCATTCAGGTACCAGGTGATCCGTGGTGGCGGCTCCCCAGTGACAGTACAGTCGAACCTCCTCTCGGATCCAGGGCTTATCTCTTTATCCCGGTACTCCGACACTTTGGCTGTGAGAGATTCTGCAAAGAGGAGCACCAAACATACAACGTCTGCAAATCACCTGTTTCCGAATTACTAAGCATCTTCAGTTTGTAGCAAATCTGAATATTACTAGTATGTATACACGGACATTGTACGTGCACACTTCTTAGATAAGAAAAGTCTCACGGTGGACGAGCGATAAGATATTCCCCATCAGACATTGATAGGTTTCCAGTTCGAATCCAATCTGCGCCATTGTCATTTATCCGCATGCTACTTGGTCCAGTTCAGCCAGCCACCAGTGTGCACAAAATGGACATGAAACACATCATTTATTTTTTTCTTAGAGAAAAAGAAGGGTTCCGATCCTTCTGCCTACCTTGAACTACAAGGCTGACTCTCCCCACGCCGAAGAAGCTGTCGTCTCTCTCAAATTGCGTCACACATTGGTAACAGCCGGCCTGCTCCGGCCTCACGCTCGGCAATATCAGCACACGTCCGGCCTTTAAGAGCCCATCCCGTAGAGGCCGGACGTCGACGTTTCCGGTGGCAGATGGACAGTGACGGGACTGGCTCTTCCACCATGTAATCCTCCCCCCGGGCCTGACGATCACATAGAGTGGAAAATAATTTTGCTCATATATATTTTCTTTATGCAAATTAATGAATGTGTCTTTCACTTCGTCCCGGTCCAAAATCTCTTACAACGCTACAATAACAGTTTCAAACTCCTTTCTTTCTTTTTGTTTTAGTCCAGCTATAGAGTAGTCGCAAGACTCTTGTACTTCGTTCCGCAAAAGAATGTACATGTATAGAAGCCACTGGCTTACTACGCTGCTTGCCCTACATACGAGGGAATTTCACAAACTGCGACAAAAAAAGCGACCAATACAAGTTAATAGAGGATCAGAGGATCTCTTGTGTAAATCCAATATATGCACTCATATAATTCTCGAAATGGCGAAACGTTTATGGACACAGGTACCAGAACGGACCACTGTGTCGCCTGTCCGCCCCCTTACCGTCCGTTGTGCAGACAGTGTAGGCGGACATCTGTCCCCTGCTGTTCATACTGGATACCGTTCGCTGGCAACATATTCTCCACCTCTGATGTGTCGCCGATGGCGTCTGGAATAACATCAACTTTTTGTTTGGTTCCTTTGCTGTTTTTGTTTTCATACAAGTTACCATTTTAGGGGGGGGGGGAGAGGTGGGGATCTCTTAGAAGTCCTTCAGGCACATGGAACGTTATTTGTCGCTCATGATCAGACTCTACAGATCACTGGCGAGCAGTTACGGAACGCCTTGGCGAAATGTTTGTTTTTGTTGCTTTCCATGATACAGAAACGCAGCAAGTAAACATAGAGAAAGTAAACTTATTGTTGAAACAAAAACATCAGGTATCAGATGGTTCAGGTTCCTTGGCTAAAGATCCTCCCCCCTCCCGACTTCTCAGAATATAAGAAATCCCCTGATTTTGCCCAGAACATTCGCTTTCCATTTTCCTGGAACCCCATTAGTTGCGCACATGTGAACAGTCAACCAACGCACAGATACGCTATATTAGATGTTTAGATGTATATGCGTATTTTGACAGAGAATACGACCTTGTTACCTGATACAGTGACCTGGGCAACATCATAAAATTTCGTCTGCCCTCCTTTCACTTCATTTCTGGCTTCGCAATGGTACAGGCCTTCGTCTTCCCGGCCCAGATTGAAGACATACAGCGTATCTGGAAGTATACAGACTCTCTTACTGCAGTGCTTCACTTACAAATGTACGTCTGAGCTTTATGTAGGAGAGATACAGAGGTTTACTTGGCGTTTTGCTTTATGAGACATAAAATAAGCCAGGCGCTGAGTAGAAGAAGGCATTTTTAAAACCAACATCGATAACCTTTGTGAAGTAACGTCCTTTCATACATAACGAAACCCATAAACGTTTCCAAAACAACAGAACAACAGAACATATGGCACGCGATTAGTCGTAAACGAATACTTTGCAACAGGGAGTATTTTAAACCCCTCAGCGGGAAAATGCCCCGTAAATCTTGAAAGAAGCGAAAACACTCTACGCTGCGCCCGTTCATGATTGGTGGAAAGTTTCATAAGGTCAGATGCGACTGCCTAAACGGCGTATGGTAAGCAGGGGTGCTTTGACTTTCGAGTGAAAAACTAATACTCATGCTGCGCATTTGTGGCACTCCTTTAGGCACTCAGGGAGTAACGTACATGTAGATGCTAGGAGTGGATGGCTGTGCCCCTAGCTACATTGTATACCGGTATGTAGGTTTTACCGTTATATATGAAATTAATTTGGGCTTGTTTCGCTGATGAAACTGGTGAAATACGATGTACACAATAAATATATGTGTTCGGCCAGACTTCATGCAACAGTGTGGCCTATACTACCCTGTATAAGGCTATATATATAGGGCTACTGTAGCTTACTATATGATTTCCCGTGGTAAGTGGTACGGTTGTATGGTACGGTTATAAGGTAAACGGCTGCTACTACTACTGCTGCTGCTGCTGCTGCTGCTGCTGCTACTACCATTTACTACTACTACACCACTATTACCAATAAAAATAATAATAGATCTGCTTTCTGATTAACTTAGCGCTAAGACCAGTAGCGCTACTAGTAGCAGAAGCAGCAGCAGCAGCCGTAACGTGTACGTACCTTTATATGGGTAGGTGTGGAGTTTGAGGCGGGGTTCAATGACGGTGTTCCCCCGTTTCCACGTGAACGTTGTCCTGTCCAGTGGCTCGCTGATGACGTCACAGCGTAGTTTCAGCGCTCCTCCCATAGGTCGTGTTATTGTGGGCACACTCTGGCCCTCGTGACTCAACTCAATGACTGAAGCCAATGAATCAAAAATTTGAGTAACAACTTTTTGGTCAATTAAAATAAGTGTATTATAAAACACTTGAGGCCCTGTTCGCCCCAATTTTTCTCTTCGCTCTACGATGAGCCGTTTACACGTTGATTTAGGGCTGATTTAGACAAACGTGCACCAAATTACTCCAACGGTTTTGATGTTACATTTCGAGCGCAAAAGTACGCATGTGAATACTACATGTGGCCCGGGCATATCGCTCTACCGTGAGCCATTCTAGAATAGAATAGAATAGAATAAAATAGAATTTTATTTAACGTCGGTAAAACAAGTTCAACAGTAACATCAGTGTAAAACCCTATTGACCGACAATGAAACATGCAGAGCTATAATGGAAAATGCCAGTGAAATGATGAGTGCAATGTAGATGAGGCGTTGGAAGAGCATAAGTAATGAACACAAATAGTCACATTTGACGTAATAAACACAAAATACAGTAGGAATATCCACATGTTCTCGAGTTATAATTTTCAGAAACGTGCACGTTGCTAGATGCAAATGGTGAAAAAAAAAGAATTGTTTTCACGTGCAAACACTTCACTTCGCTCAAGACATTTCCATTTCGCTTCACAAATTCACAAGTTCCGCTCGTGTCCATGTCGTTGAGCACTTACAGCCAGCAACAGCCAGCTTTGTCGAGATATATGAGCTTTTAGAAGAGGTGAGGATGATTAGAATGATGTCGGTGTTATCGAATGAATCCAGTAGGCATTAAGATTAAGTACAATGATACCAAGAAAGACCACTGGGGCAGCGGAAATCGCCGCCGCCCACAAATTCTCTTATGTAACAGACTAACATGCTACGTGCAAATAAATGTACAGCGTCTAGATCTGCTACCACTCTGATGATCCCCAACCAATCTGATGGTGCAGTTAGCTCCTCGTGTATGGTTGATATTGGTGTTAACATATGGCCTAACTGGGATCCTTTGCCAGACATAAGTCCTTTCAAGGTCACTCAAAGGTCAAATGTGATGGTGCAGTTAAGACTATATGAATTCCTATCTCTATTTGATAGCAACATATGGCCTAATTCGGCTCAGTTGACTTCCTATTAGTGTCTGCAAACAACCCCATCGTTTAGCTTTTATAGGCACTTGAAAATTCTGAGCAATTACACCATAGTGTTAATAGGACACACAAACCGACGCATCACAGTAACCCCTGACCAGCAGAGCTAGCGGGGTTTACTAATCACTAGTCGTACATACCTTACTAACCCAGCTCTGACAACCCAGACAGAAAAGCAGTCTCTATGTCTACGGTGGGGGGGGGGGGGGCCGCCCCCCCCCCCCCCCCCGCCGGCGGGGGCGGGGCCAGAGGGGGGCGGACGGTGGGGGAGG
>JAAUYG010040158.1_pt1 | contig 11440 bp, 8 predicted proteins | sample 7278091 | NCBI WGS metagenome assembly JAAUYG01 (sample SAMN14350201, study PRJNA611818) | marine sediment metagenome | isolation source: surface marine sediment (0.6m) | place: French Polynesia: Moorea | collected 2018-08 | reverse complement strand
GTAAGTCCTTTTTATTTATTCACGAAATGTTAAATCTCTCTATTTTAAACCGGCTGATAAAGCTAAATATGTTATAACTGCTGACGTTTATTCCAGGATACCACACATAACATCCATAGCGGATGATGGGGAAAAATTAACGTTAACCTTTCTGGAAGAAGGCTACGAAGAGGGTGTAAAGGCAGCGAGAGAAATATTTTCTATATGGGAACATGTGAGAAAAGATCTCTTTGAGGATCTAAGCGGAACTGTGTTTGAAAGTGTGACAGAGATTGGACAGTTGGTTTACGATTAATCATATTTTCTACCAAACAAACCCGTGCTATACTTTGTAAGATGTTGTGATAAATCCACCCTTGTTTAAACGTTGTCTACGATTACGCTTTTATCTTTGAACGTAAATACTTTGAGAGGCATCAATGAACACCTTCTCGAGTGACACGTAGCCCCTCGGGGCACATGGGTTGAAAGGAGAGGCATCGCGTGCTACCCACCCTTTGATGACCCCAGCGATACCACCCTGGGCGGTATTCGCTCATCCAAATTATGCTTCAATCAAACGGTACGCGCTGTTGGTCGTGATAGAGCTATTATTCTGTGGAAACAAGCATGTGTCTTGTAACTACAGACTCTTGAATAGAGTCTCGATGCTATGCTATCAAATCAGCGTTGTGATAAGCTTGTAGCTACAACACGCGTACTATAACATACTATCTTACATACGTACATACATGAGTGAACACTCAAACTTTAGGTAAGAAACACTATTAAACATTCTTTATACGGTGAAACGTTACTGACTCGGCGGCTGGAAAACATATACCTCGTACAAGCTGATAGGAAGAATTGTTCCACTTTGTTTTCACGTTCTGTTAGGTCATATCCACAACTGAGGCAGAAAACGTATATGTGTGTGTGTTTACACGGGACACCCCAACAAAGTGTGTAAGCCAGTTGCGTTACAGTTTACAAGCAAAACAAAAAACGTAAAACAAACCAAGTTTTGTAGACTTTTCAAATAAAAAGTAAAATATTCAATGAGTTAGCCTAAGCATACACAGCTCTGTACATCATTGTATACAGTTTATCCAGTGTGGCGCGTTGAGTATAGAGGGTGATCTAAACGACAGATGCTTCATGTAAGAAAGAATAGACACGCGTACGCTGCTTCTGTGCCAGAGCTGATGGTTGGGATGTTAAAAAGCTTCTAGTGCTGCGCTGTGACCTTAGTACATGTATCCTATCAAAATCCTGGGTCTCTGCAAACGTGTGCCCGCTACTAGTGCCCACACAGCCTCGTGTGAACTGTACGCAGTGTTTTGTACTGTCATCGAGTTTGTATCTGAATGAAATGAAAGTAACAAACGATAAATTTCAGCGATTATTTCTTGTAGGTGAAAGACTGGACAACATTGTTAAGCAGATAGCTTTATAAGTTATATATACACAGCTTTAAATGCTTGCGTGTGTGAATGCGGGGGATGATTTCCAAGAGTCTCACATTCGAATAAGTGCTATAAAAATCCACTTTTCTTCACGACCTCTTTGCTCATTCCTGTTAAATATCATTTTACTACATGAAATATATTTGCAAATGTAAAGTTTTCATTTACATGTTCACATTTTGTTTAAACTTTTGGTTTTTATGATTTTAAACTAGATAACTTTGTCAGGTTTTCGGTTTAAATGCTTCGTTTTTTTTTTTAAGTTTTTAAGTGTTAAGTTTCTGCTTTAAGTTCTTGGGTATTTATGTTCGAATGTTTTAGTTTTTCTTTTAGATGATCGCATAGTCCCCGTTAGGTTGCACACAGGATTATGAATATTTATAAATACTAACAATGAGAACAGTGATAAGCGCCAGGATTTGTTTTAAAGTTACATGCCGCATTTGCCTGATGTTTCTTTCTTCCTAAAAAGTCACGGATGTGTTAAAAACATTTAGTGAAACAAACAGCATGGGGATCATTCGTGCTGTTACTCCTGTGAAAATACTTTCAATATCAGAGAACTTTTGCCCTAACCGCGTTTTGATATGTAACACACGGTGAACAGAATAAATATGCTAACGTGTAACAAAACTTTACCTCTTACTGGTATGCTATCATACTGTAACACTTGTAACGATGTTGTGACACTAGCTGCATAAGAACTAATGAGTGAGAAGGCATGTGTGACTGGGATAAACACCTTTGAAGAGTTAGAATAGAATATGCATTGGCATCGTTACGTATACAAGACCAAGGAGCAAAGCCACCTGGCTCTTATTACAAGTTCGTCATGAGTCTATTCTATTTTTTAAACCTTAGTCATCGCTCAAGGAAAACCCTGTATAAAATGCATCGTTGGCATCCTTCTAAACGACACCTGCGCTCTTGTGCTGCGAATACAAAGCGAAGTCGTGGCGTCACACAAAAGAGCCCATGCTCGGAGCATTGGAGGTCACGAACGAGGCTCCGTCTGAAAAGTTGTCCACCCCATACTTAACCTTTTTAAAACCTATCGTTTGACTCAATCATGACACGGCGAACCTGAAAAATAACCCTGTCATTATCTCAAAGCCCCTATTAACTTGTCCAAACAGTAACACGTCAGCTAAAAACAAGGTGAAGAAATCAATCTGCCAGCATCATCCAGTTTGATTCAACTGTCACTCGGCTAGTTGTGGCAATTCATGTTGTATCGATGATGAATGAGAGATAAAATCAGGTGCCTATCAAAAGCGTGAAGCCAGTAAGAGATGTTTTGCTGAGACGTTAAAGTTTTTATTCGAGAAAACGCGCATGTACACACACATGCACACAAACACTAAAGTTTCTAACCCATATTTAAAAATAAGTTTCTAGTTACCCTCTCTCAACATTCTTTTCTTTACACATCAAATTTGTTTTCGGGGGAACAACCATTGTTCTACAACTCTCCCCGGATGCCTAGCGATAAATTTGTTATGTGTGGAGCTCTTGAAACTATTTATCTGTCCTGAGCGTTTACAGCATATATATTTTGATCACTCCTTCTACATTTGAGGAACATCTGGCACATGTAATGGGGTCCGGGCAACTACAGTTGTCACACAGTGTTATGTGGCGACAAGGTAGCAACAGCCTATTGGCAGGGTTTGTATGACAAGACCAGCAAAGGTTCTTGAGACGCTCATTCTCTTCCTTCAGTCTCAGCAGTTCTGAAAGGAGAAACAATGTATACTAGATATCAAACTCAATTCAAAAATACAATTTATTCTGAGTCATATTGTAACATGACGTATCAAAAGCTAACTATAAGATGATGATATCTAAATTTAACGTCACATTAACACCAAAAGGGTTATACAGTGCTAAACAGTTGTACACTGTCTTATGAGACTAAACAGAAACCACAAGAAAAGAATGTTATGGTCAAATGAGTGCAAAGCCCAAAGCAAAATGTTAAGTCACATCTAAAAGTCCAGCAATGAACAAGGTGATGCCCACTATGGTCCGCGAGCAAAGAAGCTGGCTAACCTTTAACTAAAGATCATCCCCTGTCCACCACCTGCGGACGCCCCGGGGTTGCTCTGCGGGCTGAGCATCTGGGAAGATAGGCTAGGCTCCTCGGAAAAGTGACGAAATTTTATTCATCGCGTCTTTATAGTAGCAATTGTATTCACAACTATACGGCAATCACTGTAACAGCACTTACCAGGGTCAAGACATACGCCTTCATCCTGAATCTGGTAGATCTCATCCAACAGTTTCTCCGCTAGCAGGTCTACAAACTTAAATCCTGAAAATCGTAAGCACTCAATTATCACTTGGTCAAGACAAGTGCTATGGTGAAAGATGATACAGAAATGTCTCAAACCTCTAGTAAATATTGCAATTTACGCGCTTTACACGAAAACAGCTCTATCTGACTGCTGGACGCAGTTACATACCATGTTTCTTTTTCAGTCGATATAGCGCCATGTTCACGAGATTATCATCAAATCCGAACTGTCTCACTACACTCAAGCCAAAGCCGGGAGCAGTAACTGCAACGCGAAGGGGTTCAAACTCACGTTTTTCTAACTCGTGAGGAGCTCTTTGTCTTTCCGATCCTATCTCCTGTAGCCGTGGACAGTTGGGTGAATATTTAAAGTGTTCACTGTATGCTGTATCTCCAAGCTGCCAATTTAACAATTTCACATGACAGTAAGCGCATTGAACTTTATCTCGATCTCCTGTAAAGTAAAAACCGTCGCGAGCCAGATACTCAGGCCTCACTACGTGGGATTTCGGCCATTTACAAAACGTCTCCAAACGCTTCGCTATGTTATGCAACGGATTGTCTTGCCCGGCCTGGTGCTCGTTCGACATCTTATCTTTCTTTATCAAAGGAACATTTCCGCATGCTTCTCCCCTTATCAGCACACAATGCGACGCATAACGTCTATGTGTGTCCCAAGGATCGTTGCTCCGACGCCAGTTCCGCAGTTTCAAACCGCAAAAGAAGCATTGACATGTGTCATCGTCTCCCGTATAAAAGAATCCCGCTGCTGCCAGCTTTTCGGGATCCGATTGTGCGGAGCTGGACCATAAAGCAAAGCTCTTCAACGGAGATTGCTCAGCTTTATGCGATTCCCTCGGCTCAAACAAAGAATAAAAACTACGAATCATATCCCCCAAAACGAAGCCTCTCGGCATTCCTGAAATATTATTTAGCTCAGGCGTCAATGTCGGTGTCGTAAGCCTTTGGAAAGAGCACTGTTAGTAGAGCGCATTTGATCAGTCGCTACCACAGACAGGAGCAGCAGTGACAAATACGTTTTCTGAATGCAGGGCTCTCGGTCAAAGTAAGATTCCTGCTACAACAATCAATGCTTTCTGATAAAACTTTAAGCTTTGATGTCAATGCCAATGTTCTTGTGCAATATATGGGTATAACAACACCTGGGTTGAGGTGTACAACAGGGTGATGACACTCTTTGAACATATATCACACTGTTTCAACCCGTTTTATCAAGCTAAAGCATGCGCATTTGTCCTATATAACACGTTTGCCTAAGCTAACAAGGTTTCTCCCTGATCCTTTTTATGCAAGAAGAGATATGCTAACTTTACTTGACCATGACCTAGGAATGTTTGATTCGTTCGTGAATCAGGGGTGATCTTTATACGCTCCATACCCCGCTAAATATAAGTCGTGACGCATACCATCACTTTGAAAACATATCTCTTGTAAAGGAGTCTTATGCTACTATGAAACTTTCATAGGAAATCAAATCTATGCGGGACCTGGATGATTTACATCACAGTCACCTCGGCTCTCCAAACTTTGTCATGCAACATTTATCTTATAAGCCTGACAATCAGTCGGCTCAAGCCTTTGTTGCGGGGAGAATTTGTTCTATACAAAGTCATCATCACGTTCTCCAGCCCTCCTATAAGTGGATGGGTAGCGGCTTGTGACAAACAAAAACAGGGTGGTTGTAGCATGACACACGCGACTGCTCACGCGTGGTTGACATTAGCATTGTGTCTGTGACTGGATGCTTTTCCCTCTACGCGCAAGGAGAGGGTGGAACAAATGGGGTCTGGGCTTTAAAACCCCTGACACACCTGTGGGAGTCTAACGTTGAAAAGACCTTATGTGCCCTGATAGTGTTTATGTTTCAGTATTTGGCGCAAACTTCACACTTTGTGCTGTACTCAGTGCTACGACATGTGTTCTTAGAGCTCGTGTACTCGACTTAAAACCTGAGTTAAAACTGTAGATAACTACGATAAGAATGTTATCGAGGGGTCATATGTATATCGAGTATTGTTGTGTTAAACTTTATGTTTCACTGTTACTTTTCTAAGACTACGCTAAAACGTATAACTTAACGCATAACTACACATTTTATTCCCATTTATCAGCATCGCAACACATAAAACAAACAAGGCAGGTGAATCATATACACTTCTGCAGAGTTGCAAACATTGGTTAGAATCGTACTTCAATTCTTCTATTGTGTGAGCCTTGATCCGTTAAGCTTTACTATGTGATGTCTAGTAAGGTAGAGCAGTCCTATGTATCCGCTCGCTGCATCGAAGTTAGTTTACAAGTCACTCTGTGTATGCAAACACATCCTCAGTTCATTTATAACCAATTCTTTCATGGCAGCGGGGATATTCAGCGTGTATATACATGGAATGACTTCTCCTCCCCCTTTTTGCTGAGAGGCGAGCCACGGCTTATCACTAGCTCGGGCTGTCCCTGTCACACGACTGAAATGTTACAAAAACCGTTATGTATGTACAGTGTTGAAATACATGTCGGTGTTTAACAGCTTGTATCGTTTACCACCACCACAGTACTACATCATTGCTTTTTACCGAGAGTGAATATGCTTTGAAGAATAACCCCCTTCCAAATCAAGGTTATAAATAGACATAGGGTAATAGAACGTACCATTTCAACTCCATTCCCGGGCAGATGTTTAACAGGTGACAGAATGCTTTATTGAGAGCAATCGGTCTCGCTGGGACATGTCCTATAATGCATCGCTTTGCATCCAAAATCTTCACCGCCTCGCAGTCGAAGGGATTATCTGGTTCCCTTTGACAAGATAGAACATCTCCAACATCCGGTTGTAAACCATACACATGAAACCCTTTTATCACGGCGTAAACACAAAGGCTAACTTCGTAGGCATTTCTTTTCGCGCTGACTATTTTAACGCAGCAAGTGTTTCGGCTTCGTTTGTCAATGCTATACTCGCTGGAATCATGCGCCATCCTGCTTAACCAAGGGTGAAATGATATGTGAGTGAAACTGTATCTATTGTTTATACGGTGCAGAAACGCTGACAGTGTCAATGTCATCACAATAACGTACGAATCATGCTATGATTCATGCCTGTGCGAAGTGAATTATAAGTGGCTGACGTGTCACGGCTTGTGGTTTTAAGGCATATATTCATAATCACATAGCGGTTCACAAACCTTTCTATGTTTAGTTCAGCAACCGATTTTGGAACCTGTAGGGTGGTAGCCGGGGTTGGTAGCGGCTGTACAATAACAGAACCATATCAGCTGCTATATATTTAGTAACGAGGGCAAAGTAATGAAACTTTACACTTTTTAGCTTGACTCAGTTCACAATAACTATTCATTGGACGGAGAGATCGTGTACTAGACTAAAAACGAAATAGATTTAATTAGGTTCTTGAACCTTTTAAACACAAGTTATGGAACTGTCTTAACTTCAATGTCTTTGAAGCGTGTGCATTCTAAGCGGGGTGGGTGTATCTTCTATGTGTAGCCTTTGTTATCTTAGTCGGATATCATATGTCACACCGTTTTTTACGAGAACGTGGCCGCTGGTGAAGTTCACACTGCTTTTGCTTTACGGAACAACATAGCCTTATACATATGTATACATCAAATGATTTTCATTCTCTCTGAATAACGCGCAACGCTCCTGTTTATGGTTGGGATGCTATATCAAATAGAACATTTACGCTTGGAGGCTGCACTCAACTTTCTGTGAACCACATGGATAAATCCAGTAGTTTTCTTTGCTGTAGTTTCCACAGGACGTGACACATTTTGTGTTAACATTCATGTTTCGCTGTGTATATAATGCTTTAACACTCCCTAAGACTATGTTAAAACGCATGCATGGATACACATTTTATTGGCGATCATGGATATCATAGCAGATAAAAATATAAATATACAAGTTCATCCTCAGCACTAATAGAGGAGTCTAAAGAATATTTTCCTATATGTGAAATGTCTCTTCTAAACATGTTGAACGTGTATCATACTTTACAAGCTACTGTTTAGTCTTCCGTTTGTCTACAAACATATCTTTGCTCTGTCATGCAAAGTGACACTTAATTGTTCTGCCTGACATATGGGATGTAACATCCCTTGACCGTCTCTTTATATCTCTCCACCATCTCCAGATAGATCGTTTGCTTTCTAAGATTGTCTCCTAGGGGGAACTGTGGCAGGTACGCGATCATCTGATCCATATCAATAGAACCATTATTTACCTGAACGTTCCGACACAACCTATCCACAGCCATTTCTAAAATATCCACTGCGGTACATTCTCGCTGGTGTTGACTCTCCCACTCGGGATGATGCGACTCCAGCACATAGTGACGTTGAATTTCCGAGCTCGCTAAACGGTTTAGCTCATCCGATTTGATAGCACAATCGAACTTTAAAGAAGTGACGAAAAAATATAACGGGTCTTTGCTGAAATCATGTGGTTTGCGCTCTTCTTTAGGAAACTCTGGAATATGGGGAAGCACTTTATTCACAAACATCACGTGCTCCAACTCTTTGTTGTTGATAAGGTTTAGCAAGTGTCTGGCGGTAAAGGAAAGTTTTTTCACAGCGTCATCAAAGATCAGGATTCTTTCATCTCGATTCTCAATATCTGCTAGGCGTTTCACCAGATTCATAAAGACGTCTCGATCTTCTTCTTTCAGAGCTTGCTTTATCATGTCCCTACTTGTTGAGAAGGAGGCTATGTGTTCCGTGTCAGACTTCAGCTGGCACGCTTCACCCCAATGCGAGCGATAATCGTCCATCCCCATGGTTAGAAAGTTTGGTTATAATCACGGCTAACTGTCCCAACCTATATATACTATAGAAATGCTGATGATGCACATATTTTCAACTATCTTCCTAAACAAAGCAAAGTTTTGGCCTATGTCATCGATGTTGTGAAATCAGCATAATTCTTTTTTCTTTTGTCTGCAAGTGTGACGCGTGACAGAGGTGGTGAGAACAATAGCCTTGCTGGAAGTGGCAACTGTCTGGGGGCGCGACCGGCGCCACTCAAGCGTTTTACGATGATTGCATGTGAATGGCGAGGAGAGCTCTACAGAAAACTTGCATAAGTTGAAACATCTATAGCTATAATCCTATGAGTTCATCACGATAAATGTTTTATTCTATCGTAAGCTTTCAAGGTTTACATATATTCCTTCAGTTTGAGGTCATATATTTGTCTCTTATACACATCCAAATACGACCCATCTCATTTCTGCCAGGGTAAAGTTTCGGGTTTATCCTCCTAGCTTTCCACTTGTCATAACCACACGACCAGAAACATTCTCCAGGGACCGCTTCTGCAATATAGCTGTTTGTGTGTCGGGCTAAGATAGATCTAACTTCCGGAACCTGAAGATATTTCTTTTCAGCTATGTCCTTGAGGATATCCACACGCTCGTTCAACCAGGCATCAGAGACGCGAACACGTTTGCTAACTTTTTTACAGTCATAGGCTCTCTTAACATTTAAAATAAGTCGGGCGGAGGTGTAGTCACGATGGTATATGGCTTTAGTATATTGATACATCTGCTCCGCCGAGGAAAAGGTTCTAGAGTTATCCGTAAGAGTACATGGAAAGAAATTGGACAATGAATCTTTAAATCCTTGAAAAGCTAAAACATCTATATCAGTAGCCTCTGTTGCTACTTTTTCAGAGGCTTCAACAGCACTTATCATTTCTCGATCCCAGGGTGAAAAGTGTTCCTCCATGTTAGCAGATTTGAAGAAACTGACTAGCACGCAACGTTTGGTTATACAGAGCGAGCACCTCAATATCACAACAGTTATATTTGGGTGAGCAGGTGATGGGGAGATGGGAGGGCAGGTGTGCAAAAGATCGTCGCCCGGAATGATAACAGCCTTGGCTGACTTAGAGCAATGGACATGTAACGCTCTCGTAAACAACTACTGACTCACTTCACCTAGGAACTGACCTTAAAATACTCCTTGATAGGGGAGTGGATGGGTGGGTGGGCTTGATTTGACTCATACTCATGTATTGCACCACTTGCATCAAACATGCTGAAAGCTTTGAAAAGAATCGTACAGAGTCTCTGGAGGTAGACTAACTACCCTCAGATAGGGCGGTTAAAGCGATAGATACAGAAGAGAGAGAGAAAGAAAAGAGAGACAAAATGCAAGTGTACTACTCTAAATTTTATTGACTCTTTCCTAAACAATACAATCAGTTTGTAACAACACACTATGTCTACATAGCTTGTATGTATATATATATATATATCCCGTTTCAGAGACAGCGTTATTCTTACAGTCATATTTCCACAGCCTTTATCACATCATTCAGTCACTTTTTTCCCGTAATCCAAACATTTTATATACAGTTCATTCAGTCCAATGCTGGTCCACTCGAACAAGATGGAAAAGTCCGTTTTGCACATACCATGGTAACACTCTCAGGAAGATAATCATCGCCATATCCTCAAAGCCTGGATCATCTTGTCTACAGTGATGGGGGCATGATGGGTAAGGCACGATAGCATAACAGGTCCTGCACTCGTAACCGATCAGCATTTTATAGTTACTATTTAAAAAGGTCGCGTACTCCAACCCATTGCTTTCTGTTTGAGACGCCATGTCACTCCTAAATGTGTGCTAGTTAAATGCTACAATAGAAACAGCGTATATATTTCAATTCTGTAGAGACAATGCGAACTATCTTGCTTGTGATGGCTGATTTTGACAATCACGGTGGACACCTAATAGGTTGAGTCATGCATGCTCTGACGTTTCATGTAGGGTACAACTCTGTTCCCGCCTTCGATATCAAAACGCACCTTCAGCATTTTTTTTTTTCTGCTGACAGATAGCGAGACTTGCGAATAGCTCACCCTCCCCCATAATTTCGCCTTTCCAAGAGCTAATGAGATGCATGGGGGAACAGTAAAGGAGTGATCGCATGTGTACAGTATGCGAAAATAAGCACAGTCTTAGCGGAGTTACAAAGCTCTTGATTGATAGGTATCGAATGATTCATCCTTCAGAGGGTCAGATCCGATCATCTTTACCCTTTGTAAAGGCTCAGAGGTATAGGCTTAGAGACATCTAATAAAGATATATCATGGGAACTAAGCGAGAAACTGAACATATGTTTTAACAAAAAGCCTATTTAAATGCGAAAAGTATCTAGCTGCTCCAAATCCTACCCAAATACCAAGTGTGCATGGCCAGACCCTGACTTTCTAATAAATAAAGAACTACACAAAGTCCCTATCTCGTTTCTTTTACCTTGTCGCTAACAAACTTCATATGCGCTCACCTGTCACAGAGCAGATGCTCAGGTTGCTTGTATTGCACACCCAGAGGAGATAATCATAGCCTGACCCGACCAGGCGAGCTGGTCACCGCGACCTCGGACAGTCGACAATACCTTTCCCTGCCTCAGGGCTGGGGGGGCGATGACTTATCATAGCTAGTTACACCAAGCTGGGGGATATATACAGGAGGCTCCTGCTTTGCAGGTAGAACTGGTGTGAGTTACAGCATAGCGAGATAAGACTAAAAAAGATCTTCATCATGGGATGTTGCTTGGTCAAACTCTTATAGATAAGTGCCATAACTTTATAAAAGCATCTGGTCTTATATCATAAAGCTGAATCGTTGGACAGTCAAGCTTGCTTTGTTGCCTAAGC
>JAAUYG010238902.1_pt1 | contig 11441 bp, 7 predicted proteins | sample 7278091 | NCBI WGS metagenome assembly JAAUYG01 (sample SAMN14350201, study PRJNA611818) | marine sediment metagenome | isolation source: surface marine sediment (0.6m) | place: French Polynesia: Moorea | collected 2018-08 | reverse complement strand
GCAAAAGAAAAGTTAAAATGACTGTAAAGGGCGACGGCATCGTGGATAGTGTTAGATACCTAACTGCAGATTTTACCAAAGAGAACAAGATTTTACTGAATATGATTTTATCCCCAGATATGTAACAATGATGTCTTATCCATGTTTTATCGTGTTTTAGCAATGTATTACTGTGTATGTCTCTCCATTTTTGGAGGTTGGTGAATAAATGAAAAATAAATAAATAAATAAATAATATATATAAATAAACAATAAATAAATAAATAAATTCACGCAGCCACCCACCCATCCATCCACCCATCCCTCCATTAATAGTATTAATCAATCATTCATTCAAAAAGACTTTTCGGCCATAGCTTTCTCCCCGAAACGGCATGACCTACTACCGACTGATTTAGTGAATGGACAAAGATTTTGACCACCGTTTTTGATACAAGCGGTTTTGGGTTTGTATTACAAAGAAAAAGGCCCTCTTTAACTGTATATTAGCATTGCCAACATACTGCCCAACGCATCGCCTTTACAAGGTATAAACGTGTAAGACTTCTCCCAAAGAGGATGATTAAAACAATTCGTAAAGCAAACGATTTGTAGGAGGAATAACATTTTTTACTCAGTACAATTTAGGGTCCCTTGCGAAGGAAAACAATAAAGCATCGTTAAAATTTAAACTCACAAAACTTTAAAAATCCACAACGTTACTTTTGTGAGGACCTTTGGGATAAAACAAGAGATGTTTGAACAATTTCAGATGTGATGTGCAGAAGCAGTAACTTTTTGAAAATTTAATTCCCATATGATCATACAGTAATGAAAATGACACGATATAGTAAAGCTTCAAACATTTGAAAATTTTCAAACATTATACGAAATACTTGGAGATATGTGGTATATAACTACATGTACCTCTCTACAAAATTTGATGTGAATCCACTGGACGTTTTTGAGAAATGACAACAGTAGGAAGATGGGCATCCACACTACGACAAAAGCTCTGCTGACACAGTCAAGCAGAGCTAAAAACCAAAACCATAATCTTTCGGTCATTTGCGCAAAAAAAGCAGACCTGCAAAAACATATTAAAACGGATGTCCGTTTTCAGCATTTCATAAATCTCCTTTGCAGAATTAGCCAAGAGTGACCGATCAATCTCCCATAACCTCCAGATCGCAGCCATCATTATCCGGCAATCACAACTAAACCAATTGCATAGTTTTGCTCATATTGTAACCTGAATGCCTATCAAATATTTGTGGTGATGTTGAAGCGAGACATTTGTGAGAGTGTCACGTCGGAAAAAAGCGATTGATAGCCAATTTTTTTGCTCCTGGTCCAGGTACCCACAATCCCCCGCGACGTCTCTGATCTCTGGGGATTGCAGTTTTTGCTGAGACGTCAGAAGAAAGGCTCCGATGTAATACGAGCGTGGGGAGCAGGGATTTAATGGTGCCAGTTATGATCTGCCAGTGTCAATAGCGCCTAGATAATTGGCACTAGTGAGACCTGGAGCTTACTGATAGCGTCAGGTGACTTGTGTGACCGGCTTATCTGGCTTACCTAGCACGTAAAGGGGATTCCAAAGGTCATCCCCGAGGCCATTTTGTGCATGTATGGCTTCAAATTGGGTTTAATATTCTCACGGGATATCTACCGCAATTTCTGAACAAGGTGACCATGTGTTGATATCAGATATGCATAGCGAAACTAGTATCTCTGCCACAATTTGGCACGCTTAAAATGTTAATCTTTACCTGATCTTAATCATGCAATTTCAGAGATGCACTGAATAAATTTACAAACAATACCGGAGCGGCTAAAGTAACAATTAAACTTGTATTAATCCAGGGACCAACAAAATGTAGACCTCATACACACGTGATCTTTATATGCAGGTTCAATAACATGGAAAGTATACCCCTCTGGACCTGTAAAATGTGGTACATGTATTTGCAATTAGGCGGTCTTTACATACATATGGATGGTCTTTAGAGCAGGTGTCACTGTATAATGAAGCATCTTTATCCTGCAGTCATTGTAGGTCACTACTGAGAACCACCGAAATTATTTTAGCGTTACATCTGAATATATATATATATATACTGGAAAACAAAGTAGACGTACAGAATATATTTGCATGATTTTAAGACTTTGAAGTACAGGTCATAATCGAAAAAGGATATTAAACAGCCTGATCCCTGACAGCATCATGCACATAGATACGTTGATCATATCAGCTAAATCTTCGTGTCGGTTCCGTAATTTTTTTTTTGCCGAGCAACAACTGGACAGTGTCACTTCTTTTGGTGGCAGTCTCAAAATGACCCTTCCTGAATTTGTCATGTGGACGGCACTACATGTTGTCAATGTAATGCAGGCCACTTTAGTAACCTAAAATGTCATGTCCGTTACTCCTAGAAAAATATAGAAACTGATAGGGAAGTATAGCATCGGCTTTTGTTAGAACACATTAGCATAATAGATAAAGAAATAGAAGTGGGTCCCTCCTTTGTGTCAAGGTTCCAGAAAAAAAAAACAAAGCAAAGATCTAACAGACACACTGCTAAAATTTAAGTTAACGTGCATGTACATGTATTATTATTAATAATATTGTAAATCGGATACTTCATAGACCCACAGTAACAGAAAGAGCTACCCGTATGGGATTCCCTTTTTACTATTTCAAAAGCTACGATACATCCCACAAACTGACTGTTTCTGATAAAAATGAAATATTTCTTTCCCTTATACCAAGTCCATGGAAAGGGCGTCGTTGGCATAACAACCTGTCACAGGGTAACGAAATCCTAAACATTACCTGTCGGGCATTCTGCAATCTTGAAAGTAATGTGGTGACATTTGTCAACTAGAACCGAACCGATTTGTGAAAGCACAGTGACAGGATGTGTCGGACTGAGGTGCCGGGCACAATAAGCACTTTGCCAGACAGATACATTTCTATTTGGAAGGAAATCATGCCTTATTGTGGACACATCCATCCGGTTTGATCTCGAGATCTGGCAGGCCCATTATCAGCTAATATCCCCGCCTGACCACAAGCTCCATAGTCCATGTATGTGGATGGAAAAGAGACTCCTGATATGAACTTAGGCTTATCAAAACCCTTGATACAATTGTGTTCATGAAAGAAGCCTTATGACGATAACGGAATAATATCAATTGCTATTTTTTTCTAATTTAAGTGTGAGCGGCACTGTGATCGATAACAAGGAGTCTAACGAACTGTGTAACCTAAGTGTGATAAAACCTCTGACCACGATTCTCCATCATAACCCGGGGGCTGAAGATATCGTTACAGAATAATCATGGCCTGTCGTCTTCGTGCTATGGTTAAAGTGTGTATAGGTTTCGAGATGTTGGGCCCGCGGCTACATTTTGTCATTAACCTTGTCAATTATCTCGCTTAGGCAATAATAACGCCAACCTGAGACGTGTCAAATACTAGTAGCTGGCTGAAGGATTGTTAGCAAGACAATGACTGTGGTGTTCTTGTCAGGGCAGTTCAAAAAGGAAGTGTGGGGCAGATGTACAAGTACTTCACTGGAATGAAGCATTGCCCTATGAGCTGAATGGACAAAGCGCCTGTCCGCTCGAGAAATGCTTCAAAGCACAAAAGTAATGTTGTTTAATTTCATGTGTTTCTCTGAGCTGGAGACAGAGTCAGGGAGAAAATCTCAGAAAATCAGGGAAAATATCTTCTACGTCGAATAATCCACCGTGACTTTATCGCAAAACGTCAGATCTTTCAGATTATCCAGACCATACATTTTTTGCAGTAATTTTCGGGACTTTTATAAACGTTAATGGATTTATGACCTCGATGACACACAGCCTCAACTTTTGGACACAAAATATTAGTATATTATTCTGTTATCGCCCAACTCTCACATTCTCTCGAGTCAGTTTTGTTTTCCCGCCAAATGCTGCCTTCAGCATCATTAACGTCGAATATTCAGTTCCTCAACAGTTATCTCGACGGCTGTGAAATATTTCGACTGTTTCAAATGCTTAACGTTGATCATTCTCACATAACATGGTATGAATTGAACTGACAATTTGCAAATCCATCCACCAAGTGCTATATTTTGTATGTAGCATCATCAGATTTTATTAGTTGTAGTATGATTTTATAATTAGTACATACTTTAACATATTTCTCCATTCACTAGAATTATCATTGATTGTACCAGTTGCTTCGTTTCTGAAAAATATCTTCCTATTGGGAAGCACGCATCATCGCTCAGACCTCCAGCTTGTAACTTTTCAAAAACAGGGTAGTGACGCAAACAGTCAAAAGCCTTTGATAAATCCATCAAACCATTACAATCCAAGGCAATAGCCCTGTTACAAGTTTCAACCAATCTTTAGTAAAACACTCCCATAATGATATCCTTTTCTAAAACCTGAGCAATAACTAGAAAACCATTCTTGACACACAGTCGATCCTTCATCCGAAAGCAATCAAACCAATATGTTGGCGTGTAGCCTGAAATCAGCATGCAGGTCTCCAGAAGCAATACAGGAGAACCACAATCTAATGCTAGATTCTACTGAATCCGCAAGCAATAAGTGTAGGGATTCTGTTTTACTGGGTGACCTACACTACGATTGTGGTGTTGATGAAACTCCTCCAGTCATGTAAATCATGTCGGGAAACTGTCGGCTTGTAGACACTTTATAAATATAGCAAAAATAATAACACAAGAAGGTGCCTACCTTGCTCGCTGTTATTTCCAGTGCGAAACACCTACTAAATTAATGGTGTTACTGAATGTGGGCCCAGACTGCGGTGGGTGATACTTGGCATATATTATTTTTTTATTTTTCCCTGAGTTAGCAACAGGTTGCTAATTAGGATTTAGCCACGAGTTACTAATGCAAAGCGTTGCTGATATTAGCAAGGAAGTTTTAGTTTTAGCAATGCGTTACTTGCGTTCCAATAATAAAACAAGTTAGAAAAGACTCTAGGTTTCGAAGGATAAAACAAAAGTACCTTATGGGCTACTTCTACTACCTGTTATTGATTAGACCACTCACTATACAGCTACACACAAAGTATGATATTGGTGCATGGGGATATTGGAGACGTCGCTTGTAACCTTAATTTGGGGGATACATGTATTTCTCAGAACTGCTTTATCTTTTTCCAACACCTTGTCTATTTCGTGTGATGAAGACAGTCACAAATTTAAACAGGTAAGACCCCCTTCCTTTCAACAACGTTTTCCCTTGATTTTCTTTTTGAAATAACACATTAGTATTTTTTTATAGTGGACTCGGTCCAATAGTTTCACGTACAGTTTATTCATTATTTATGACATAATGCAAATGCGTAACCAGCTCTGAGCCAGACTTGGGGCGATTACATTGGCAAAGTAATAGATTACGATTACAATTACTCTGCATTGATATGATTACAATTACGATTGTGATTACTTCTAAAATAAAAGTAATTGATTACAATTACAATTACTTCTAAAAGTAATCGATTACGGTTACTGATTACTTTTAGGTCTAATATGACACAAGTAAATATCAGGGTTCTTATATGCATAGTAGATACAGTAGTTCCTGTATTCAGCCAAGAAAATACGGTTTTTAAGTCAAAGGTTCTCTTAAATGCAGGAATTAATGTTTATATTGAAAATGCAAGAGTGATGTAACATATCTGGTCTTAAAAACTGGAAAGAAATTAAGAATTCCTAAATGGAGGAGTCTTAAACCACGGGGGACCACTTTTTGTGTGTTGACTATTGCAACATGTAGAGACTGACACGATATACTAGTATTATCAACATGATCAGAGTGGTCGGTAATATTCTGAGCACACTACTCGGTATACATGCTACATCTCATACACATACCCATGCAGCCACATCTACATGATATACTTGAGATGCGTAATTTAGTTCAGAACACAGAAGCTATGGGAATGTTTCTGTTTCATGATTTCAAATCCGGAACATCCAGGCCCTACATTTAGATTTCCCAAGCTTTATTACCATTGGAAACAACACAAAAGGTAGAAGATTGCCTGGCCTGGTTGAGCTAAAGGGGATCTTTGCTGCTCTGCAGAAATAGCCCAGATTTAATGAAAGAAGAACCCCATGGTGAGGAGATGGTAGAACTATTACCTTATGCCCGAATCAGTAGTCCCCTGTTGCTCCTGCGTGGTTTTAACAGGAAGTGACCATGTTATCTTTGTACTATTTGTACTTGCCTTTGGAACATTGATCCAAATAAAGATCATACCCACTAGCCAAAGTGCAAGCAATTTGAAATGAGGCTGTTAGTGGCATTGAACATTCGCCCTGACAGTGACCCATCTGGACTTTCTAGGTCCAGTTTCAAGTTTCCACAATCAAGTTTTTCTTCCTCTAGGTCCATAGCTCAAGGAATGGATATCATGGGATATTAGATATGAATAAAAGACTGGGATTTTTCCAATGAAAAAACAAACCCTTAGTCCAAGGAATTATAAACAGATGCATTGGCCTAAATGCGGTCTCAAACCTAATCATGCTAACTTATTTCGTAAGTCATGACAGAATGGTTAATTTTTTCCAGAAATATACTAATAGTCAGAATACAAACAACTTACAAGTCTCAACTTTATAGTTGCACAATTAATAGAGTGCATCCATATTAGAATTTTAAAATATTGCTTTTATAAACAAATCATGATCAAACATGTTTGTAAACTTGGGGAAGACCGTAATAGCAGCTGAGCAAGAATGTAAACTACAAAAATATCATTACGTAATCACAAAATAATCACAAAGTAATCATAAACATGATTACATTTCCAAAGTAATCGATTACGATTACAATTACAATTACATTTTCGGCACCCGATTACAGATTACTTTCGATTACTTGCAAAAATGTAATCAATTACAATCAATTACAATCGCCTTTTCCACATGCAAATCCACGCCAGTACTGAACGAATGTGGCCCACACGAAGGCAATTTTATCACATGCCTGGACAGGGGGGCTCGGATTCGAAGACTTTCAGTACAGTGGTCAGGACGAATCCGATGAGAGCCCCTATTCCTGCTCCAACATGCATGGAGCAGCCGCCCCACATCAGACCACTTCCTCCGTCGTCCATTATGTACATGACGCAGGACCGCGCGTAGTTGTACACGGCCTTCATCAGGACAAAGGTCAAGATCTGGAAATGACCCAAAGAGAAGATGAAGTCGGTGACTGAGGAAATAAGCACCAGTAGAAAAGTATTGAAAAGAAATGCCATAACTTTGGGCACGGTGCCCCCGTTATGGGCACCGTGTCATAACGTATTCGTTGGTATGCAGGGCAAATTGTTTGCTGCATGCTGGATCAACCTTAGTAGTTTAGTGTTGACAGCAGTCAACTATATCCTGCGTCTTGAGCAGAAATGTCGCACAATACAAATCTGTTGATGTCGTAATTGCTTGATTGAGTGATTGATTGTTTGAACACCTAATCTGCAATAAGAACGATTACGACAGCTTAAATTAAAAAGATACATATAATTTCACAGTGCGTGTGAACGTACACGTTTGTCGAACTCACCACTATCGTTTCTCCTATGACCGTTCCCTTGAGGGGCGGGAAAGGGCTGAGGCTGGCCAGTACGACCTGGTACGCCAGCATACACGTGCCGAAAGCGTACAAGATGTTCAGTACAACCTTGGATCGTGTTGAAACGAACAGCGCCAGGAAACTGACAATCGGATTCATGGCCAGACCTAGACGAACCGCTAGGTGGTACGCCCGGTTGCCGTACGGCAGAAAGCTGTACGGCTGTATTCCAGGCATTAGGCCGTACATCAACCCGAAGCTAAACAGTAGCATCACTACGCAATATACAAAATCTGTCTTTGTCATTTTCTTCTTGGACAATTTATCTTTTTGTTCTTCTGTTTTAGGGTCCGCATGCTTATTTAGCATCCCATCGGTTGCAGAGCCATCCGGCTCCTTGATGTCTTCTGCGAAGTTATTTTCTTTGTTCGAGTTACGTTCTTGCAGTAAAATGGCGTCCACCTTGAGATCAGAATCTGTAGTTGGCTTCTCTTGGGGCGGATCGTCAGACGGCGACCCCAAATGCACCTGCTCCTTCTTGAAATACGGATGGAAATGGAGTAAGGTGAAGGCCACACCCGAAGAGAGCATCACACAGGACATAAAGATGAAAAACGCCCTTACGGAGAACTTAGGATCGGGAAAGACCGCCTCCACTTGATAGTAAGTGTGGTTGAGACCTGTACTCTCGTTGTAGAAGTACACCGTCTGGTTGCGGCACTCCGGACTTTCCCCTACTCCCTGGATCATGCTGAGGATGGCGGGCATCACGTGGCACACCCCTTCCCCGACAAAGAATGCCGTGATGTACTGTGGCCGGTATCTGGACATATAGGGGAGAAAGGTGACTGTGGACATGCTGTCTACCGTGGATAATATGGCGGTGATTGTTAGTATCGGCAGACTCACCTCCTGCTCACCAATCACCACCGTTTTATCCCACACAAAGCCGGCTATGAACAGGCAGGCCGCACCTATCCCGATGATCGCGTACACAGCCGGCCAATCCTTCAGTTTGTCTTTGAGGAAATGCTTCAGGATCGCCCACGTGATGAGCGCTAGTTTGGAGCCCTGGATGATGACGATGAAGTAGGAAGGTAGTCGCCAGCCCTCCGGGAGGCGGTTGACCATGAGCGGTAGCTCCACCCACATAGTGCTCAAGTCGATCCATGAGGCGAGATTGAAGATCAGGATCAGAATATAGACGGGAAGACAGATATCGGACAACCAACTCTTCTTCATTGTACATTGGCTTCAGTTTGTCGACTTAAAACTGCTTAAAACCACATGCTTCTTAGACACATTTTGACAAATATGATGTTCCAATCCCAGGTGGTCAGTCTGAACATTTAGCAGCGGTACGTTGTCCCGCTTTATGTGTGACGTAAGCGGTTGTGATAAAATACATTTGTACACTAACATGCAGCACGCTAATCAGACACTGTTGATGTGTCAAAACAGGTACCGCCCACGGCACTGATACACCACACTGAGGACGTCTTCTTTAGCTTATTTACAAATAGACCTCTTCGCGTAAGATAAGCGTCCTCACTTATTTTATGCACAAGTGTATAATTAGCATATCAACAATGTATTTGCTTTGTTCAACGTTCGAAACAAAACGACATAACAAGGCCAAGGCAATTGTAGATGGTAAGACTTGAAACAACCACAAAGGTAACACACCGAGCTAGAGAGAATAACCCTTAATTTGGGTTCATCTTGATGGTTTATTATTTGCAACGTATCACAAGTTAAATCTATGCTTTCGGGAAGTCTTTTTCGATGTGTGGAAAAAAGCAAGAGAAGAATAAACATATTCCAGAAGGTATCGTGTGAAAAAAAGCAAGAGAAGAATAAAGATATCCCGAAGGTATCGTGTGAAAAAAAGCCAGAGAAAAATAAACATATCCCCGAAGGTATCGTGAACAGATAGGAAATGATTTTATTAAGATTCTCCGCGACAGTCCACCCAAAATGAATCACCTTTGAAATTTTGAATTTATATATATAAAAAAAATGATGAAACGCATTGGGGTGTAAAATTGTGCCCAGTGGGAAAATAAACACCTGCAATAATCCCAACCAGAGTGCACAGACCTTGACGTTCTGCTTGATAACATGAGCAAGTAACACCATTGAAAGTATTAAACAACTTTCCACATTTCCTTGAACTTTACGTGGTCACTCAGAAAATCTAATGACACTTTTGGACCCCAAACTCTAAATACTATACTCTGACATATAAAGTTTGGAAACATTAGTCACATTGAACTTGATAAAATAAAACATTAATTAAACAAAGATAAAAGCTTATGACACATTTAGACACATAGTGTATATGGTTTCCTATGAGTCTTTAAGTGTAACGCATGGCCTAACTCAGCTCCTTAACAACATACAAGCAGTCAAAAATCTGGGTGACCTTGACTTGGCCCTTTCCAGATAACGCTAGGTCAAATCTAATGGTGCGGTGGGATTCTTCATAATAACTTTCTATTAGTGTTTAAAGGTATCAGTAGCATATGACCTAACTCAGTTATCGGTAGCATATAACCTAACTCAGCTCCTTTACGATATACAGATTTTCATAATCCTAGTGACCTTAACTCTGACCTTAAAAGGTTACTCAATGTCAAGCCTAATAGTGCAATTGAGCTCTAAATTATGTCATCCTGTTAGTGTTTAAGATTTTTGTATGGCCTAACTTAGCTCTTTAGCTCTTTGATGGGATATAAACCTATAAGGCATTTCTCTTAGACGTCAATGGTAAAATTTCAAAGTTAAAACTTCAAATTCCCAAAATTTAAAAATCCCACACAGTATTATTGTTGTGAGAACGATTAGGATAAAACTCAGGAGAGGTTAGGAATAATTTGGACTTTATTTGTACTGGAGGAGTAACGTTTTGAAATTCCCACTCCCATAGGATCCCATGTTGTAGAAATGAAAACAAAATCTATCAAATTCAAAAACTAGACATTTTCAAAAAGACAAAATATGGTCTGAAGATATGTTGGATAGCTAACTTTCCACAAATTTTTGGCATTGATCCGCTTTCCGAGGAACCGCATTTTATGTACGACGATGGACAACGGACGACGTGCCGTGGTATTAGCTCTGTTGACACGGTCAAGCAGTGATAAAATCGGCCAATAGTAGACTGGAGTAGGTCTTTCCTACACATGGGGGTACTTTTGACCTTTGTTTTTCTGGTCAGCATTGTTAACGTATCAGTTGTGTTTACAGATGGCCTTGTTGATGTTTGGTCTTACTTCCGAGGCAGTTCTAAGGTAATGCTAATGGATCAGATGCTCTTTGTAGTGATGTGAATAAATAATACACTTGCCAGCCACACCTTTGCAAGGGTTGTGCCTGGATCAGTACAGGCTTTCGGAAAATGTCTCGCTTCTCAGATCTGTCCAGAAACTGTATAAACACGTTGATGCAGATTTGGTCTCTTATGTCACATAAATGGGGTCTCACATATACACCTTCGATGCACATTGGACACCATATCATTCAGCACAGCATGGCTTTGCGCCCAAGGATGATTGAAATATATGTTGACCACTTCTTCCAAGGGTTCAATGTTGTTCGGTTCGCCCCAGTTCCAGAGGCCATCAAGAATGCCGCCCTGGCTGGAGTCCCATACAAATCCCTGTGAGGGTTCCCGGGAACCAGGAAGCTGTCTGCCACCTGTCCAGAAGTCTGCTGTGCCGTTTCCATAGATGTCCTCTGGAGAGAAAAATACATTTATTATTATTATTATTATTATTATTATTATTATTATTATTATTATTATTATTATTATTATTATTATTATTATTATTATTATTATTATTATTATTGTT
>JAAUYG010234478.1_pt1 | contig 11441 bp, 12 predicted proteins | sample 7278091 | NCBI WGS metagenome assembly JAAUYG01 (sample SAMN14350201, study PRJNA611818) | marine sediment metagenome | isolation source: surface marine sediment (0.6m) | place: French Polynesia: Moorea | collected 2018-08 | reverse complement strand
CCCCCACCCCCCACCAACGACACCCGACAGCCAGACCACCCAGCTCTCCCGACTCTTCCACCATCTTCCACACCGCGAAGCACTACCGATAAAGAAAGACGTGACAGCTGTGCCGACAGTCCTCAGAAAGTCGTGACAGGTGTGACGATAGTACTCAGAAAAACGTGACAGGTGTGTCGACAGTACTCAGAAAGACGTGACAGGTGTGACGACAGTACTCAGAAAGACGTGACAGGTGTGACGACAGTACTGAGAAAGACGTGCCAGGTGTGACAACAGCACTCAGAAAGACGTGGCAGGTGTGACGACAGACAGAAAGGCATGACATGCGTGACGACAGTACACGTTGCTGCACTGATGCATAGCGTAAAGTGAATACATGTACCAAGAACGAACCTGTCGTATGTTTTGTTGACGGATCCTGTTACCATGGTGTCAACACCCTCGGGAATCAGCCACGTAAAGCGAGTGTCTGTATGCAGGTCAATATGCGGCCAATTTGACGACACAACATAGGGGTAATCCGCATTCAGATCGCCCAAGATAACGCCGTCCTGCCGAGAAAGAAAGTAATCTTTCAAATGCTCAGTTTTATTTGTCCGTATTGTAAACCTTACTCAATGAAAAAAAGACAATGGTATGATAGCATATATCATTATCATAAGTCAAGAGTAGATGATAAACTCACCTCTATGTAAACAAAAACAATGGAATTAAATAAGGCGATGGCATGGACATGATACGTTTTAGGGCGGATTTGGTAATGAAACTTCACCTCCAGTCCCCAGTGTGCCACCGTGGCATTATAGACATCATCCATGAGGTCCAGTTCGTCATCAGTGTGAGAAGTACCAGGTTTGATGTGAACACCAGTCAGGAAAAAATCTCTTATTCCTGCAAAGCAGAACGCATGAGATAATGGAAATAATTCCGTGCGGGAGAGGGTTTTTTTTTTTTTCTTTTTTTGCAGAACGCTTGAAATAAGGGAAATAATTCCGTGCGGGAGAGTCTTTTTTGTTTTTCTTGCAGAACGCTTGAAATAATGGAAATAATTCCGTGCGGCAGAGTCTTTTTCGCTTTTTTGCAGAACGCATGAAATAATGGAAATAATTGTCCGTGCGGGTGTCTTTTTTGCTTTTTTGTGCAACGTGTGTGTGTTGGGGGGGGGGGGTACGTACGGTACCAATATTGTATGGACCACTGATACAATTATACATATCAGTTATTCCGTTGAATCATTTTGATCACTATGATGTACCAAAATTCATACGTCATAAACTGTACGGTAACCTTGAATAACAATAACATTTTTCACTTATCTGAGAGGCCCAAATTGTCATTTGTTTTACCTGGCAGTCGACTTGGAAATTTGTATTCAGACATAGAAATCCCATATAAATATATATAACAATAAAATAAGTTATTTATTATGATAAGATATAAGACAAGATAAAATTTAATTACCGTGGGTTAGCTGTAAATATCAACAAAAGATATTAGCACAGTGCGCTATTGACCGACAGGGCGAAGATGGGTGATTAATGATAATAAGGTGAAAATGAAATTATTCCTACCAGCCACGCAGGTTGGATTGACATAGTTCACCACAATAGCAGATATGATATTAATAACGAGAGAACAGATGTATATGAACTTTCGCTCACAATTAACCAAAACATTGCAGAAAAAAAATAAAATCTTACCTTAGGGGATTGCCTAAAACTCACAAATCACCGGTTTTTTTGTCTACTCTCGAATTTACTCTATATATTTGTTGAACACTTAAACCTCCACAACCTTAAAACCAAAATAGAAATGCAAGCTTCAAATTAACTTTTGCTATTTTATTGTATGACTGCAAACTGATAGATCTCATTTAAACGTTCGATGCATCCCATAAACATGCATATGCTGGAGACTTATCTGTGTCTGTCTGTCTTGTTCTGCGAGGATTCTCTGACGACGGCTACATTTTAGTCTCTCCCCGTGAACTAGGGAATTATTGTTTTATTTTCCTCTGAACGTTTTCAAACTTCATAATTATATTGAAAATAAATTACGGGTAGGCCTACCTACTAGTAGCAGCAAACAGACCAAAATAATCACTTTCAGTGTCATCTAAGACCCGGCGTGATTTATATAGCTTCACACAACATTGTTTATAGCATATAATAATACACGTATATACTCTATTATAGCAAATGTCATTCACCATAATGTCAACCAGAAAGGCTATGGGAGCAGCGGAAAACCCAGCCACCCACAAAATCCAGTGCTGTTTACATACAGGGATTTTCGCTAAGCTTCATCCGATATGGGAACTAACAGATAGGGGTCAAATTTCATACATCTACCCCTTTAAGGTCCCCCAAGATCAAGTCTATAGCTTGGACATCTGCCAGATTGACATATGAAAAATTGTTATTTAGTACTAAGTGGCAATATTTTTATGTCAAATACTCCTTTCTGAAATATAAAGGCTTGGAAAAGTAAGTGACCTTAAACTTGAAATTTGAAGGCCTCTAAATGTCTTATCTAGCAAAATGCGTCTGGACCCTTTATATGTGGTGTAGTATCATTGTTAAACAGTAATATATAAATCCAGTTGTGCACTTAGACTCTATATATTACTTCCCATTAATGCCTAATACCGTATAGTAGCCAAGTATATCTTGCACGGTTTAGCTGTCATGCGGTTTAGCTGCCATATAGTCACTTGAAAGGGTTTCCGCTATCTCTTTATCATTGAACCAAAAGTTTGGTCTCTCTCATCATTGAACTAACAGTTTGGTCTCTCATTCTTATCCCATCGGCAGTTAGGTAGGAAATCATACCTGTACGTTTGTATAACTCGTACAAGACTAATGTGATCAATGCGATCGCCTTGAGAGTTACAACACTTACCTGTCTCTGTGGAGTGCACCTTCACAGAAAAAGGTTCTCGTTCAAACTCGTCAGCGACAGAATCATCATACTGATACTGTCTCATGATAACAACCTTACTGGCCCTGGAGCAGACAACTATATTATTGTTGTACTTGTTGTAACATTCCTACAACATTTCCCTACTATTTGTCATTGAAGACACATTATGCTCTTGAACTGCACGGCAAACTTTCGATACTGTACGGTACTTGACAGAATTTAATCCATTAATGAACGAACATACATGTATTGCCTATGAATATTTTTACCACACCTACAAGATTCATGATCGTTGACAAAACTAAAATTACCAAATATTTATATTTAGAAAGCTGGACGAAACTAAACTTAAGACTGACAGAAGCAAATATAATGCCAAAGTTATCCCACCTCCAGGGAACTATAAGTGGGACCCACCTGTAGAAGAAAGCATACTGTTCTTTGCTCGACGAACGGCCAAGACGGTCACTTAGAACAAAAGAATACTGGTCGCAGGGATCAGTACCCGAGCTGATAGAAAAACATAAGACCATAAGTACACATTGTATATAAATATATTATTATACATAAATTAGTATTTGCATTGAAACCTTAACACAATTTCCGGGAAAGGTGCTGTTTTTACAGTGAAACCTGCTCTAAAGACCACCTGTATACCACATTTAACAGGTCCCCAGGTGTAAACTTTCCATGCTTTTGAACTTGCATATAAAGACCACCTTGTATAAGGACCACATTTTGTTGGTCCCTAGGTGGTCTTTTTATACAGGTTTCACTGTATGTAAGCCTAATGAGTAATAAAAGAAACGGGTTACGGACATTGACAAAGCACACAAAGATGGACGTATGGCATTACTGTTGGATGACCGCAGCTTCTCTGCTGCCTTATTGTCCAGCTGGCAATGCACGACAATTTTTGCCGAAAGAGATATTAATTCCCTGGCATGTAAGTAAAGATGTACGCACGAAATATCCTAATGGGCTTCCGTACCTAGCTAGCTGCACAGTTTGACATTTAATAAGATAGTGGAATCTTAGTGACATAATACGTACATATCCTGATTGACTGCGTCTAACAGTTCGACGATGGCTTCTTCAGAGGAATCCCGGATTTCCTGAATAAGCAGGATGTCGTACCGTTTCACGATCTAAAAACAGCAAGACATATGGGGGAAAATCAAGGTGTTTGGAAGAAAAAGATTTTGTGATGGAACTTTAAGAATAATCGTGGCCGCAATTTTCTCTTCTCGTAGCGCCTAGATCACGCTAGATCATGTTTGTACGATAAATTACGGTGCTGAACTATCACCAAAATAATTTTAGCTCCGTAGTAGAAGTGAAAAGTAAAGTCAAAGGCGTACTGTGGATGTTGGACAACCCCATATAACCATTTAACTTTTAATAATCGCCCACAGTTAAAAGATATGGTCCTTTAGGATGGTGTAGGGCTGTTTGCTTGTCATATCAGTAGCTTAAATGGGGTTGTCTACCATATTTCAATACTGACATACTACTCCTAGATTTGCATCGAATGGGCCAATCCGGTGTAGGAGGAATCTGTAATGTCCGTGTTTGACTTAAAGCAGACTACGGCGGAATAAAGCCAGTTATTGTGTTACTTGAACTAAGCCGGATTGGTTGATAAGCTCCTAAGAAATCGTGAATCGTAGGCTTCCACTGAACTGTCAAATGTGCCAGGTTATATCCTACTTCAACATTCAGGCGCGTCTTTGGCAATGATTTCTTTTTTGATTTTATTAACACTGAGCTACCCACTGCTTGCGTCGCCCGATTTAGCTGTCATCAGAAAAGTCTATCCAAATCCGCTTTTAAAGGGGTTAATGTCAGCCCACGATGTCAAGTTATTGACAACGTCAGCTGCAGGATATGCAACTGTTGATGCAACCGCATATACAAGAGAATCGGTCCACTGTTTACTCAGTTGTAATTATTACTCCGGCTGCTGCTTCACAAAAAGAAAATGCTTGCATTTATGATCCGAATAAAAATGCAACGATGCGGTGTCATATCAACGTCTTGCGTCTTAAACCGAAAGGCAGGTGACGGATCCATTGCTATTTCCACCGGGTCGAACTGCATCGGTCCAAGATCGTGACCGTTGGATTCTTCCTAAAGCCTATTTTCATACAGTCCGACAAAATCCCCAAAGGGAGGTTTGCCGCTAATGACATTCAATGGTTATTTAAGGATGTTCTAAACGTAGACACTCGTAATCGGACATTAATATTTACTTAAATTTGGGGGTATTGTTCAGTCCATACACGTACTACCAAGATTCACGGAGAAGTTATTGCACTGCATCTAATTGTTTGTTCTATGTAACATAGCATAAAAATATATGGAAATGATTTCCCACCGTTACACGTCGCAGACAAGGTATTTAGATGTCTCCCAAACAGAAGTACATTTTTTTGTCAGAACTATTAGTTTATGTTTCCCCTGTGCTTGGCTATATGCAACTGTTTAAGCTGTATGTAAAAACCGAACTGATTCTTGTGTATGTTGAAGAAAATAAAAGACAATAAAAATGCAAACTTTGACAAATTAAAAAAAAAAAAAGAAAGTAAAAAAAAAAAAAAAAAACACCCGGCGTATTCATCAGAAGGAACCATATCATTGGTAAAATTTGAAAGAAATCCGGTTTCAGAGAAAACTTTGACCACAAGGGAACGGATGGAATACAGACGACATACAGCAACGACCCCATCTCACTACCTCAGCTGATCTAAAAATATGGTATTTTGACGTGGTGTAATCTAAATGATTCGATGCCGGCGTTAAAAATAAAGCGACAAACGCCCACCCCATCAAAAAAGAAAAGAAAACAATCTCACGAATTCTTAGCACTTACGTCCACCAGATGAGCCTTAACAGCTGATTTCCCCATCTTGGTCTTCCCGAAAATTCGGATGTTGAAAGCTCCTACCCTAAGACTGGCCTCACATATCATCCCCGCCAGGGTCAGCACTGCCATGGTTAGCATAAATTTCGCACACATTGTGGCACTGCCCTTGATTCTGGAAAGACACATCCAGTATGCGACTATATCGCCACCAGAATCCTTTGAAATCTGAGCACGAATAGTGCGTACCGACGAGAGTCGAGTTTTAAACCCTTTTTGTGGTAGCTCGATCGATATAAATTTGCGCGCACGTTGAATTTTTCTGACGTTTCTTGGCAGATAAATAATCACACGAAAGATTTGCTGCATGAAAGATCGCTCTGCTTAGTGAATGTGAAGGTTTTTGCCAATTTAGACTTCTTATTTAATCAATAATAATATCGATTTATAGGCACATCTCCCAACACATTTCAAGCTTGAAAGCGACGCCATAAATCTGAGCTGTGGACTTTTGTCAACCGTATAGAAAGCATTTCGGGAAAGAATTCAATTGATTCTTTGCATATAAATCTTGTGGTATACCAGATCAATACAACTAGGAAGTTTCAGCATTTTGTTCGCATGAAAGCAATGGTAGACCGTACTCAAGAGTTACATGAAAAGTACTTCACATGGCTTTTCTTTGAAATCGTCAAAGCCCGCACCGGCGTGTGTATTTGTTTGTGTGTGTGTGGGAAGTGGGGGGAGGGGGGAGGGTGCACTCACTTTAGTAAATAGCACAGCTATGTACTGCGGATAGCACGGCTATGTGCCGAGGAAATCCCTCTGTGTTTAGCCGTTTTACTCTGAACAAAATGAGCCCGATTTGTTTTCTCAATGCCCACAATATTCACCCGGCGCTTCATGACCATTAATTGCTCCTGTTAACTATGGTTAAAACCAAAGGACTAAAATGTGTTTCTCAATAGGAAGTTTGTAACACTGCTAAACATACCGGGATGTTGATCGTTTAGTGTTCAATAGCAATACATGGCCCCCCTTTTCTCAGAGATACGATTTTGAAATATTAGTGGCTTTGAATATGACCTTTAAAGATCATTAACGGTTCACGCTAATTACACAGTGAAATTTCACATATAATATATTCATATCATTTGTTATTTTTTTTCTCGGCATCGATCTTTTTAGGCCTAGCTGACGACCACAAAGCCAGTACCGGAGAATTTCTTTCTGCGCCTCTTTTCCATTTATAATCCCCAAAGGGGGCTCTTACGTGCCAGAACCACACACCGTTCTATGTATGCGGTACGTACGTTTACGTACCGACCAGGGCTGGAGAGCTCGAAGAATAAGTCCTTAAGAGACTAAGTTTTGAAGTAAGTTGAATTTTTAGCCAATCGTAGCCAAACTTAGAGTTAAGTATTTTCGAAACCTCAACACGGGCGACGCGGTTTTGGTCATGCCACGCATGCTATGTTATGAAGTTATCAGTTAAGGCCATCCATAAGCATGATAGGCATGGGCTTGCGCCGGGAATACAGTGGAAACTCTCAGCTAAGATCACCATGAAGCTAGGGAACTTTTTAAGCCTACACAAAAGGCTAGGTTTGCATCAGGCAATCAGTCAACCCTCACAGTTAAGACGGGATTCTTTGGCCCAAGCACCAACATTATAATTATAGCACAATTATATAAGCGCTACCAATACCTTTTATTTATTTATTGAATTATTGAATTATTTATTTACTTATTTACCTTTTCATGTATGTACTGAGACGGTACTTGCATAGTCAAAGCATTTACGTTAACATTCAGCCTTAAAATAAATGACATAATGACAAGGGAAATTTAACCGTAAAAAATGTTAAAATATGATATTATGTGATAGAAGTTGGCATCTTATTATGCTCTATGCAAATTTGGGACCAGGATGCAGATGTACAATATATTGTCACATTATCTACCTGCTGAGACATGCTTGACCTTAGACCTACATTTGCGGCTCATTTGTTCCAATTCTTCGAAAACGGGCTTTAATAGAAAAGCACTGCGATTATATACATATAGAATTTAACCCCAGTCTGTGACTTGCGGTGTTTCCGGTGATACTTTATACCATGATGATACCATCTCCCGAGCCCCTACTACACGTCACAGCTTCTAGGATTAATTAGTATCCTGCAATATGCAAATATGCTTCATATCTAAGCCTTGGTGAGGGGCTGCTATTCTAGCAGCAGCAAAACTGGTGGTGGTGGTGGTAGTAGTAGTAGTTGTAATAGTAGTAGTAGTAGTAGTAGTAGTAGTAGTAGTAGTAGTAGTAGTAGTAGTAGTAGTAGTAGTAGTAGTAGTAGTAGTAGTAGTATTTTATTGTCAAACTGCGTGCATGTATTTAAGAATATATCAGCAAGGGATTCCAGTTTGATACGTATCAGTATTACACAGTTTTGAGGCAGTTGCCAGAGCCAGTAGCTGAGTGTAAACATATAGACTGGCTACGTTCAAAGCTAGCACAAAAGTTAGGCATGTTGAGAAGGATAAAACAAAAGGTAACTCCGGGCTGAAGGGTTACTCTCCGGACAACTATTTGTGATAAGTTTGACTTGCTTTAGGAAAGAGCCTGAGTTAGTTTAGCCTCAGAGAAATACAGAATTACTTTATGAGTGTTTAATGTATAACCAGTAGACTTCACCAGGATCAGGGTCATTTTACCGCTGTGTCGGATGTTTTATTGTACTTGAAGTAATGTCAACGATAGTTTATATGTGCTTAACGTCAAACGAGAGGCTTTTAAGCATTCCCGGCTTTATATGGGTAATATAATATGGAACTATGTGCCTTCCTTTTTAATAAGTACCAGCAGTCTAGATAGCTTTAAGAAACTTTACAAGAGACTTTTAAGAAATTGACGTTTTTACTGTATGCATGACTGCTATATTTTCCGTACATTTTTATTTTCTGCTAGGCGCTGGAGAAGAATACAGCTTTTTGTAACCACCCCACCCAGGATAAATAAAAACATATATCAATAAATAAATAAATAATAAAAATAATAAATAAATATAATAGATAAATAAATAAATAACGATCCCTCTTAACGGACCAGATACCCTGATTTGGCCCATGCTTGACTGCAATAATACACACCTCAGAATTGGCGTGACAGTAGGCATGTTATGTAACTTCCTACACAAACACAAAAACACCCACAAAGCATACCAAAATACAAAAATACACACAGCGTGGTTACGAGGGATTATAGTCCCACTCCCGCCCCTATGTCGGGCGGGTTTTCAATTCCATACGGGATGTCCCTCCCCACTCCGGGTTATAATACGGAGTAGGCATATACTCATACATGTAGTGATCACAAAAGAAAAGACAACTTGACATATTCCTTGTAACGTTTTTTTTTTCCTTTTTTTTTTTTTTGTAATTTTGCTGCAGCAGTTTATTGTTGCTCTTATTGATTCTGTTAGGCAGGGCTAATTGAATACTGAAAGCCCCCGTTAATTGGGTTTCTTGATTAACACTAAATTTCACTAACACCTCCCTATCATATCTCTAGACACCTCTTCACTTTTTCAACCTTCAATTGCGTTTATCAATTTTCTTAGTTTTCAGAAGAGTATATGGGCGAAAAGATTTCCAGTGACTTCTTCTCTGAAAGTGGGAATGGATTTCTCGCAGTTTACGGGGCTAGAATCACTTCTCCTAAGACCTAAAAAAAATAGTAATATGTTTCTTCGCATCGGAAAAACACCCCCTCGTCAAAAAATAAAACATTGAAAATAAAACACCCGCGTTAGTTTTGAAGCTGCGCGTGAGAGAATTTTTTTTGCCGATATTATTTTCTCTACGTGTTGTTGCCGCAAAGCATGCCTGCAGCCGAAAAGACCTTATAGAATATTGCATTATCGCTCAATTGTGCATGCGACATGTTCCTGCACTTTCGAAACGGTTACTTGATGGGCTGTATTACGGAAACAGCTGCTGAGAACTATTTCCAAAGGCCTCTCTGTGCCGTTGTAAATCCGTACGCGGACGAAAACCGGGTATTATTATATATGTGGAGAATTTTGCATCTGTGTTATAACTTGATATGGATATCTGTCTGTTTTTATGGAATGTATTATAAATAATATGACCTAAAGTTTACATCACTCCGTGAGGACATGAAACACCGTCTGTAAATTACTGAATCAGTTTTACATTTTTTAATCTATAAACCTACTTCAAAACTTTCAACAGGGACCACCCCCAATATCAAATATGGATGTAAATGTATTCGGTATCAAGGTCCTAGCTAGCCTATGGAACAGAGTAGATAATAAGTTGAAACTCACTGCAATGTTCAATGAATGGTCCTTGGAGTGTACATGTTCTTTCTGCGACATGTGTTCCCTGAAAACCCTGTAAGATTTTATGTTCATATATGTCCATCATTTGAAAATACCTCATCTTCATGTCTGAGAATAGCCTTCTGGCTAATGTTTGCATTGCATTGCACCCGACGTTAAAATAATGTTTTACTTACTTACTTACTTATAACAACCAACTAAGCTTTACTATCCACTTTTGCTTTACCAACAGAATAAGCCACATGAGGTGGAAGGCTTACCTATTCCCTCCGGTGTACCGGCTCTTGCCAGGAGTAGGTTTCCCGGATCCAGCAGCAGCAGGGGGAGAAGTGACAGTACATATGTCATCCTCATCGTCTCAGGTTGCAGCAACGTCGGTTTCTTCAGCAAAGAAGTGCTGGCTGGACGCCCGGTACTGCCTTAAGGTCGTATAGTTTTTGTGTAAATCCTTACATCCAAAGTGAGATCTTCTGATTGGCTGGGGTAAAAAGAAAGTGCAAACAGCTGTTTACTAACAGATGGCATAGCCAATCGATACACAATTCATGTCTTTCCTGCGACGTTGCTGTAACTATGACAGGATGTCCAGGGGTTTTGGTTTTGATGTACTAAAAACCAAAATCTATATTAACATTACAAATAACATGTCCAAAAAATAATTCTCGAAATAGAACATATAACAACGTAAGTTTGGGAGCAGGCGATTTTTATAACCAAACTTTTTGTAAGTGCTCCCCGTTACAGTCCGCACAAAGGTTACGTCTTGGAATTTTGAGATTTCAGTTTTATTAATTTATTTATTTAAAAATATTAAAATTTAACATTGTGGCCAAAGGGAAAATGCAAACTTAAAATATTTTGAAATGGCTACTTGTAAAGCGCAACGGACTGATCTCTGGGACTCACGGGTGCACATCACATATGTTACCTTTGGCCTTATAGTCTTTGTCTTGAAGAGGCCGGTAGAGCTGACTGTAGATCGCAACTGATTAAAATCTGGGACCCGGGGGTACTCGTAGAACATATACGTAAGATAAGATAAGATAAAATTTTATTTAACGTCGGTCTAATCAATATAACAGATAACATTAGTGACCAGCACTATTGGCCGACAATGATATGACACATGATTATGTAACAATGTGAGGTGAAACATGAACGAAATGAGTCGAGAGTATCAGTTATGAGATTACATAAATACCACTTTTACATTCTTGGTAAAACACATGTATGGCAGAAACTGCAGTTACACTGCTTGCCATTCCATGTCCGTGTTATAACTTTAAAATCTT
>JAAUYG010182189.1_pt1 | contig 11441 bp, 8 predicted proteins | sample 7278091 | NCBI WGS metagenome assembly JAAUYG01 (sample SAMN14350201, study PRJNA611818) | marine sediment metagenome | isolation source: surface marine sediment (0.6m) | place: French Polynesia: Moorea | collected 2018-08 | reverse complement strand
TTTTTTGATTCAATTATTTCCTCATCTGATAGTTTGTCATTTTGATTTTTAAGGCCTTTTTGCAGCCGATAGAGAGTTCGCGGAACTTCTTCAATCTCGCTCTTGAATTTAATCGCCAATAATTGGAGAATACCCTCCGTTTCTTCAAGGGGATTTAGGTCTTCTCTTTGGAGGTTTTCAATTAAAGAAATTGCCAGAGCTGATTCATCATCAAGTTCCTTGACTACTACTGGCACTTCAGATAATTGAGCTTCCGTTGCTGCTCGGTAGCGTCTTTCTCCTGCTACTAATTCGTATCCTCCCTGAGGTAAGGGACGCACTAATAAAGGTTGCAAGATGCTCGTTCTAACGGATGCAAGTGGGTGGCGAGTTTTAAGGCAGGTCGGCGACCATTCATCGAACTAGCAATCAACAGATTATGCAGCCAGTTGTCGTGATAACTCCATCCGTTTAGATCAGTGAAGGGAGAATAACGAGATAAGTCTTTTAAGCGAGTTCTTGCTCCTATGGTATGAAAATTCCAGATTAATGCCATTGACCGTAAATACCTTTGAGCTGACTCCCGATTACCATGAAAATATTGCATATTGTACAATAATCGGTCTTGATGGTTCATCAATCGGTCGAGCATATTGCTAGTGCGATGAGAAGACGGAAAACGGTACGCTACTTTAAATTCAGAAGCTCGACGACATAATTTCCGTAGTCGGCTGAGAGTCTTTTTCTTTCTAATATGCTTCTTAGCCCAAATCAGAGCTTTTCGTAACCCCTTTAAGAATTTTTGGGAAGTTTTGGCTTTATAGGCTCGCCATAGCTTATCAGACAGGATTTTTCTCTGATTATGTTTTGTGGGACAACCTTTCTCAACTTTGAGAACATCATGAAGAAAACATAATACTAGCACGATATTAGGGAAGAGAGTGAGCCAAGCTAGTCTTGTGGCTTCCCATGCGTCTGTATTCACTGTAATTGGCTGATAATCAGGATATATGAACTGAACTTCTTCCTTGAACTCTCTATAGCCTTCAGTCAAGGCGGAGGGACTGGCTGAGTCCGTTAAGCTAACTCCTAAAATACAGCCCATTGCTACGGTAGTTGGGATAAAAACGCTTTCCCCTTTGAGCCATGTATGTTTTTCGCTACTCTAATAAATGCTCTGGCAGTTTTTCTTCATTTTTAACTGTCGTCCCCACTAGAGAAGCACGACTCAAAGAGCAGTAAGCTCGATACCAATACATGGCATTTCGCCCAAAAACATAGGCAATTGCCTCAAAAGGAACCCCAAATTGACATAAATACAATCCTTTTTCCATGTAGTCAGTTCTTCCTACCATATAGGGCCTTAGAAAGTTAGGACGTAGCTGATAGACCGCTCCGTTTTCCTTGAGTTTAATTCGACGCATGGGAAGTTGCTGTTTAGAGGAAATAACCCAATCATGAAAAACAAAGCCTTTTTTCATCTCAATTGGGAAGATTTCCGAAAATTTTCCCGAAACTTGGAGGATATGTTGTCTAAATAGGTTATTATCATTAATAATCGTTTTATATTCGTCTTCGCTGGCAACAGGCAAGCAAATACTTTTGTCTCCTCTATTAGAGTGTGTCATTCTTTAGATTAAGCTGTCAAATAATCAACGGCTTGACTACCCTAACGAAAAAATAACACTCTGTCATTGGCTGGCGATCGCTGCCAAGATCCCCTACCCACAAAATCCGTTAGAACGAGGCAATGAATTAGAAAGCAAGCGATCGCACAAGAAGCTATGCGATCGCTGATGCTAAATCACAATAAAGTTATGTAACATTTAAGTCTGCACACAAGTTCCTCATGATCTTTGTTTAGCTTTAAAGAAGCAGTTAGATCGAGATCAATACTTTTGATCTTTTATTTTTATTACCATCCATAATCTAACTATAAATAGCCGATTTGTTATCTATTGCGTATTTATTGCGCTCGGTTCGATGGAATTAAATAAAGTTAGTCGCACTCTGATGAAAATTCTAATTCTAGAAGCCAATCCCTATAAGGATCTATCTTTAGACAAAGAAATTCGGGAGCTTATAGGTGTTATTAATGAATCGAGCGAGCGCAAAAAGTTTCGATTCAAAGACGGTGCAGCAGTTCGTAAAGATCAAATTCAGAAATTGATGCTGGAATTTGAAAAAGAAGATCCAGAATACGACCCCATTATTGTTCACTTTTGCGGACATGGTACTGGAGACCAGGGATTGGTTTTTGAAAATGAGAATGGAGAGAAAGACTTAGTTGGTACTAAGGTTCTTGCTGATTTGTTTGCACTGTTTAAAAACCGAGTTGATTGTGTGGTTCTCAATGCTTGTTATTCCGAGGTGCAAGCTGAGGTTTTAAAAGAACATGTTAAGTATGTTATCGGGATGAAAGCGACGATAAGAGATGATGCGGCGATCGCCTTTTCTAGGGGATTTTATCTTGCTTTAGGGTATGGACGAAGGGTTGAAGAGGCGTTTAATTTTGGCAAGAATGCTATTCAGTTAGCAGAAGATAGTTCAAAGAGTAGAGAGGTGCTCACTGAAGAAATACGAAAGCTTTTACCAATAGATAAAATTTCAGAAGCTACTATTAATGATGAAGATTTGAAACCTGTTCTTCATCAGAAAAAGTCTTCACCACCACCTGTAAATATAGACAAAACTTATGAAGCAGAGAGGTTAGAAGAACACTACGGTTCTATCATTAATGCAATTACTAACGGTCAAATCATTCCTTTTCTAGGTTCAGATATTAATTTGTGCGGCAGAAATGGGCAATTAGATTGGAAACCCGATTATCCATATCCGCCGTCGGGTAAGGAACTTGCTGCATACTTAGCCAAGACTTTTCCCCCTAAAGTAAGTATCTATACTCCTGGTGAGCAACAAACAGAAACAAAAACTAGTGAATCACAAAAAGAATTTATTAATGAGGTAATTTATGAACAAGCAATTTTAATTTGTCCCCACAATAATACGGATAAAGGGAGTCTGCATGTTGGAGGAGAACCCCTTCAATATTTGTCTCAATACGCCTCTCTGACCCAGGAGCGTGAATTTTATAAAAAACTTGAATCTCTTAAATTGGGTCGTCAGCCGAACCAATTGCACAAGTTCTTTGCAACTTTGCCAACTATCATGCGGAAGAAGGGATATTATCCACCTTATCCGCTAATTGTGACGACTAATTATGACTGTGCCTTAGAACAAGCTTTTAAAGCAGCTAATGAGCCATTCGATTTGGTATTTTACTCAAATGCTCTTAGTGCATCAGAGCAGGACATATTTGTTCATCTGACAGCAGATGGTAATCGTCATGAAATTCTCAATCCAAATGAATATCAAGGCTTTTCGTTTCAACAGCGACCCGTCATTCTTAAACTTTACGGTACTGCAGATCAAATCGAAGAAGGAGAAAGTTTGGTTATTACTGAAGATAACTATGTTGAATATCTTGTTTCTAAGAATCTCTCTGATTCACTACCAGTCCAATTACTTAGAAAATTACGTTCTCGCTCTCAGAAACCATATATCTTGTTTTTGGGATATACCTTAAGTAACTGGAATCAGAGAATTATTTTGCACCGTATTTGGCCGAATCTGAAATCAAAAAAAAGCGGATGGTGGGCAATTAAGTCAAAGGCACAACCGCTTGCTCAGAAGTTATGGGAGAGTTACGACGTAGTTCTTTATGATGTACCCTCCTTGAGTGATTATATTTCCGAGCTAGACCGAAGGGTACAGAATATTCCTGCTAAAAGCTAAAAGGAGAGAAAGGTTATGAATAGAGAAACTAATCACATACCTGACGCAAATCTTCCTGATACTCCCTATAAAGGACTCGAACCTTATTTCGAATCTGACGCACCTTTTTTCTTTGGACGGGAGAGTGAGTGGAAAATTATTGCAGATAACTTGATGGCAACGAGGTTAACGCTACTCTACGGTGTCAGTGGTGTAGGAAAGAGTTCTCTCCTGCGGGCTGGTGTCGCTTATAACCTAATGCTGGAAGCAAAAAACAATCTAGATGAACACGGTACTCCTGAGTTCGCTGTGGTCGTATTCAATTCTTGGCAAGATGACCCCTTAGCAGGTCTGATAGAACAAGTGGAAAAAGACGTCAAGGGACTCTTGAATGGTAAAATTTTTGCACCCTTATTGTCGTCACGAAAGCTTGACCAAATCTTAGAAATATGGGCAGAACGTCTCGATGAAAAAGAGGATGGAGAGCTGTTTATCATTCTCGATCAGTTTGAGGAATACTTCCTCTATCACTCCAATGAAAAAGGGGATCGAACTTTTACTACTCAGTTTTCTCATGCTGTTAATTGCCCCAATCTTCCTGTTAATTTTCTGATTTCCATTCGTGAAGATTCTCTAGCAAAACTCGATTGCTTTAAAGCAAGTATTCCAAATCTATTTAATAACTTGTTACGGGTTAAACATCTTAATGCCAAGTCAGCATACGACGCGATCTCTAAACCTGTTGAAGTGTATAACAGTCTGTCAACTCATACAAACAAAAAAAAAATCGAGCTTAACGAAGGCTTGATTAAAGTCGTGGTAGACCAAGTTAGTCAAGTTGTCAAAGGAGGTAATGGACTTGGAATCACAAAGGCATCCAGAGATGAGTCGGAGAGACAGATTGAAGCTCCGTATTTACAATTAGTAATGGAATACCTCTGGAAAGAGGAAGTAGAAAAGAAGGATTCAGATTCTTTGAGCCTGCAAACGTTACTTGACAAGGGAGGTGCCCAAAAAATTCTCAGCCAGCACCTCAATCGGCAGATGAAATTATTGAAAGAAGAGGAGGGTGAGGGTTCAGTAGTAGCCGTAGCAAAGATTTTCCAATATCTGGTAACACCCTCTGGTAGTAAGATTGCTTATCCTTTACAGGATTTGACAGAACCTACGGGGTTGTCTGAAAATCAACTCAAGAAGTTGTTAGAGAAACTTGCAAGCGGAAAACTACGTCTTCTTAGAGCAATTAGCAAATCATCTGAAACGTATTTGGAACGTTACGAAATCTTTCACGATGTTTTAGCCCAGCCAATTTTAGACTGGCGGAAGCAATACTTGCTTGACGAAGAAAAACATCGGCGTAATCTTGCTATCATGCAGGGGCTTCCAGCCCAATCGCTGCGTCAGGGAAAACTTGGGCAAGATGAGAAAGCTGCTCTACTAGCTCGTCAAGCTTATTGCTTTTACAAGCAAGAGCCAAACAAAGTTCTGTATCAGATCGATGATGCTCTGCGAGAAGCACTGTGCATTAAAAATTTTAGTAATATTTTACGAGGGCATCAAAAAGGATTGTTTGGAGTTTCTGCAATTGCCTTTAACCCCAAAAATCCTCAAATTTTAGTCTCGGCTGACGGAGACGGTATGATTGGGCTTTGGGATCTTCATCCTCAGCGCGATGCTCGTCAGATTCGAACCTTTAAACACGAGCATGATGGTGTTGATGCCTTAGCTTTCAGCCTAGATGGCAAGATGTTGGCTTCAGGCGGTTATGATGGCACAGTGCGATTATGGTGGGATTTAGACAAAGCTAGGATATCTTCCCGAATTTTAGGACATCACGATAAAAGGGTTGCCTCAGTAGCCTTTAACTGGGATGGAACAATTCTGGCCTCCAGTGGTGATGACCAAAAAATCAAGATCTGGAATCCAGAAAATAAATCAGAAGATGAGCCTATAGCAACTCTTAGGGGTCATGAGGGTGCTGTTAAAACTGTTGCTTTCAGCCCACATGAAAAGAATGGCTATCTACTGGCTTCAGGCAGTAAGGATAAGAGAGTCAGACTCTGGGATATTCGCGACAATTCTTGTCTTGAAGTCCTCCCAGGTCATAGGGATATTGTGCGCTCTGTTGCTTTTAGCCCAGATGGTCAGAGGCTAGCCTCAGGGAGTGACGACAGGACAGTCAGGCTCTGGGATGTCAGCGATCTCGAACATCTAGATGTAGAACCAGAGAGACTCGAGGTTCCCAAGAATGGCGTTCGGTCGGTTGCCTTCAGTACAGATGGTCAGATGTTAGCCTCAGGAAGTGAAGATCAGACGGTGTACTTATGGAAACTCAATCCGCTTGATAAGAAGCCCGCACTTCTCAACTTAGGGCACGATTTTGGTATTAGCTCAGTGGCATTTAGCCCAGATAACCAAATATTAGCTTCCGGCAGTTGGGACAAAACCATTAGACTATGGCATTTACGTCCATCTGAAGCAATTCCACAAATCCTGGGAGAGCATGATGACAATATCATGTCAGTTGCTGTCAGTCCAGATGGTCAATGGCTAGCTTCCGGCAGTTGGGACAAGATAGTGCGACTGCGGGATCTCAGCCAGCTAGACGCCGAACCTGAAGTCATTGGGAAACATGAAGATAGGGTTTTTGCAGTTGCCTTTGACCAGAATAGCCAAATGTTGGCATCAGCAGGTGCAGATCGGACAATAAAACTATGGAGAAACTTAGAGAACCGCCAGCAAAAACCTGAAATATTGACAGGTCATAAAGATGGAGTAAGTTCAGTTGCCTTTAGTCTAGATGGTCGGTGGCTAGCTTCCAGTAGTTGGTCAAAGGATGCCGCTGTGAGGTTATGGGACTTACAGCATCCTGATTCTACTGGTAAAATTGTCGGCAAAATCCTGTGGACACACGAAAACTTGGGAACCCATATAGGTGAAAGCATTACATCAGTTGCTTTCAGTCGAGATGGAAAGATGCTGGCTTCTGGCAGTAATGACAAGACAATCAAACTATTGGATTTGCGTAGAACTGATGGGTTATCGTGGGATTTGATTTATGAACAATCTAGTTCTGATTCCCCAGAAAATCCCGTCGTCGATCCCATGGTTCTAGATGGTCATAATTCTCGGGTTTGGTCAGTGGTGTTTAGTCCCAATAGCAAAATGTTAGCTTCAGGAAGTGATGACCGAACAATTAGATTGTGGGATCTCAGTCAAACTCAAGAAGAACCTCAAGTTCGCGAAGTGCTCGAAGGACATAATTTTTGGGTCGGCTCAGTTGCATTCAGTCCGGATGGGCAAAAACTTGCTTCCGGCAGTTATGACAAAACCATCAGGCTTTGGGATTTAAATCATCTTGATGAAGAGCCTATTGTTTTGAGGGGTCACGAACAAAGTGTTACTTCGGTAGCTTTCTATCCTGATAGCAAAAAAATAGTTTCGGGAAGTTACGATAATACTATGCGAAGTTGGATTACAGACACTCAGACTCTTGCCGATCTGGTTTGTAAGAAGGTGCGGCGCAATCTCAGTCAGAATGAATGGGAGTGGTTCATGGGAACCGATATCCCTTATGAAAAAACCTGCCCCAATCTTCCACCAGGTGAAGGAATATTAGAAGGGGTCGCACAAGAAAAGGAAATAAGTAAATTAGAACGGGAATTTCAAGACAAATACGCTCAACTTAAACTCTATCCAGGTCAGAAATATGTTCTAGAGTTCATCGAGCAAAGGGCTGCTTCACAGCTAGATACGGCTGAGGAGGATATTACTAATGCACTAAACAAACCCAAAGGAGATGCAGGGACATTCTACCGACTAGAAACTCTTCGTCTGTTAGGCTTCCTCGAAAAAACTGATGAGGGTCATGGACATGGAACTATTAGATATGGTTTGTCTCCGAGATATCGGGAGTATCTGAGCAAAACAAAGACTAATTGTAGCGATCCGAGAAGACAGCCGAACGCTTAGTCAAACGTCTACAAAATCACGGTTACGAAGTTTCTCTTACTTAATAAAAACCTTTAAACTATTATGACTCAAGAAAAAAGTCAATATTGGTTTGTACCATTAACCGAAATCCAACAGGAAGCTGGTGCCGATTTAAGACCAGCTAGATCGCAAGTTGTCGAAGGCGATCGCTTGGTCAAAGAAGGGGAAGCATTTACGATCACAGATTTTATCCATGACTACATGGTGATTAAAATTATCCCTGGTATAGTCCATTCAGGAGATAGTAGCGAGTTATTACTCAACCAGCAAATAGCTTCTGTCTTGAGTCATCTAGAAGAAAATGACGAAGGTAAGCAAAGAGAGCATTTCAAGTTTTTGCAAGAAACGATTCAGTTTGCCAGCAATATGCAGGAATTGAACTATTTTTATCGCTTAAAACGCAAACAAGAACAAGGTAAAGAGCTAACGGAATCTCAAAGAGCGAGGTATTTAGAGATAGCAGAAAAGCTAGAAAAATACATTCCTGATTTATCACAAGAGGATTAATTAATATGGAAATTTCACAAAATTGCTTAGATGTAATTAAGAAATGGGAAGGCTTTCGGAGCGAAGCCTATCTCGATCCTGTTGGTATTCCCACTATTGGCTATGGTACTATCCGCTATCCTGATGCTAAAAAAGTTAGTCTAGGTGAATCTATTAGCGAACAGGTAGCTGAAGCCTTTTTACTACAAGATTGCGAAAAATTTGCCCGAGGAGTTACTGAGGCTCTGACGACGAACATCAATCAAAATCAATTCGATGCTTTAGTATCCTTTACTTATAATTTGGGGATAGGTGCATTTCAAGGCAGTACTTTACGCCAAAAAATTAATGCCCGCAACTTCACTGAAGCTGCTCAAGAATTCGACCGATGGGTATATGCCACAGTAGATGGAGTAAGAAAAAAATTAGATGGTTTAGTTAGCCGTCGCCGAGACGAGCGATCGCTTTTTGAAAAAATTGGCGGCGAAAAACCACCGATAAAACTAGAAGCTTCGCCTCAAGATAGCGTTACTTGGTTAGAAGGTTATCGAGATGGGGATGAAACGGTTATCGTTGCTTGGAATGGAGGTGAAGTAGTTGAGATTCTTACTTTAGAGAGTAATTTCAAACAAGATTTCATCTATCTGCTGCAACAGTATCCCAATGCGAAAAACTTCCATCTTGCCCCTTCAGATAAGAACATACCAGATGGAGAAAGAATTGCGCTCGCAGGACAGCAAAAAACAATCCAGAAAGTCAATAATCCCCCTACTTTAAACCTCCCTTTATTAGTTCGGGGAATGAATGATGTTAATGCTTCTGGCAACGATATTAAAGAACTTCAACAGCGTCTTCAAGATTTAGGCTATTACAACGGCGAATTAGACGGAGATTTTGGCAAACTTACAGATATAGCTGTTAAAGACTTTCAGACAGATTACTTTGGGACAGATGAAGCTGATGGCAAAGTTGGACCGAAGACCTGGGAAAAATTATGGGGAGATAGTCAACTGATTGCTGCACCAGAAGTCAGTACAGAAACTATTCCTGGTAAACACTATCTCAAATTAACTAAAAGCGATCGCAAAGATCGTTATGGTTGCTATATCTTGCACCTAGACTATTTCAAAGATGGCAAACTAAACGAGCGCTTAGAAGTCTGTTCGGGTCAAGCCAACAAGCAATTTTTCCGAACTGGTGTACAGAGTGTATCGGCAAGCTTCGAGCCTTTGCCAGAAGGAAAATGGTACGTTAATGATATTCGTTGGGCGGGTGGCAAGGATATTTACAATCGAGCAATTATGGGGGATGGTATAGGTCCTGTAACAGTTGGTCTTGATTATCAAGAGCCTAATTTTACTAAGAGATCGGCAATAGAAATTCATATAGATTGGAATCGTTATAGAGGTTTGCCTGGGACGGCTGGGTGCGTTGGTATATACAATATCGCTGACTATAAGAAGTTTGTTAGTTGGCTGCGAGATACCGATCCGCGAGCTCTCTATGTAGACTGGAATCGCGGTACTTGCCCTACTCCTTAAAATAGATTGATTGCTATGCGTAAACCACTGATTGCCCTTGCTTTTGCTTTAACCATATTTTCTGTAGGTAAACCAGGAAATACAGACAGTAATAATTGTCAAAGTTTAACTGTTACTGCTGCCGATGGCTATGTAAATATCCGTTCCGAACCTATGGTCAAGACGGGCAATATTGTCGGCGTGTTGCCTAGTGGCAGTGAAATTGAGACAGAAAGTCAAAGTAAAGGATGGTACGAAATAGAATCTCCTTTTAATGGTTGGTTAGCGGGCAGTCAAGTGGCTATGGTTAATTGCGATCGCGCACGCGATATTTTGGCAGATGTGGGACATCCAGCTATTACTGAATTTGGCAAGCAAGCATCCCAAGGAGATGAGGTTGCTGCGGATACCCTGGCAAAAATGGCACCAGGAGTTGATGGGGTGACTGGGGAAGTATATGCTAGCGCGATCGCTTTTTGGGCAAAAGAAAAGCCCTGTTTTCTGATTAAAGTTCTAGAGCGACAGGATCTTACTACCCGCTATCGAGCGTTATACGCCCTCGATTTTGGCTTAGGCAGTGCTGATTCACCAGCAAGACAACAGTTTGAATTGGTAATCGAACGACAAGATCCCCATAATCTGACAGCTTTGGCTTGGAAAGATCTTAAGGATGATTCCCAAACAAAATAATTTAATTAATTTATTATCTATTTGCTCCAGATGAAAATAGGAAAAATCCAGATTTACGTTGAGAATAATATATATTCTTGTTGTGGAATAAACAACTAATGCAGATGGCGATCGCATTGATAATTTCGTTAACGGTGGTTTTATCTATGGGTAAGAAATACAAACAACAACAATTTTTAATTCGGGATTTTTCTGCTTCAGACAAAATGAAGTTTAAAGGGAAAATCAAGGAAGATGAGGCTCTTAGTGCAGTAGGTTTTGTTGGGAAATATTTGTTGTTAGGAGCCGATGAGGGGCATAAAATTCAGGTATTAGAACCAGATTCAACTCAGTCAGTTTATAAAAAGGTAAGAAGTATTGAGCTTCCCATAGCCAAATCTGGGGAATCTGAAGTGGATGTGGAAGGCATCGCAGTTGAAAACAATACAGTATATGTGGTGGGTTCTCATACTGCTACTAAAAAATCAAAAGGGAATAAGAAAAAAACTAATAATCGTCAAAATGTCTATCGTTTCAAACTCAATCCAGATTCAGGCAAATTGAAATCTAAGATCGAACGAGATAGTCTCAAAAAAATCTTGAAACAAGACCCCATCTTGCAGGAATTTTTAAATATTCCCAATCATAAAAATGGGGTGGATATTGAAGGAGTTGCGGTTAAAGATAAACACCTTTATTTCGGTTTTCGGACTCCCATTTTACAAGATACTTATTCTCCTGCAATCGTGGTTAAGTTTAAAGATTTAGATAGCAAGGATAAATATCAACTGCGTCATGTGAATCTGCTATCCTTTAGTCACATATTTATTAACAATTGAGTGATTGTTGAAAGGCTTATATTCTAGGAAAATAGAGAAAAAAAGAATTAGATATGAATAAAAATGAAGCAACAATTTTACAGAAATAAATAATTATCTAAAGAAAAAAGAAAAATAAGTAACAGTTGATTGAGAAAAATAAAGAGAAGTAAAAAGGAGTTTTAAAAAGGTTAAGCCTATA
>JAAUYG010098190.1_pt1 | contig 11441 bp, 4 predicted proteins | sample 7278091 | NCBI WGS metagenome assembly JAAUYG01 (sample SAMN14350201, study PRJNA611818) | marine sediment metagenome | isolation source: surface marine sediment (0.6m) | place: French Polynesia: Moorea | collected 2018-08 | reverse complement strand
GATTTGTGTTTTGGGTACATCAGTCTGTGTATATTGTGATATCATGTTATGTTGCCACGTTTGTCATGCACTTTCAGATAATAACAAATTTTGGATGCATGCATCTACATAAATATACATTAGGTAATACAATTTACAAAAAGAAATTATTTGGACAGACTTCTTAAATGCATGATCTAAAATGCTTTGCTATATGTTACAATGTGAAAAGTGCATGATGACAATTAAGGCTCAGTGCATGGCCTTCATGATGTACACATGATACAATGTACATGTATACATTTGTACATATTTTGGTGAACGACGTCCACATGAGTGTGTAGCAATTTGCATTTCAGTATTGCTGCATTGTACATAAAACTTTATATTCTATTCTGGCACCTTTGGCATGAACACATCTTAGAACTAACAAAGTAGATGTTGTTGCATACATGTACATGTATGTGACTAACTTGAGAATATGTTAAAATATACATGTACTACCACATAAGTTTTTGTTTAATGAATATTGCACCCAATTTGTGTTTACCGGTACACTGCCTGTAGTTCTTTATATGCACATGTATTTACTGTGGATGCACTATAGTTTGCACAATTCTTGACATGGTACATGGCACAAACTTTGCACTGGGTATTTTCTGTAAATAGAATGTCTATATATGTATATTGGTGTCATTATACAGGTAGACTGGATGCTCCCTCCAATTGTCATGCACCACTCTCAACAGAGGCGAGTGCCCCGTCCCAGTCCTCATATGCCAAAATTTATTACAGCTTCAGTGGTCCATTTCGTAAAGCACAATCACTAGAGAGGACTGTGTGTGTGTGACTCTCTATAAAGGACGCATCATTCTTGGCAGCTATAAGTACCCCACCACAATGCACTTGATGTGCCCTCTCACCAAAGGACACGTACATCTCCAATAAGCATGATACGGACAGAATTAGGGACTGCTGTACCAGCAGGGATGGACACACATTTTTCAGACTTTTCTTTTTCTTGCCGAGCGAGTGACCTGTCCAAAACTTACATGTTTAGGCCCCAGAAGGGACTAAAAACTTCAGTTGTCTTGTCAGACATACATGTACATGGTGGAAGTATCAGTCGGTCAATCCTTAGTGTCGGCTGCGATTAATTACCACTACTACTATAACTACAGTCTACCACTGACTCGACAAATATCACCACTCTAATGTCAGCCACAGTTTCTTGGCAAATATGGGATAGACATATTAGAAGGGCACCACTCTACCTACCTGTGTAGTGATTTCAACTACAGGTACTGTAAAAGTGGAAATGTTCGCATTGGAATTCATTCCACTACCGGGTAATTTCGCAAGCTAAGCAAAAATCGCAAACTTTAATTGCCACGAAGTTGAAGCAAAAATGTATTTACCACTGTTATTACTTGGCATCGAAATTATATTTTCAATGAACATGTGCAGGCTTCAAAAATGCAAACATTAATTCCCGCGAACAGTTATTGTTTTACAGTACATGTATTGGAAGTACATGTACATGCTATGTGTAGCCTGTACATGTTTTTTTTCTTACAAGCTTATACTTTCTGCATTTAGTTGTCTTGGTTAGGTGTGTAATATATTATTTATATATTTATTTAAAGCTTCACATTAGACACATGTTTCTGAGCATGTGACATATCAATTAACTTACCTTTCTCAGATAGGTGTATATAGATGCAAGCATTTCATGTAAGTTTAAAAAAAATAACATTTTATCACTCAGCATGTACAGCAAAATCCATTGTATTTCACAGAAAATCCAAACTAGGGAGCAACATTTCGCTGGATGGTATTTTAGCGATGCATGGATTTATTGAACTCACTTGTTGAAATTGCATGTAAATACCATATAATTTTCTATAATTACATGCATATTCATGTAAATCAGCCGAAGTGGAATTTTCTTACTTTAGTAGACTTGTTTTGGCATGAGTGCATGGAGTGCATGTGTTTTAAATTTGAATGCAAAATGATGCATGGAATTTTATCTGGATTCAAACATACGAATTACCGCTAGAGAAATATGAGATTTATCTGCACTAATTTTTATATTACTACTTCTTTCAGATCTTTGATGAGAGGAGAGACCTGGTTCTAAAATGGGTGAGGTTTATCTACATGAATTTTGTATAAACTGATTATTTAGTATTGTTATACAGCAGTATCACCTGGAAAATAGGATATTACTGTTACATGCAGTTTCTAAAAATTGACGCCTCTAATTTCAAAGCATACATGCATAATGATGACTGACTTTTAAAAGGTCACTTTTTAACCAGTAACCGATGTGATAATTTTGGAGAAAATTCATAACACTGTTTGTTTACAGTGAAAACTGTAAAGATTGCCCTTTGAGGATCCCACCCAATGTGGTCCGTTAATAGGCAGGTTAGGTTTGGCACTTAACAAGGTTGGTTGCATTGACCTGCACATCATGATGTTACGAGCAGGTGTTATTTATGTACAGGTAGCCTTTAGAGTAAGGCTGGAGTTCTTGATAATACATGTACTTAAATCTTTAAGTTTTCTTAAGTCTGAACCAGTGTGGCTAAAAATGTGATTTCCACTTTTTGATTTACTGGTAAATACTTCCAATAACTCCAGTCCATGTTTCACTGTAACATGTGTAATGTGGGTATGTATTTATCTTAAGAAATTCACCCAAGATCTTTTTATGAAGCTTACAAAGTCTAACATAAAAAAAATTACAACCACCCTTGGTCATTTACCGTTTTATCTTATGAATGTAAACAGGGAATTGATGAATATTCTTACATGTAGTTACCATGCATGTGTCATAGTTCTGTGTAACTATTGTTCCAGTTTGAAAAATGGACAGACGGCCAGCGGCGCCTGGTCTTGCGAGACCTGGTCGATCGTTGTCGACTCAAGCAAGCGGAGTACGTAGGGGACCTATGTAGGAAGAAATGCCCAGTGTATCACGAAGATTTCACCAGAGATCTCCCCCGTGTCTTATGCCTATATGTCTTCTCGTTCCTCGATCCGCGGAGCCTCTGTCGATGCTCACAGGTAAATGTAGACCACACGCATTTTATCCCCTTTGTAATTCTAGTGCATGTATACTATATATGTACATGTATATAGACCCTGGGGTCTGTTTCTGGAAAAAAATATATCCAAAACTGATCTTATACACAGAAATAACAATGGTTGGTATTCTCTGAACTTAAGTTCATTTTTGTACCTAAAAATTTTCAGGAAACTGGCCCCTGCATTAGGAACACTCAAAGGATTTAAAAAAGAATGTTATGTGTAAGAAGTAATTCAGGCCACCAGATTAGAACAGGAAAATTCAGTATCATTTGGAAGCTACATGTAAACTTTAACCCATGGTCAACATGCAGCCATTAGCCAATCCCATGTGATGATCTGGGTGCATCTGAAAATCTCAACCAATTATGAGTGGTTGCCTGTCTAATATTTTTGCACTTTTTTCCCCCTTTTGGGTATCTCCTGGACATTTTTTTTTTTTTTGCCAACACATTTAAATTTTCTCCTTTCTAAGGGGTTTTACTTCTTACCCACATGTAAATCACACCTTTTTCAGTGCAAATGTCACATTGGATTAGACTAGTATTCCTTAAGTAATACCTGTTTCTCACCTGGCCTTAAACATTTTATATTGGTTCTAACTGATATCATTTTAAACAATGATAACCATGACCCCGTTTGTGACAAAAATATAGATCCATGGTCAGTTAATGGTCATTTCAAATGCATGAGCAAATAACTTGTTTACTGGTATATGCAATGCATGTGTGCTAGCTAGCTGCTATTGGTATATTTTGCGAAAGCAAAAACAGCAATGCTGTTCCTACATGTATGTTGCTCTTGAAACCCATTATATAGACATATTAATTAAACCGCTTTCATGATATAGGCTTACTTTACTTGCCTGGCAGGTCGGTTGGTTACATTTATGATCATGATGATATCTTTCGGCCACAGCTCTAATGTTAAGTCTTCTTCATTTTTCTCATATTTTAGGTCTGTTGGTACTGGCACCATTTAGCTGACTCCGATCAACTTTGGATGCCGAAGGCTCTACGGCTTGGCTGGAGCCTGTCCTTCACACCAAGTCCATATGAATCGGGACTCTGGAAAAAGCTGTACATTGAAAATATTGTGGCCTTGAAATGCCTTACCCCAAAGGTAAGAAAAAGAGATGTAAGAGAGGGAAGGGGGCAGGGGTCAACAGTGGTCCCTCTATTTTAAGACCACCTATGGGACCAAGAAAATGTGGTCTTATATTGCAGGTGGTCTTAAAATAAAGGTCATTTAGCACAGAAAATTGCCCTTTGGGACCAAATCAAGCAGTCTTATGATCAAGGGTGGTCTTAAATTAGGGGGTTGTAAAATAGAGGGACTACTGTATGCATAAATGTATGATTTGTAAGGAAAATACACAGCCAACGATACCAGCCAATGATACCAGGTAATATAGTACACTTGTACATCCATCTAGTCAACGCTACCCTGGTGTGGCTGGTCTTGTATTGTTTTGTTGAAACAAAGATTGATTAAAGCGCTCTTGTTTATTCTGAATATACCAGTGTAGTCATATAGTATGTATATGTACAATTAAAAATGAAACTAGTATGTATAAGCATTTAAGCTAAAAATTTGTACATGTAATGCCCCCCCCCCCTCTCCCCCGTTCCCCCCTGCTATTTAAGACACATGTTGCAAACCTTCACAATAGACATGATATACATGTTCGTATGTACCCCCTGTACATACGAACCCCCTCTAATATGGACACCTCTCCTGCCAAAAGAGGTGTCCTTGGCAAGAGGGAACATCACATGGTACTTACTGCCAAGAATTTCTGTCTCTTTCCTAGAGGGGTCCTCCCTAGAGAATGTCGAGCAATGTAATCATGATAATTGTACCATAATGGTATTTTCAATATGCAGGTATGTTCTCAGGTGTTATCTCTTTTTTTTTTTGGCAGAGCCCCACAGACATTCAGCTCGTGGACGTCAGTCTGACTTCCCGCAGCGAGAAACCACAGAGCGCTCGTTATACACCCCGTGGTGGTAACAAAAGTGACCGACCACCCTGGAGAGGCTCCGATCCAGTGCCTAAAGACATCTGGAGGAACAACTACCTGCAGAACGACGATCACTTAGAGAAAGTCACACAGTTGTAAGTCTGCCAGAACTGCATGTATACAATAATGCCTGGGATTGAGCATGCATACACACATGCATGCATGATATGTGTGAAAATCTGTAGGTCTATGTGGTCCATGAACAATTTTAATATAATTTATTAGCTGCAAATGGCAAGAAATTGGAGCCTAGGTAGAGAGGTGGCCTTTGGTGAGAATTACCCGGTTATGCCTTCATATGATGTGTAGTACATTTAATAGTAGGCTAGTAGTGGCAAAGATTTTTGGCCACAGTATAGACAGCAGCCTTAAATTGTCCACTAAGAGACAGAGACGGCAGACCATTGTATCGAATATCATATCACGCCATATGTATTTATATTTGTTGTATATTTTCAACTTATATTTACATGTACCGTTACTGTAGACATGTACATATATGCAGGATGCATGGATGTTGGAGGTCAAATAATAGTTGCTGTGTTTATTTTTTAGGGATTTACAACTGTCATGCGGTATATACTGCATGTGAATAGAATTGGGAATCTGGGATTAGCAGTGATGCCTTCCTATGCGGGACTGTGTGGTTGAAAATTTTGGGTTGGTAACTGTCCAATAATTTCTTTTTGCAGAAGAAAGAAAGGAATCTATGGGAAAGAAATTACGGACATCAACAAACGAGCCACAAGAAAGATTGATACCAAGAACATAGCTGAAAGGTCACCTAGTGCAATTACAGTAAGTTATGTGGTTATGTTAATTCTAACTGGAAATAATATACTAGTGTGATAGGTGTTCTTGTCTGGTACATATGTCACAATGTCATTAGCAGCTACATGTATACTTTACATATACATGATATACGCTGTACCTTTGCACATCATTTAATAGATTTAATTTAGTTCTCCTTTCTGGAAACCAATATTTTTTATCCTCTTAATTAAAGCACTTTATGTATTCTTACCTCTAATGATCTTCTTGTTGGTCCTGGACTCACTGCAGCATACGGCATGGAGGCACAAACTCACTTGTTCAAGCATAATTCAATAGCTTATATGAAGTCTATAAAGCATGGTTTTCAGGCTCTAGTTTTTAAGTTAGACAACAGAATTAATCTTTTCTTGCAAAGAAAAACACCACATATACTTTTTACATTTAAATGTGCGAGGATTGACAAGTGCTTTTAATTACATTCTAGAAATATAAAGTTACCTTATTTGCATATTTATGGTGTTGCAGAGATCTAGATCAACTCCTGGTCTTAATGAATTAATGAACCAGGGTCGACCCAACTGGGCACGGTCTGCAAAACCAACCAAACCTGTCTCAACGATAAAGGCCACGACGACGGACAACCCCTCTACACCTGTAGAAGGCACTGCTAATGTGGTGCTTGATGCCAGCAAGAGACCGGCCCCTGTCAAGACGATCAAAGTGAAAAACCTCAAATCTCACAGAACGCCAAGGGATCCTCCCAGTGGGTATTCGTTACAGTGGTCCCTGCATTTTAAGACCACCCAATCACCCAGAATAATGTGGCCTTAAATTAAAGGTGGTGGTCTTAAAATGGAGGAGCTTTATGTTGAAAATACATGTAGAAGAGTGGTGTCGTTGATGGGTAATTCCTTCATGTAAGACATCACTATAGAACTTGCTTCTATATGATGTATGAGTACTACTCACCTGCAGGAGGCATATGGGTCTTGCCTTTTACTGCATTGAAGGATAGTGAGCAGAGAGCTGAAATATGGAACAAACAGCAGACGATTCCAGCAGCCTCAGTGGCAGAAGCAGTAGAGGCTCTCTCTGGCTTTGTGTGTTATATAATGTAGCATTAGATATTTTTCTATTTTTAACGGAAAAGACCTGGGTTCGAATTGCATGCGAGCCTCCTTCTTTGGCAAAAAAAAAAAGCCTAAGTTTTCATGATCGCCTTACATGAAAGATGAACCCACTGATGGTTGGTCTTTGCCGGGACGATTATATTGACCTGGATGTTTGACATTATCCTTGTATCATCACCTGCGTGATCCTTATTTATAACCTGTTAAGAACGTACAGTTGAACTGACATTTGAGTCTGAAGCTAGTAAAAGGGATTTTCTTTTAATTTACATACATGTATTCACAGAGACTCCCATATTCATATATTAGATATCGGCTGAAGATTTTGGGAAACTGTCTAAAGAGATTCATTTATAAAGTACTTACAATTTTAGTGGTCAAGAACCAAGAAGAGTGCGAGCCAGGACATGTGTATGACTTCTTTGGCTACAGTTCTTTTTGTAATGGCTCATATAAACATAATTATTTGCTGCTGCGTTAATTAGCAGGCGCACAGTTACAACAACAACCCACAATGAGAAACTATTGTTATGCCTTTCCTAATGTGAGTACAATTTATACAACAGGGAGCGTTTAAATCCCTTGGCTGGAAAATGTTCTGAAGATAGCCAACAGAAAGCGAAATTAACGGGGTAAGGTCTCTTTAATATGTGCCCATGCACATGGTGCACTCATGACAGGTCTTCAGTGGCCAAAGCTTTAACGCATGGGTGCCTGATGTCTAAGGGTGTTTTTTTTTTGGTGTGTGTTCCGAATGAAACCAAGTATTCATGTTTTGATTTTGTTCCATGAAGCATCCTATTATGTAATGTATTTCATCATTTCTTTCCCAGGCAGCGAACTCTTTCCGGAGCAGCCGTGGCAAGTTCCCGATGAGGAAGAATACGATTCTGATTATTACTGACAGAAGTAGCTGATCGAGTGATTCTACAGTGATTCCGTCCGACCTTTCCCACTTCAATCACACAGAACAGAGTTGACACATACATGTATACCTACTTGCTATTTTGGGAGAAGTTGATGGATTCTGATATCAGGCTTGTGTGATTCTGACAGTTAAGAGCTTATATTTGGGTGCATGTGATTTTAAAAATATCACTGATTATGTTAGACGTAACTATATCATATATCACAACACTGTGATGTTGAGACTTGGGATTGGGATAATTTATGTAAGGACATATATGTAGATACAGTGGTCCCTGCGATTTAAGACCGCCCATTCAGCCAGCAAAATATGGTCTTCAATTGAAGCTGGTCTTAAAATAGAGGGATGTTTATATTGAAAATATTTGAGTGGCATCACTGATATCTGGTCTTAAAATGCAGGGAATTGTTAAATAGAGGGGTCTTAAATTGCAGGGACCACTGTACATGGTTCTATTTACAAAATAATTATATATCTCAGCATGACTACATACATCCTGTTCCTTTCGCAGCAGCTCTTGCAGTTTTCTCAAAAATATTGAGATTAGTGTTTAAGTTCATAATCATGCGTCTCCACGTACATGATGTAAGATTAGATTGCATGTAGCTTTACAACTTCAGACTTCGAGAATCCGTGTGCATATCCAAATTTCGTCTAAAATTTTGCACCTTCAAATTTGAAGGTGAATGGTCTACGCATGTCATGCTCATGGCGAACATTAAATTATTTGTGCGTGAGAGTGAGGCAGATTATGTTTAGAGAACATTGTGCGATACCCGATTCATGTCATGACATATGTTGTCGTCAGTGTGCGAAGTTAAAAACTGGAGTCTGTCGGGTATGTACGTGCATGTTGGTAGTTAATACTGTTAGTCCACTGTTTGCTGTTTGTGTCTACATGTAGTTGTTGCATAACGTAATACAGGTAACTTTAATTTAAAATTATATGCACATGATATAATGCACTGTGATAACAATAGCGAGGAAGCTTGCTTCAACTGGTCATGCTGTAATATCAAGTTACTTGTGTACCTTTATAGTATTATAAATATCAGTATACATGTATTTGTTCTTTTAACTTAAGGACATTTTGCTGTGGTAGAGGATCATCTTCTGATCATTCTATCCTTTCAGGCATCAACAAATTGCCATGTACAGTGGTTCCTGCATTTTAAAGGGACACTCCACTAAAACGAACAATGTGGTCTTATATTGAAGGTGGTCTGAAAGAAAAAGGGTATGGGTACATGTTCAAAATATAACAGTAGCATTGCCAATGGGTGGTCTTAAATTAGAGGGAAGTCATGGAATGCAGGGGTTTTAAATTGCAGGGACCACTGTAGTAGTAGCACTTTCCTCTCAAATCTGCCTTATTGTCAGTGCTTGCATTGTTCTCAGCACCGATTTGTATGGCTGTAGAGTTTATCTGCAAGGTATACTAGATAGAATTATATATTCGCTCATGGGAATAAATCGTTGAGGATTGGATATCCTGGTCAAATTTACATGTTGTCAATTATATGCTTACTATCCAGAGAATTTTATTGCCAGGTACTGGTAGTTAATTTATTCTGCAGTGAATGTGATTGACTTTACACAAGTACATGTATGTAGCATTGTTAATAAATAAATGTCTTTTTGTGTGTGGGTCATGCATGGAGATTGAATATACAGTACATGTAATCATGACTTTCTTATGATTAATGGTTGTGAAATAGATGGGCTTTACCATGCTTACATTTCTTGTGCTTAATCTATGTTCTGTGGCAAATAATAAGTTTTAATATTTTGGGATATCTGTGATCATTCTGTTAGTACCGGTAGCCAGCTAGGGCCCGAATTTTCGAAAATAATTTAGTTTCTTAATAAGTATCGACTTATGTCAGCTTCTTAATAGGCAAACACAGCACTGAGTTTGAAGACTTAATTCAAAACTTAGGACGTATTTTCAAGAGCATGAGCCCCGTTTAGTTTTGATTTATGGTGATCAAGTACTCAGGTCAGAAACATGTCTTGCCAACATTACAGTCTTGCATACAATGAAATCATTTTCAAAGGCAAAAGAATCAGTTTCAGTCAATGCATTAATTGTTGTGCAGCAATACAATCGAGGGTAGGTTAAACTAAAAAATACCATATTGTTTCTTAATGAAGATCCCAGCAGTAAAAGTCCCAGTTTAATTCAAGGAATTGCTTCCTATCTATATTTAATCATAACTTTTTGACTGGGGGGTTTGAAGAGATGCCGTGATCACAGATAGGAGTAGAGTGTTTAAAAGCTATTTTTGTGACTTTAGGGTGTACAGGCTCTCAAACACAGGGGATAAAAGATTGCTACTAGATAAGGGTACTTTGGAAATTGATTGTACTAGAGAAAAGGACATACATTGTATCTTTAAAGAGTACTTTCAGTTTTGCACCATTGTCAGCTGTGCAAAGCACCTGATGAATTGGCCAGATAGCCTGCACCTGCCAATGCCCTGTACCCAAGAGGCTGCTATTCTTTATAGTCTTGATAGATGCAGACAAAATAAGCTTTTTTTGTTCTTCTGACTAATATTTAATGGTTGTTGCTGTAAGCAAAGGCTTTTGTTATTGCATCCAATGTGGTTTTGCTTCCATTACTGGTGAATTTCTGAATAAATAAAAGTTTGACATAGACACCGATTTTGATACTTGTACATTCCGTACTGGGTATATTATGTCTCCATATCCAGAATACATGTATAAGAAATCCTTATTAAGGATATAAAACGCTCTGATACAAAACGCCTTGTTCCTCAATCTACATCCTTATGACCTGAAAGAAATATTTTACATTCCCAATACTATATCAAGCTTCATATAGCACTTTCAGTCACCTCTGCACAAAGTATTCCAATAAGCCTAATTAAAAAAGATTTACATACATGTATGTTGAAATCCTTACTAAACGTTAAAATTGCTCCTGGGAACAGTACTAGACGTTGGGGAAATTTCATTTGCTATTAAAGCTAAACTATACCCTTGGTCATACTGCACTCTTTCGCCAGTTGCTTGGAAATCCAAGTGCAAACAGTAGAGTCGTACATGTGTATGTCAATCTCTGCTGAGGAGCACACAGGCCAGGGGAAGGGTATTGTACAGAAATTAAGTAGCAGATATGATAATTCTTGTGCAACAGAGTGTGACCCCACCGGGACCATATGATGTGTGTGTACAGTAATGGAAAAGTAATATATTACTATGTTACTTTACCATCTATTACTATTACAATTACTATTCAGAAAAAAATCAATCTATTACTATTATTACAGGACTATTACATATTACAATTAAACATAGGGCCCCCACATGTATCCACCCTTACCCCTGACAGATTTTTCTCAAAATTGAATCACTCCATCTTTAGGGCTCTACATGGGTCCAAATAATTTATGCTGTGTCGCACCTCACCTTTTATTGTTTTTTCTGTGTCGCATGTCACTTTCTATGAGAATTTTACTTCGTCACGTCACTTTTTATAAACATT
>JAAUYG010039937.1_pt1 | contig 11441 bp, 10 predicted proteins | sample 7278091 | NCBI WGS metagenome assembly JAAUYG01 (sample SAMN14350201, study PRJNA611818) | marine sediment metagenome | isolation source: surface marine sediment (0.6m) | place: French Polynesia: Moorea | collected 2018-08 | reverse complement strand
GTACAAAGAATAAGTTTTAAAGCAGCTAAAGATATCCATTTGTCTCTGCTTTGTGTCTTTCTCAGAAGTTGAAAGGCTTGACGTGTGATAAAATTGAGAAATATTTCCTCATCCTCATTGCCTTGGAGGAAAATCTGGCGGAATATGTCTACATCCGACATGACCTGGGCAGAGTAAGCGAACAGAGGATTGCAGCAAAAGAATCGGTCACGTATTGGCAGCCTATACAGCAGGCTACTAGTAGTTTACAGCCGTAAATTTTATAATACCACTTAATTTGGTTCAAATCTGTGTACTATTAGACCTTTACTTTAAGAACACCTGCAATATATGTCCGCATTTCCCAGGTCCTATGAGAGATCTTTAAAAAGATGGACCACTGTATATTATGCCCTGCTTCTTATGTTAGCCAGAGCTCTTATTAGTCAAGATAAAACAGTAACCATAGACTACTTAAAGATAGGGGGGTCACTAAATTGTACCAAAAATGCTGTGGTATCGGACACGTTGGGTTACCCAGGGATTTTCTAGATACTGTCATCTGAATGATGACCCGTGTTCACTGAGTTGTGCACTGCTGAAGGGATTCTGAAAATTTTGCCAGTCTTCCTAGATTGCCTACTATTATGGGTTGTGTCATTCCTCCAAATTTTGGTGAGCTTTCCCAGACCTAGCTGCCTTGTTCAAAACCGGTCATACGATATGAGACGCGGGGTTGGATGCTTAGGCTTCTTTAACTGCATGCCTATACTTGAGGCACCCTCAAAATGAAGGTTTTAAGTTGAGGGTTATTTATTATTTACAATCCCATCTAATGATTGATTGTGTGTTCGACCTAATCCGGCATCCAACGAAATTAATAAAATAATACTAATCAAGCACAGGAAAAGGCCATATGATATTACCTTTGAAGGTGATGTAAACAAAGCCGTGTGGTGGGCGTGGCTCTGGAATTTCAGATGTACGAAGTGATCCAGACCCTGAACACTCTGGAACCTCTGGATGAGGCGCAGATGGAGGGTCAGGATATGGAGGCTGACCTTGGAGAGGGAATTCCGAAAAAGCGGGCAGGATCCGGAATAAAGCTGGAGGATTTGGTCAGTGAATTGTCTTCTCTCAAAATGCATTATCCGTCAAAATGGCTGCCACGTGCATTGTAAGATGTACATTTTCAGACGTGCAGTTTGGAATAGAAAGGTTTCTTAACAAAGTTTGTAGCTAAAATGGCTAATTAAGTACTCACACAACATTGTTTACAAATGTTGTGTCACTCGCACAAATTTTCATTCTGAGAGTTTTAAGGAATTGAGAGTTTTAGGGAATTTGGCCGACAGTATATATTTCTAAAACCACTAAAATACATTCGAGCCACTATGAATGGTGATTGATGATGTATACCCCCCCCCCTTCCAAAATAGTGTCAGAATGGCAGTGTTAAAATGGCCTGTAATTCGAAAGCAGTTAGCCATATAGCGAAATAGATTGAAATTTGGGAGTCAGGAATGGTACTAGCAGATGCGGCACCTGTTACTTCGTAGTATTGAAGGAGGTGTTGATGTCATTTTGGTACACTTTTCTCAAAATAGCCGTAAACGCAAATATGGTTTCATCAGAAAGTGAAGGCGGTTTAATTTAGGACGATTTTAATGTCATAAAATCCAGTTGTCTCACAATCCATATGATGCTACTGTTTAATATGTTCAATGGTTATGCTAATTATAGTAATTGCTGTTGTCAAGCGGAGCCCCAGTGCCAACTAGACAGTCGGTTGCTGTACAACGCGATTGGGCATCCCGGTTGGTCAAATAAAATACCCATTATAACACTCCGGGGATTCATTTTTGAGCTATTTTTACTCAAAAAGCCAGCCATAACTCAGTAGAAATTGCCACATTGGAAACTGAAATTGCCACATTGGAAGCTGAAGACTGCCTATAAGAACCTTTTCCTAAAATACCAGGACAATGCCAGGTTTCCTTCATTGTGTTTGGGCCCTCAGAAAGCATTTTTGAGCAATTTTTTCTCAAAAAATGGCCATAACAAAGTGGAAAACTACCGTGTTTGAATAAAGTTTTTAACTTGTTCTGAAGACTACCTATAAGAAGCTTTTCCAAATACCAGGACAATGCAAGGTTTCCTTCATTGTGTTTGGCCTCTGAGAATGCATTTTGAGCTGTTTTTACTCAAAAAAAAAAACGGCCATAACTCGGTAGAAAATTATTGCATCAAAAACAATTTAATCTTGTTCTAAATAGCACCTATAAGAAGCTGTTCCTAAAATACCAGGGCAATGCAAGGTTTCCTTCCTTGTGTTTGGCAGAATTGCATTTTTGAGCTATTTTTACTCAAAAAAAGCCATTACTCGGTAGAAAATGACCGCACCAGAAAAAAATTAAACTTGTTCTCAAGACTACCTATAAGAAGCTTGTAAAATACCTAAAATACATGTTTGAGCTATATTTACTCGAAAACTGGCCATAACTCGGCAGAAAATGGCTGCACCAGAAAAAAAATTAAACTTGTTCTGAAGACTATCTATAAGAAGCTTGTCCTAAAATACCAAGACAATGCAAGGTTTCCTTCATTGTGTTTGGCCTCTGATGATGCATTTTGAGCTATTTTAACTAAAAACTGGCCATAACGTAGTAGCAAATTATTGCATCGGAAAAATTAAACTTGTTCTGAAGAATATCTATAAGAAGCTTTTCCTAAAATACCAAGGACAATGCAAGGTTTCCTTCCTTGTGTTTGGCCTCTGAGAATGTATTTTTGAGCTATATTTTTACTCAAAAAGACCATAACTCGGTTGAAAATGGTCGCACCAGAAAAACATTTACCCTTGTTCTAAAGACTAAATATAAAAAAGGTATCCTAAAATACCAGGTCAATACTAGGTTTCCTTCATTTTTGTTTGGCCTCCGAAAATACCATATTCGGGGTCAGAAGAAGGAGAAAAAAGTAGGGGTGTGCAGAAAAGTAGGTTATGCAGCCTTTGATAGTACAAATGCTAGTGGTAATGACCTCAGAAATGTGTACAAAGTGTGCTTGCAGGGGAACAATGGTGTTCAGAATGTTCTGGCTACAGGAATACCTGCTATTTGTGCATCCATCTGTCGACCAGCGGTCCCACCCGAGGTTCTGGATTCATCAGGGGATGATGTAAACCTAGTAGATGTAGAGGAGGGTCCAGTCAATTTAGACTTACTTGTTGGTCTAGATACATACTGGAAGTACATGACTCCAGAGTTAGTGAAACTATCTGGAGGTTTGGTCGCTCAGTGTACTGTGTTGGCCTGGGTTTCGTCAGGTCCCTTGCTCAAGGACTCCGGTGATTCTAGCGGAATGTCAGTTTCACATCAGTTATTTTGCTTGAATTATGTTTCTGAATCATCACATCAAAGGTTATGGGATCTGGATAGTGTCAGTGTCTGTGCTAAAGAATCATCAGTTCAGGATCCAGTGTTTCGACAGATCCAGGAGAAAGTTCTGTATTCACAAGGCAGATATGATGTTGCTCTGTCCTGGAAGTCTGAGTCAGGCCCAAATTGCTTAACAACGAGAAAGCAAGCCCAGATACGTTTACGCAAGTTGGCTAATGATACAGAATTGGAATTCAGATACCATGAGGTCATTCAGGACATGCAAAAAGGGCATTGTAGAGGAAGTTCTTTCTGATGAAAAGTCAGGGTCTAATCTTGTCTATTACATGCAGCATACACCAGTGGTTAGAGAGAGTTGTGTTACTACTAAGGTTCAGTCGGTTTTGATGCATCCGCTCAGGGCTTTAATGGAGTTTGTTTGAATAGTTCTTTGGAAACTGGACCCAGTCTGATACCTGATCTTCCTGGAATTTTGGTTCGATTTAGGCGTTGGAAGATTGCCTTGTGTGCTGATGTCACAAAGGCTTTCCTACAGATTGTGGTTCGCAGCGAGGATCGTGATGTACATCTTTTTTGGTGCGATGATCGAGGTGTTATTCGTGTTATGAGAAGTTCCATTTGGCAACAAGAGTAGTCCGTTCTTGTTGAATGCTACAGTAAAGCATCATCTGTCCCAGTTTCCCCCCTCTTGTGTTGTGAAGGAGTTGTCAGAGAATATGTATGTGGATGATTGGATTTCTGGTTGTGATGGTGAAAAGGAAGCCTGTGATATGTCTCACAAGGCCAAGGAGATCCTGAGTCTGGCAGGGATGTTCCTTGCAAAATGGGGTTCCAATAGTGTACAGGTTGGTGAGTTAGTGTAATGTAAGTTCCAAGATCAGAGTGCTGAGGATGGGTCACACAAAATCTTGGGAATGAGGTGGATAGCATCTTTGGATTGCTTTGCATCTGATGGAGTGACAATATCAAAGGATTTGTGTGTCTCTAAAAGGCTGATTCTGAGTTTTATTGCGCGTTTGTTTGATCTGACACGGGTTGCTACTCCATTTGTCATGGTGGCAAAGCGTCTGGTCCAGGATGTATGGAGGCTTGGACTAGACTGGGATGAGTTTGTTCCCACCGAGTATCATGATGTGTTCACTGGTTGGATTGAAGGTTTGGAATGTCTTCACAGTTGGAAAATTCGTCAGAGCTACGATGTCTACACACGTGTGTCCTGGAAGAGTGCATTTTCTTTCCATGTCCATGTCTTTGGCGATGCCTCTGGAAGGGCATATGGCGCATGCGCGTATCTCACTGTGGGTTTAGAGGATGGCACAGTGACTTCTGGCTCGGGCCTGGGTAGCTCCCTTAAAGAAGATTTCACTACCGCGTCGGGAGTTGTTGGGTAGCTGGATGACCGCTCGGTTATTGGTGTTTTTGAGAAAGGAGTTACACCTTCCTGAGAATGTTCAGTACTCATGTTGGACTGATTCTAAAGTTGCTTTAGCTTGGATTAAGAGTGATCCTCATGAATGGAAGCCATTCGTGAGAAACAGAGTTTCTGAAATCCAGACTCTTTCTTCTCCTTTCTTGTTGGCATCACTGTCCTGGGAGTCAGAATCCTGCTGATCTTGTTACACGTGGGATATCAGCTAGTGAACTTGTGCAATGACAACTGTGGCTTTATGGGGTCCAACTTTCCTAGTAGGGCAAATTATGGTTAGTTCCATTGTTCAGGAAGTTGGCAAGGCAGGTTCAGTGTTGGAAAGCGATGCTGATTTCAGTCAAGAAATTTGTGAGGAGGAAATGGTAGGTAAGGCGCTTGTTTTCGAGAAGCCAGATAATTTCCTTGATGTAGAAGGTGGGGAACTTTCTTCAAGGCAATGAGAGTGGTTGGCTGGCTGTTGCGCTTTATTCACAATATAAGGATTCCTTCACGGTCAGGTGGTGCTGAGTTAACCTTTGCAGAAATTTGTCAGGCCAAGTTGGCGCTGTTATATAATAGTGTCGGTTCAGCGTTATTCGCAGGAATTACAAGCATTAAACAATGGTCGCTCGGTACCCAAAACATCCTCAATATTCAGGCTGAGTCCATTTACTGGAGATGGTGGTTTGTTAAGGGTTCAAGGGCGTCTTCGGTTCTCGAAGTTGACAGAAACAGAGAATTTTCCTATTATTATCCCAAAGGGTCATGTAGGCATTCTTCTGGCGTGTCATATACATGTCACTCAGAAACATGTTGGTGTGAACAGCATGCTGGTGGGGTTACGAGATCAGTATTGAATTGTAGGTGCCAGGTGTATTTGTAAATGAGTCTAAAGGCAGTATGTCTCCTGTCAACGTCAGGATGGTGTCGTTCAGTCCATGGCGCCTCTATAGCATGTGCGTGTGAAAAGGTCTCCTTATTCTGTTGTGGGAAATGCTCACAGAGGGCCACTGTCTTGTTGTGATGTTCTTTTCTTCACCTGCACAGTAATCCATGCTGTTCATCTAGAGTTACTTGACTCTTTTTATTCTGAGGCAACTTTGCTTGCGACCAGGCGTTTCATAGCCCGAAGAGAGATGCCATCTGCTATCATGTTGGACAACGCAAAAGGATAGCGTTGAATCTAACTTGGGAAAAGGGTCGGTGGTTCTTATCAGAGATGATGACTGCAAACGACTACAGTGGCCGTTGGGTGTAATCCAGAATACCATCTCAGGTAGGGATGGATTAGTTAGAATCATTCAAGTCAAGACTGCTAGAGGTGTGTTTGTTAGACCAATTCAGCGAATTCACCAACTTAAGTGATGGTGCTCAGACACCCTTGTTGTCAAAAGCTGTTTCTCCTCAGTCTGATACGACAGGTGTGTTGACTGGGGGACAGCATGAAAGTGTTCAAAGTGAAATCTAAAACAGTCAGCACATAAGTATAGTTAACCTTGAACAAATCATGCAGTGTCAAGCTATTGTCGACCACTTAAAACTGTCAACAAATTAAATTTGTAACTGCTAACTATGTGTCTATCTTAGCTGATAGAGTAACCTGTTTCATATTGAAAATTTGGTTTCCAGTAGTGGGGAGAATGTCGTAGATTTATTATTTAGAATTATGAAGTTTTGCATGCAATATGCCATTTGTAGTACCTAAAATGTCTAATGCAGTATAAATTAAGTCGTCTTCCTTGTGGCTGTGCAAACGACAGGACGTGTTAAGTGTCACACAGATAGAGCGCTGGAGTTATTAAGTTATAACTTTATGTTTGCGTGTGTCGAGCCTGAATCCATGACACACATGGACTCTATATCCTATTGGGCTACGTCTAAACTGGCTCTACATACAGCACAGTCATCAGATTCTGTAGGAATCTCAAGTTATGTTTCTTCCACCAAACGGCCAGTTCTTGTCAAACGTCAAATGACAGTGTCACAATCCTTCACCTATTAGACGTCAAGTTCCTGTATTAGCTACTAAAATCATCATCCTTATGCATAACCACTGAATAACCGTTAGAGTTAATTCCTCTATGTTTATAACCACAGCTGGCTAACCAGTTCATGTAGAACAGTAAACGGGTTTAGAAATTGCACAAAATACATAAGCACTTTAGCATCCAGGAGCTGGGTCTACTGAAATCAGCTATACACTCGAGGTTGAGGACAAAATCTTTTTATAAATATTTAATTGATAGTTTGTTTCATACTTTGCTGGCAACTGTGGTAAGGCAAACCACTATTACACCATGTGCTAACGACGTGTGAAGAGCAGAGCATCTCCTTTGTACAATACATGTGTAGTGACAGCTATAGTAAACAGTGTAATAGAAAGCTAAAACTATTCCCGAAAAATGATGGATCGGTAGACCCGATAAAAAATCTTGGATCGTCAAAGACCGACTATAACAGAAAACTGCTAAATATAATGCAGTTGTGAATTGTCGTTTAACTGGATTTTTTATAAACTATCATTTTATATGCATGTGTTTTTAATAAATTTTATGCTCTCCAGACTTGGGACGTTGACAGTGAAATGACAATGACAAAGCTCCTATAAAGTTATGAATAAAATTTTAAGCACACTGGCTTATAACGATAAGATTAATATGGATATTGGATAAATTTTGATGGAATTTTGGGTGGACCTCACTACGTGCACTTACTGCTTGCCCCATTAGCTTGGAGAAAGTGATATCTTTAACAATATTGAGTGAGTGAGTGAGTGAGTGAGTGAGCTTCTTGTGATTGAGTGAGTGAGTGAGCGTTGCTTCTTAACAGCCAGGGTCTTATGAGCGACGGACCTGGCAACGGACAATCAGATGAAGGATGAAAGGGCCCCAGACTTGAATACACCGGGTTTCGAACCCGGGACTCAGTGGTCTGAAGTCGAGTGTTATACCCCTCGACCAAGCACACCGCGCTTATGAAAAACAATACTCATTTCCGATGTAAATAATACCTTTAAATATGTTTAATTTCTCCGATAATCATGATTTCAAGCATCCCCCGTATACCTGCCCTCCTGTATGCCTGCCCTCCTCTATGCCTACCCTCCTTTGTGCCTGCCCTCCTCTATGCCTGCCCTCCTGCATACCTGCCCTCCCCCCTGCTCAAAAATTAATATTAAACTGGACCTCAAAACTGTGATATGTTGTGAACACGTTCGGCCTGAGTAAATTTTATTTCTCTAAAACATGCGCCCTCGTATGGGTTTGAAAAAGTCTTGACTATGTTCCGTAGCCCCCAACCCCACCCAACCCCTCCCCAACCAGGATATCGGATGGTCTGTCCAGTAGAGCTTCTTCATTCCATTAACTGACCCGCCTCCCGAACCATGGCGATAGGGGAATAATCGACAGGGTTTAATACTGTGTTATTGTCGTTTTGCTTCAGTTTTCAGCCAGATAGATAAGCAGTAAACGTGTAACTTTACTGTAAAGTTATACCGTAATTATAAACACTCAATCAATTGTCTTCATTTTTTGGTATTTTTTTTTCTTTGTTTTTGAGAAAAATGTAGTGATATAAGTATTTAAAGCGGTTGAAAAAAAAAACAACATAACGATTGCCTCAGAATAACGTTATCGCTCGTGACAGCGTCTTTTATCTAGTCACTGGGAGCCAGGGTGGAATACTATCGTGTAACTGGCCTACCCACTATACTGAATATATTGAAATAACAAGTCCCCGCCCTTCCGGGGCAAACTGTTGTTAACCAGATCCTATTCCTAACCTAAACTACACAAAAAAATAATTTTAGTATATATTTTCAGTATCTGTATTTAAGTACTAAACGAAACAGCACAAAACATGTAGAAAATTTCAAAATATCCTTAACTTTTTTGTGTAGGGTAATGCTGAAACAAACGTTTTCCGACGTAGTGGTTGTAATCATAACGGAAAAGTGAAGGACTCCGTCAATCTCTGGATGAAATCAATGATCCTTGAAATATTTAAGACAAGCTACCCCCGGAGGCCGATATCATAAAGTGAGGTCAGTATTTTCCGCGACATTTTCATACGAAATCAACATTCATACCAGCTTGACATGTCTAGGCCCAACCACTGGTGGTGATACACAATTCCGGGGTACACAATGAAGCCATTTTCCAGCGCAGACAACGGATATACATTCCAACGTAGGCGGCTGCATTTATAAAAAAAATAACACCTTACCCTAAAAAATTGCTAAAAAAGGTTTTTCAGCGGTTTCCTGCACTAAAATATCTGAATAATAACATACTGAAAGTGTACCAAAATCAGACCATTGGAAATGAGTATTTTTCAAGATGGCGTCCAAGATGGCCACAAAATCAGTAAAATGTGTCTAACTTCCTTAATATTGATACTGGAAGAGTAATTTTGGTGCTTAACCCTATGTTTTGAGGGTCTAGGAATCCAATTGGCTCGTTTAAATTATAGTGCTGTAGTGACTTTGGGTTTCGAAATAGGCTTACTAGAGAGTCCAGACGTGGGCAGCCACTACAAAGATTTGATCAGGCGTTCCGAGTCAATTCCAGTGGTCAGTCCTTTCTTAGTGATAAGTCAAAGCCGTGGTCGTTATCGTGCATTCATAGCAAGCATTTATGTTCAGATATTCCGTGGTAATCAGTCCGGGTACATGTTAAACAAGTGGGGTAATTAAAAAATCGTAAAGTCAAAGATGGCTGACCAATATGCCCGCCAAATTATGCAAATGACCGGAAACTGGCCCTTGACCATCACTCATAAAGCGGCAATTTTCGGTCTGGGCTTGCTACACTTCTTCAGTTTCCTGCACTAAAATATCTAAATAATAACATACTGAAACTCTAACAAAATCGGACCACTGGAAATGAGTATTTTTCAAGATGGCGTCCAAGATGGCCACCGAATCGCTAAAATGCGTCGAACTTCCTTAATATTGATCATGCTGGAAGAGTAATTTTGGTACCTAAGTAACCCTATGTTTTGGGGGTTTAGGAATCCAATTGGCTCATTTAAATTATATAATGAGATAATTAAAACTTGTAAAATGGTGGCTGACCAATATGGCTGACCAATATGGCCGCCAAATTATGTAAATGACGGAAACTCGCCCGTGACAATCACTCATGGAGTGGCAATTTTCGGTCTGGACTTGGTATGCCTCTTTAGTTACAAAATGTTCCAGATACAAAACGCAGAAAAAACCTGGTCGACCGCAAATTTAAGAAGGTTCTCTCCAACCTTCAACAAAATGATGATGAACAGCTATTACACATATCCTAGAACATATTAAGGAATTTCTGTACAGATTCTGTACCATTCGGAAATCAGTACCTCAGATCAAAACTGAAAGAACAGTATCGGCACAACATTCATTTTGCTGAAGGGGAATGCCTCAGCGACATTGTCAAGATGAGAGAAAAGACATCAGAAATACTGATCTTATTTCAACACCCAAGCAAAGGATGGGGCATTACAGAAACAAGCGATAATTAAAACAGCTGGTCGGCTTATTAAGAGTGATATCAAGTCCAATGTAACATCATTTATGAATGAGTATCCAAGTTCAACTTTGCTCAGCATTGATTCCGCACTTTTTTCTTCCCGACACATTGTTGAATTGTCTTTTCGTGCGTAAGGAGACAGCACGAAAGACCACGCGCTGTGCTAGCTCCCTTACAAATTAATCTTGCTCTCCGAGCACGTACATCACTTGTATCGATCAGAATTCCTTGTCAATACTCTCCATGCGATGGGATTTGCGTCCTCTTATAAAGAAAGTTTTTCGTTTTGAAAAGAACATTGCAGATTTGGCTGTTCCAGACGTGGTATATAGATTACATGGATCTGCTTGATATTGGACTTCTTTTCACTGGGGACAATGTTGATGACAACATCCTTACTCTTCATGGCATGGGCACCTTCCACGGAATGGGCATCATAGTAGCCCTCACCCAGGAAGCAAAAGGGACCATTTGATCCCAAGGAAAACCTCGCCAATTTCGATTTTGCAACAAAAGGCAAAATTTTAATCATTGAACAGCGATTGGCAAACTATTGTTTTTGAACACACGCCAGTCTGGGTCAAGATCGATAGGACGATTGATGTATTGTGGGAGCTGTCACTGAACTTCACAGACCAAACACCTGAACGGCAGGGAATGATGCACGTCATCCAACAAGGACTAGACCACCCAGGTCCATCTTCTGTTGTATTCTTGCCAAAGACTGACTTGTAATCTGGGGACAGGACATGCATTTGTCAACCCTGTATTTCATCTGGTACCTTCCATCAAACACCATGCTCCACCAATTATTACATTCGATCAGCCACTCTATTGGAAAGCTGCAGAGAGCATTACTGATGCACCAGAGGGGGGCTACCTAAAAACCATTGTACAGATGCTTTGATGTTTCCACGCGTTCATGAACCACCTTGGGGCAATAGGTATATTCAATTTGAATGACGGCACTGGACTCACGGACAATAATGAAGTTGTTTATGGTCAGAATGCTGTCCATCATATTGTAGTATATTAGCCTCCTTTCGACCCTCTTTGGTATATTCTAGCGACTCCCAGTCACTTGCCGACGGACAGGGCGGGAAAGCCTCTTTCCCGTACTGCCCGGCGGTC
>JAAUYG010209063.1_pt1 | contig 11442 bp, 12 predicted proteins | sample 7278091 | NCBI WGS metagenome assembly JAAUYG01 (sample SAMN14350201, study PRJNA611818) | marine sediment metagenome | isolation source: surface marine sediment (0.6m) | place: French Polynesia: Moorea | collected 2018-08 | reverse complement strand
TGCTAATTATCTGATGGAAAAGTTAGAATTTCTGCGTGAGAATGCTTTGATGGCAGAATCAGAGATCAACAGAGGTAAACCTACCTTGAAGAAAGTTCTGAAGATGTATGACTTTGATGCGGAGAGTAAAATGAAGGCGAGGAAAGTACTGAATCCTCCGTAGAAAACAGCTGCACCCATTTCGCGCATCGTCTTCACCACGCGCTCTGTGTAACGGCAAAATATTACCGTCAGAACAGTGGAGCTTGGTGACAGAATATCTGTTGTCTTCTTGTGGAGTTTTGCTGTTTTACTTAGTGTTGACAGTTGGACATGTCCTCTGGACTTGTTTGAGATCAACAACACACAGTAACACGCACCGTTTTTAGTTCCAGTGTTGGTCATGAAGCAGTGACCAATGTGCGCAGAGTAGTCGACGGCCAGACCGATACCGACAATGAGCTGTATAGCGAGCACCGTGTCAATTGTCTGGTTCCAGAAATGCGCCGTCCCCATCACGTTCACCTGCAAAATGATGTGTTTTCCAGAAGTGTAAAATTTGTCAATGTGGCTTGAATTGGCCATTCTCCTTTCTGAATTTGTACAGTCTCGAGCGAGTCGGGCTGAGCATACAGAAGAAACTGGGTGTTGTATGAAGCTACATCAGTCAATTCCAGGACAAAGGCGAAAACTGACCTCTTTTCAACCACAAACTGAAGACGCCTTCGAAGAGAGAAACTAAGATTTCGACTGATTCACACAAAGGACCACACTTACCAGTGTCATGATGACGCACAATCCGACCAAAATACACGTCCACAGGTTGGCAATGAGGAATAGGGTCATGAGAAAGACACAGAGGAACGCAAGGCCCAAATTTCTGTACAACTCATTCCTGATCACCTGGAAATACAGAAAAAAAGGCTTCCTGAGTACCAGTCATGAGCTAGACAATGCAGATCAACCTTCCTCCTCCATTGTCTGTTTTTGAAATTCTGTTGCCCAACATTCCACAAGCCCAGGAAGTTGCTTGACCCCTTGTTCAAGACACTCTGAGAATCTCTGTGTATAATGTTCTGGTTGACCACAGAGCAAGGTGACTCCATCTGCAACAGCGCTGCAAAGGCCTTCTGATGAACCTAGCATGTTTTGTCCGAGGGGAAACGTGAGGAAGTTGCACACGTCACACAAATTGCTTTCAAAACCATTCATAATGGCAGAGTGCGCGTTACTGCTGATGATTTGTTTGGTGATTCTTGAGGGCCTTAACATGCTTTCCTGCTAAGTGCTGCCTGTACCTTGTTGGTGGAGTAGGAGAGGTAAAAGCGTGAATACGCGAAACAATTGTCGGCACCGAATCCGGTTTTCAGCGTGAGTTCCGTCATGCGATCCATTGCGTCAATCTCCTCGGCAGAGCCGTCCAGCTTCCGGTGATAGAAGAAAAACCGCGACGCCTGGAAAGAACATACGGAAGTGAAAGCTATTGGTCGGTAAAGATTTCTGCCAACAAGAGATATCATCCACAAGCAATGACAACGATGGCCATTGAGCACTTCTCCAATGCCACAGCTAGAGCAAACTGTCCATCGTACTGCCAGAAACCTGAGTTTCAAAATGGCAAGCCCAAGGTGCTCAACGAACCTGGAGATCAGTTTGGGTGTTGTCTGTAAACACCAGATCCCGTCTGAATCTCTTTCCAGCTGAGCTGAGGAAGATGTTTAACACGCTGTAGAAGTTGCTTTCACTGGACGGGAAACCATCTGCAAAAGTTTTCCAATGTGAGAATGTCCACTGGCTGCTTTGTATGAAACTGGGTCTTGGCTTTTCTGAAACGCACTCAGATACCGGAGATGTACTTACCAGTGAGTTGGGCAGTGACTGTGGGGTCTATGGTAGAGTTCATCCACAAAGAGAACTCGCGGTACCAACAGTCGACTGTCCCACTGTCTATGTACTCATCATCATACACATCGCGATACAACTGTTGCAGAGTGTCCCAGTTTTTGAAGTATCCCACTTTTCCTTGAAAACAAAAAGAACCAGAAAGTTTGAGACACAAAGCACCTGGGCAAAAGACATCTCACAAACTGGTGTGAGCAAGAATGAACCTGAGATATCACTCAGTTTGCGACTTTCCGCACACAGCCCAGCAATTTCTGCTCGTCTCTCTGCAATGACCACTTACCAACGTACACATTGCCAGAAGCGAAGCTGTCAGACGGGAAATATCTGTCGTCGGCGTCGAAGTAGTCACTGGCGTAGGAGTCGTCATTGATGAACCAGAGCGGGTCGAATTCCTGCTTGATGAGAACGGTACCTGAGATGCCCAGAGCCAACAGGCCTACAGTGAGCACCAAAATGATAATCTGAAAACAACAGACAAAACAAAATTACAATTCTTCACATTCTTCACTCTAAATTCACCACCTTCAGTGCCAAGGACAAGGAGAGAACATTTGAATCCTGCGTGGAGTCTTGCGAATATAACATCTGCAAGACAAACCAGCAATATTTTTGTGCGCACCTTCTTTTGTTCACAACAGAAACACATTTCAGCAATCAAATTCTGCTTAACATCAGGTACTCGGTTCACATTTTGTAAGCAAGACGTACCGTACCTTAACTGGAAGCATGGTGATTGCTTTTCCAATGTAATTGCCGAAGATTTCCTGCATGATGTTGCGCTGGCTGCAGGCATTGGGCTGGAAGTCGCGGTGCACGTAACAACAGCAGCACGCATTGCGCAGTGCACCAACGCGCTTCAAATCAATCGTGAGGCACGAGACGAAAAAGAAGCACTGCATCAGGAACGTGAAGAGGATGCCGATGGCACAGAACGCGCAGAATGATTTCAAGGCTGGCAAAATCTGAAACCAATAATTCAGCAGCTACGATTCCAGTGACGGGAGTTTTGCCACGTATCTGGCACATTTCAGACTTCGCGGAGCACACCAAGGAATATTTCGGGACACTGCAAGTGCAACTGCGCAATCAGAAATGTTTCTCTTTCGTCTACGTGAAGCAACCACACTTCCTTTCTCTACATGATTACCGTGATAGCACCGGCTGCGAAGGCGAGGATGTCAGTCATGGAGGTGACAGTGATGGCCACCCCGGCGCTTCTCATCGCCAGACCAATGCGCTCTGGAACAGGCTTCTTCTTTTCCTCCTCACTCAGGTTCTCCAGAGCTTGCACAATGACGAACATGTCGTCAACGCCAATGCCTGTCAGAACACAAAACGTAACTGATTTTTGGACAAACGCTCGTACTTCCCAACATACTAAAGCTCAACATGACGGATGTGATCACAACACATCCATGCGAGCTTTGGGGATCTCTTCCCTCTGTCCTGTGTCAGGAAACTGAAATCCCCAACACTGATGTGTAAGAGCCTAACAATCTGCAATAAAACTTTCTGAAGTACCTATGAGCAGAAATGGCAAAGTTGTATGCAGCGGTGTCCACATGAGTTCTGCGTATGACAGGAGGCCCATGCTGGTTCCCATGGCAATGCCCACAGCTATGATACCAGAGAGTGCGCACCATGCCTGAAAAGAATTTTCCACCTGTTCCACATGCCCAACTTGGAAGAATTCCAAAGATTTCCTGGTGCTGGTTTCTTTCACCTTTTGTCAATTCATTTCAGGACAGAACATCCTAATCACAACAAAATACACTGGAAAGTGGGACAAACCCTGTGCTGAACGCAGTTAAACCTGCCGAGAACCACCGTGACGAACACGAAGATCAACATGTACCCCGCGCTCAACAGCTGCACGTCTCCGAAGATAGCTCCGCCACCTTCGTCTGAGAAGCTGCAACAATAAGTAGAAGTTTCTGTAGGCATTAGGTTGAACCCTTCTGCATCCGAGAGGGCAAAGTTTTTCTCGGGACAACAAGGGTGCTGATCAGCATCGACGACACGCCATGTGCTTGTTATCATAGGGGTCGTAATCATGTCTACGATGACAATGAAGCGGTTCCTTTTGTGAAATGCAAGTGCCATCCAACTCTCGTCGCCTCAGCCACACCAAGAGCTAATTTGGTTCAGAAGGAACCACGGAGAAGCTGGCGCAGATGTCAGCAACAAGGGACAACACCAGTCTTCAATGCGTGTCAGTAGGCAGATGGCCGTCTTTCAATTGGCCTGTTATTTATTGTTCATGTTTCAAATTCCACCTGATTTTCCCTGCACAGGTTGGCTCCAACGTCATTTCACCCAAATGAAAGTGCGAGGTTCTCCCACTGGCAATCAAAAATAATTTTTTCAAAAATTTGGAGACACTGCGCATCATGGTGACCCAAACATTTCTTATACCTCCTAAATGTGTAGTAGAAGGTGTCCTCTATGGCGGGATCACTGGCCTCTGCGATGTCGAGGAACTCTTGTTCCCAGGCGTCAGCTCTCTCGTCCACTTCCTCGCCATCCACGATGGATATGTTGTACTTGATCCAGTAAATCATTTTCGTCGCTTTGGCTCCAGTAATTCGTCCATTCTCGTCGACTGTCACCTCGCCCAGCCAATCCGCTGGATTGAATTCTCGCTTGTAAGTGGGACTGAAAGTACACTCCAAAAAATAACCAGCAATTCAGATGTCTGTTGTGTGGGGCCGTTCATCAGAAGACGCAGGATGGTCCAAAATACGTATCCATTTACTTTCTTTGTTTGTCAATTCTGAACACCGAACTGAGAGACTCCACCATTTGGTGAAAACAATGTTGGGTTTCTGTTGAAGCAACACACCTGAATGTGGCAGTCCTGATGGTGTCAAGTATTTGCTGCTGATTCAGAGAGTTGATCACCGTCTCGTTGAACTGCCACAACTCGAGCAAACTGTTCGACCAACACTCGTCGCCCAATCTGACAAAAGACAGGGCCACAAATATCAAGCCAAACAGCCACCACACCGCTTTTGTTTGTGCAAGATTATATCGTTTGGGGCCCAGGTGATTGTCTTAACGTTTTCATCCATCACACAAAGGGATGAACGCAAACAAGACCGCCGTATCACCATGGAGGCCATCTATCTATCCATGCTGGAGAAGGGTGTGTGTTGGGGAGGATCTGTCTGCAAGGACGACGACGACGGGTGACTCACACAGGCCTTTCCACTTTCAGCTGTTCATCTTAACAAGTGATCACATGATACTGTCACTGGCTTTGTAATGCCGGACCCCCTCCTCCAGGCTGACCCCCCCCCCCCCTCGGGGCTCACCCTCCTTGGGGGCTGGCTTGGGGTCCCCGCCCCAGGACGACACACACACAGTTCCACAAGGCCAAAAAATAAGGGGCATACTTGATGCAAATTGTGTCCCATTGATACCAATTTTCGTCTTTTATCTGCTTGATCTTCTTGTCCTGTTGCAACATCTGCAAAGACAATGCGACACAGACACAAAAGGTTGTCCTCAACGCAAAATGAACGTCGTTCAGCAATTTGTCAATCATACTCTGAGCAAAAGGTGGACGCTTTTGGTTTTCGCTCAGGAAAACAACCCCGCAGTGAGGTCTGTCGGGTGGAACAAACCCAGTATCAAATCACTGCTTCTAGCACATCAAAATTCAGAGGTGTCTTTTAACACACACTCTACCAACATGACATGCTAATTCACCTGATGGCTGTGAATTCATTTCCCTGCATAAATTTCTGTGTCCACAACACAAATGAATTCACAGCCAATTCGCGCCGGGGAGAACAGGTCAACCACAATAGGAGAAAGAAAACGCACTGACCACTCGCAGAAATGCGGGTGTGAGGACGGAATCCTGCGCGGTGAGAATCATGACGCTGAAGCGGCCGGGGTCCGGGTAATACCGGTCCACGAATTTCTTGTCTTTGACGGCCACAGCATCTGACGCGATCCAAAGCTTGAGAAAAAGAGAACATCAGCTTGTTGTGAGTTCAATGTGTTCATGGAATTCCAAATTAAAACAGTGAACATTTCGTGTTTTGTCCACTGGGAGCGTAGACTCTCAGGTCAAATGTGGCCTTTGGTTCACGCCACCAGGTGGCTGTCCTGTTTACACCCCCTCCACCCGTCAGTGCAACCACTCCAATGTGCGACGCGAGTTGATATAGCTTGGCCTTTGTATTCAGTTCTGAGTTTCTGATTTTATATACGGTCAAGTTCTCACCTCCTCGGCCCGGTTTTCCTGGTAGAAGTTGATGATTATGCCTGGTATCATCGCGGCCAATAGAACGAAGCACAGCACGATTACCACAACCGGATAGGACGCGGTCAGTTTGCCCAATCTGCAATGCAATGCTGTATTCATCAAAAATATAATGATCCAGTCAGACAGAATGTCTCAAACTGAGAGTCCAAGCATGAAGTCCTCACCTTGAGGGCAAATTTCACCTTGTGCAGCATTCACACCGTTGTGTGGCCAGCAGAACACGAAAACGATTTTTAAGGGGGTGGGCGTAATTTTCACAGCATCCACGAGAACAAAAACAACGAAGACGACTGCAGGCGGCGGCGGCCCGAAAAAAGCATGACCTTGTGAACTCTCATCCGGAGACCTTTTTTTCGCTGCACATCCCATGGTCTGTTGAGCGTGTTAAAACTTTTTGGTCATTCAGCCAATAGCTCTTCATCAAGCACGCAAAGATGTGGGCAAATAATCCTGCCAAGTGTTTGTATAACAGGACATGAGATGATTACTGATCCGGTGTAATGTGGACGATGAAAGACTCAGGTATATATGGATTCATTGGCAAACTAACACTCAGGTAAAAACACTGGTCGTCGTGAGCAGTATTTTTTTTGACAGGAGAGAAAGGAATCTCCTTTCATCTATTTCGACAGGAACAAGGTATTCAACAGCTTACACCTGTCCAGAAATAAATGTGCTCAGAGAACAACAAACAACCGACACAACCGAGAAACTCAGGAAAAATAGGGTCCTTGCGAAAGTTTTGATAAGAACTGCCACTTTTCACATCCCAAGGACGAAACAAATTTTGCAAGGTTTTTTGCAACTTACCAATTACCTGCAACAGTTCTTGTCTCACTCACTCTGTACATTTTCATACCTGTAAAATCCACCTTCCAATCCATTGACAATTGCATTGCTGCAGGCCTTGAGTGGTGACGATTTTCGTTCACGATCAGACATTTTCCTTTTAAAATTCAATTTAAAAATTGCAAAAAGCAAGTCACTGCCTTTATGTAAGTCAAGTCACATCACACATGCCTGTACTGAATCGATTTGCTTGTGTAACAACATTGCAGCTGATGCAAACGCTGCTCCTATTGGTTTGGCTTTGGCTAAAATGAAGCTTTATTGGTTGATACACCTGAGCAAACAAGCAGGTGACAGAAGTTGTGTGATGCCCAGACTTCACGCCTGACACGCTCTGCGACACAATTTCACAATGACCTCGCACAAGAATCACGAAACTGAATGGATAACATTTTTCCTGTGCATGGTGCATGGAATGGATCAAAAGTTCTTTTTCGTCATTTCTAATTGGAGGCCTCTACACTGTTGTACACAGTGCCGAAAGTGACAAAGAATACAAAACACCCAGTCGGAGCAACTGACTGACTGAGAATGAGTCAAAGTGGACAAGCACATCCATTTCGATCGGCCGCCGATTTGTGATGGGAGGCGGCGGCGCGCGAGGGAGGGAAATTTGTGAGAAACCTTAGTATCTTGCACTCACATAGCTATTTCATTGTTTCTGGTAAAACCCAGGGATGTTCGGAAAAGAAACAATGGCACATATCAGGGTCCTTTTTGAGGAGTTTGCACGACGGCAACAACAGCGACAACATTACAAAGGCCGTTCTGCTGCTGAAGCAACGCGGCCTAAAACCAGTGCACTCAAAATGCCGAAAACCATCACTGAAATCCACGCAACATTTGTCAGACAAACAGCATCGAACAATTCTGACCACATTTTATTCCACTTGAGAGAGCAAGGCTCTCCTATTTGGTGTCTTCAACATTTGTGTGCTCTTTGGTTTTCTTGTCATATTCTTCCCATTCAGCTGGGTTAATGTCATAGTCTATCATGGCTTTTTCCATGTAAATCCATCTGTCTAAGACTCCAATATCCACAATTCTGTCCTTCATCTCCAGCCAACCGACCTTCAGGGGTTTACACTGCGCACTGTACAGATCCACCTGCTTGTCATAGTTGTCCAGCCACATGAGACTGCAGACGCCCAAGTTCATTCGTCGCACTGTTCCCTCGTTATAAGCACTGACCAATCTCTGTGTGTGCTGATCTGCAGCCGGGTTCCGAATGAGGTCACTGAGCAATAGAAGGTCATTGGCATTGCATTGCAGTTGTTCCCTGAAGGAGTCTTCTGAAGGATTGTGTTTAGAGAAGTAGGTGACAGTTGCCAGGGTGCTGATGTAGAAAGTTGATTTGATGGGATGTTTCTTCATATCCCGGAGAGTTTCTTTTGCCACATCCCTGTAGTCGTGGGCTATTCCTAACAGGTACTGGCCTGAAATTAACAAGTTGAACAGGATTGTTTAGTCAATAACAGCATGTTGGCACCATTATCAGATTTTATGCACTTTAGTTGCGGGTTGCCAACGCAAGGAGCGGCGTATGATACGACTCTGCCCGTTCGTTCGCTGGTCTGTCGGTCTGTATGTCACTCAGCAGGCATGCATTGAAGCGATCGATCCAATGTTGTTGTTGTCGCCCTGTCATTCACACAGTAACTCAGGCATTGATCATGTGACACACAGACGACACAGGGCAGCCTGGACCTGGAAAAGCGCCCTTGTTTCAGTGGAGTGGCATTATCAGATGGCATTCTTCGTGAGATGGCATTTTCAGGGCGTCTCTCATCAACCTGAGATACCCATGCTTGCCAGCACCTGGGTGACCAGAGAGTCAAAACCAGCGGATACTTCTCCACTGACTAGAAAAGCAGCGTAAACAAGACCTTCCGGGATGGTTTTCCCCCTTTTTGCAGAGTCAGGTCTTGTCTAGTTTGAAGAGCAGAGCCACGCAAACCCCCCAGCTGGAGAGGGGTTCAGTCGGGCCAGAGGGGAGGGACGACCCGAGGTGGAGTGCAGGGTCAGGGGGTCCCTGCGATCATGGTGACACATGTCCATGAGGCTGCCCCGGTCAGGGGGGGGGTCCTCCACAGCGACGACGACCACACGTACGTGACTCCATGAGGCCACCCCAGCTTACAGCGGCCGCAAAACATTCAAATCCTACTGGGTCACTTGCCCCTTTCCAAGCACAGAGCATAAAAGCAACACTGGAAACTTACCAAATCGCTTCAGGCGACTTTCTTTCGTTTCCTCCTTCACTTTTACTTTCCCCCACTTCTTGAAAAACTGCCCCGCTCTTCTTGATGTGCCCTGAAATGCATTCATTTCTAATTTCTCTTTTTGCGATTCTGCAGAAACGTGCGCTAGCAGACAGTTCCTCGCACTTGTTCATTTAGACCTTCGAGACCCCGGTTCAGGCTGACATTTCTTGGATCACTGGCCATTGATGGATCAAAAGACGATGCACAATCCAAACCATAAACAAAATATAAAGAGGTGTGTAGATTTACGCTGTTATTTGAATCTCTGAAAATCTTGACCACTTACACGAATTCCCTCCAAGAAGTTGTTAAAGTGCGGCCAAAGTCACATGATTTGGTCACATGACAGCAGTATGGCGGCTGACGGAGAAATCGTTGACGTGGAGCTGGTAAAAATGCTTCTTTCTCCAGCAAAATGGAAGTTTTCGGGGAAAAGATGAGCTGAGAATGGTACATTCGTGCCATTTCTATCTTGCATACTGCACCCTTTACCGAATAGAGCCATAATCTCAGCTCACGAGTCAAGAGTTTCAAAAGTCGAAGAGACATGTTTCCAAAATCCAAAAATCTACACATCAGCTGAAGCCTTGCAAGAAACAAGAGACCCTTTGATGATTAAAAGTGTTTCTTGCACTCCTCGCCAGCTGTAATTGTAGTTTCAAACAAACCAGATCCAATTGGACAAGTGAAGCTTTTCCTGTTTGTCAGACAATTGAGGCAACGGGTTGGCCAATTGCACACTGTTTCGGAAAGATGACTGTCACAACAGACAGTTTCAGCACCAAACGTAAGTTGCAACGTAAACTCAACCCCAACGTAACCTAGATTTTCAGCCAATCACAACTGGGGGTGTGGCGAATTCTGCACATGGGATTGGTGTGCACAACTGGGTTATGTTCCGTTTGAGTTTGCGTTGCAACTTGCGTTTGGTGCTGAAACTGTCTAATATTATCTAGGCAGCTGCGTTTTGCGTGGACATTTTTCAATACCAGGTTGTAATTGTTTTCTTCAGGGGAGTCCAGTTGCTGAAGACGAATTGCATTTCCAAGGTACTTGTCTAGTGTCTTGCGTGTCAATGCTTCGTTGCAAAAGAAAAATCCAACTGCATTGTCGTTGCAGTGAGCAGGCGACCAAATCATCCCCCTCCATTCCGGGTTTCACGGGTTCCTGCTGACACTACCGTGCAGCAACATCAAGTCAGAAAACTCAAAAGTATCTTTGACAACTTTGTGAGAAAAATTAGTTGTCTTTCCTCAAGGTACAAGTGCCGCTGGTATTTTTGAGGTTTTTTGTTGTTCAGAAATGGCAACCTGTTGACCACTCTGTTTCTGCAACAGAACTTCGGGAAACCTGGTGTCAGCGTGTGGCTCAGAATCCCTGTTGACAAAACACTGGCCAGGCAGTGTGTTTTGACGTTCATCTCCGTTTTGCAGAAATCCCTCACAGTTTGACAGATGAGGCTCTGGCTGAGAAAGATGCTCAGACCCACACGTTCACAAACTTCCCTGACCCGAACGAAAGTGAAGACGAAGAGGAAGACCAGAGTGAAGTAAGTCACGAGCGCCCAACGAACATATGGAGACCACAAAATGTTCTTCTGTTTCGCAAAAACTTAGTCTCTGCCTTGTCTTGATGTACCCCTCCCCCGCCTGTCCCCTAGCCATAATTCGTTCATTGCTATAATTTGGCATCCTCTTGAAGCCTGTAAAAGCCATTCTCATTCTCTCTTTCTTCAGTTGCTCAGGGGCGAGAAGAAGCGATCGTCATCGTTCTGGACGTTTGAGTACTACCAGTCTTACTTTGACGTTGACACGCGACAAGTTATGATGAGAATCGTCGGATCGATGTTCCCGAATCCCAGAGCTGAATACCTGGACCGACAAATTCGACCAAACCCTGATTTGTACGGTAAGGAGGCAGAAGAAAACTTGAACTTCCATGTGTTTAATTTCCGGCGGACAATTCCCAATTCCAGCACAACACAACAAAACACAAACTTTTGATTTTGAAGGTCCCTTTTGGATTTGCACGACACTAGTTTTCACCACAGCGATTGCTGGGAATTTAGCAAATTACATACAACACGGCGGCAACAACTACGAATGGAGATATGACTTCCACAAAGGTGAGTCTACTCTTCTTCTCATTGCTTGGTGTTCCAGCCCTGAC
>JAAUYG010097448.1_pt1 | contig 11442 bp, 8 predicted proteins | sample 7278091 | NCBI WGS metagenome assembly JAAUYG01 (sample SAMN14350201, study PRJNA611818) | marine sediment metagenome | isolation source: surface marine sediment (0.6m) | place: French Polynesia: Moorea | collected 2018-08 | reverse complement strand
TAAACTACCCCTCGGGTCCCAAATTTCGCTCCGTTTTGCTCTACGGCTGGCCATTTCCGAGATATTGGCAACTTTCCATTTTCCCATTGGCCACAATGTTAAATTTCAATATTTTCTAACACTCAGCCAAGCATTTTGTATTAATTCCATCAATTCCTTAGCATTTGTTTATACCCTATATCCCCTAAACATATGAACAGACCACATATTACTTCCGCACTGCAGGAAAATATACATGCACGGGCTACAGTGAAACCTCTGCCCACCCAGGAAATAAGACAACATGAGGATTAAGACCAGTTATTGGTCTACCAAAAGTTTTAACACACCAGTCCTACCTTATTCAGAATTAAGACCACCTCAAATTAAGACCATTTTGGCCTCGACCACGGGTGGTCTTGGTTCCAGGGTTTTCACTGTATACAGTGGTCCTTGCAATTTTAAGACCAACCATTCAGCCAAAAAAACATAACGGTCTTAAATTGAAGTTGGTTTTAAATGGAAAGAATAAATTGAAAATATAAGGGTTGTGTCACTAAATTGAGGTAATTGTTAAATGGTGGTCTTAAATCATAGGGTCCACTGATGCAATTCATTGTAAATTTTTTTGAACCTTTCAAAACACACAGTACTTGAAATCATTTAACATGTTTAACCAAACGCCCCAATCTCAAAATCTCTGGACATGAAATCACCGATCCAAACCCAGGTACCTGATCAGCAGTTGGTGACCGTGAGTCATCATTTGTCGCCGTTTGGTTCAAGCCTTCCAGACCACCTGGCCTCGGTTTTGACTTTGGGGATCTCGGTGCTCGTGAAAAGGAATAAGGGTCCATAGAGCCTGCAACAATTACCACAAAACTTACACAGTAAATTTTGTATTACTACTTCTACTACTACTACTATGAATGCTACTACTACTATTACTATGACTACTACCACTACTACTATGGATACTACTATTACTACCACCCGGTACTACTACTACATGTACTACCAACACTACTACTACCACCACCACTACTAGTACATGTACCACTGTATCAAACATAATTTAATGTCTCCTATTAAGTGCATGGTATTATGGAGGCTCCGTACCGTATTCATACTATTAAGTGTACATGCTATAATAAGCTCCCAGTTTGGTTTCTACAAGTAATGGTATTATACAATTTTAGAGCACCTTGTGTAAAACAAACTCAAAGGCGCTTGAATCAAAAAGGACAGTCAGTCTATGTCCATTGGCTAGAGCAGTCCGCAGTAGGTCAGGTCATTTAAGACAATGGCTATGGTAGACAAGCCTTTTGAAAGACACGAGTTGTTAATTTCTTCCGAAAAATGCAAAGTCTTGCTGACATTCATATATCCGAAGGGACTTTCTTTCAGTTGGTGCAGCAAACTGAAAGGATTTTAAACCAGCACAGTTGTTTGTAGCCAATTTGAGTATGTAAAACCGATTTTCTTGGGCTCTGGGACTGGGCAGGAGCATAGATTGCATCGAAGGTATTGGGAAGGTCTGACACTAGTGTCCCAGCACTTTGCTGATAGGGTTTTAACTGCAAGAAACATTAAGTTGGAAGAAGTATTTTGCTAAAGAAAACAAAACATCTTTTCGAAAATTACTAAGCGTACTGGGCTTTGGGCTTCTAATACAGGGAATAAAGGATGTCTTTTGGTTACTAATGGTTATTTCCTTACCATAGAGATCTGGCGTGCCCATGTTGAACAGACAGCATTTCTGTATGAAATCCACAATTGCTATACCGCATTCATTGCCAAAGGCCAACCTGTAAAAGAAACCACCCAAAGTTGTCATACGTTTGATGACCCTCACATCAATTATTTGGCAGAAAAGCTGTGCTTCCCTATTAGAGGGGGACTACTCGACACGTAAAATGCACACAAAGGGTATTTACGGCAATGCCAATAGACTTAAAAGCTAAAACCTATTTTTTTTGTTGCTGTTTTTCTTTTAAGCTATAGTATGTGTTCAACCTACTACTTGGCAGTCCCTAAGTATGGCCAGAATAGCTTGATATATAACCTATACTTGGGGCTAAGATATGACCTATATTGGGGGATATATTACATACCTACTGTATATCCGGCATCCAGCTTTATCAGCTGCTAGCAGCTGATTTTTTTTTTAGCACCTGATCACCATATTATGTTCATAGACTCTTGTCATCATATGCTATGTCAAGGTGAAAATAAAACTTTCTATCTATCTATTTATCGGTACACGCAGAAGCTACAATGCCACGTACAGGCCATATCGCGAGTTGAGAGAGAGGCTGGTGATCTGGGGAGGGGGTTCTCCATCTATCCACGACAGAACACATGCCAACTCGGGCTGGTAACCAGGTGACCACTTACGACTCCCCGATTTCACCTTCACACTAGTCGTGTTTTCCTGCAAACGGAAACCAATTGAAACCTGATTACATAAGTCTGAAGAGGCTTCTGGTTTCTTGAAAAAAAAACCCCTTAAGTCCAAGCTGTAACCTTAAGCATGACAAAGAGACACTGGTTTGCTTAGTTCATTACTAAACTTAAGTTCACATCCAGGTTTAAGAATTTTACTTTTTCAAGAAAATGGCCTGCAGAATACTTGAACCCTGCATACAAGCCTGGTATGAATATTATTGTTGAAATATTCTTGATTTCTAACATCTCTAGAGGTAATTCTTTAGCAGCTGCCAGAGCTATCCTATCTTTCCAGTGCACAGACTTCCACATAGGAAACAAAGATTCTGGTAAATGACCATTATTCATTTAGCGATCTGGTAAAAAATATCCTTAACTTCTGCAGATTTATCTACTGAAAACAGACTTTTTGGTGATTTGGGGAATAAATGATATATACCTCTATTTTTAAAGAAAAACATTCCCATGTTTACCAGTATTTAACACCACACTACACCCAGTAGGGAAGGGGTTTCCATGACAGCGTTATTAAAAGAATTCTTTAAGTGACTGTGACCCAATAAATCTGCGAGAGAAAATGCAGTTGATAATTTCATGCATGATTTCCGTAATAATTTTAACATTGAAACAGCAAAAAGGTTCCCTTATATGACTAAAACATCAAAAGAACACCAATCATGGACTTATCATTCGACACAAACATTCAACACAGAAATCTTCATGTCAAATGGTTTCAATCACATAATTACATAACAAACAGATGCCCACCAAAACCCAGGTCATTCCATAGTTAAAATTCTTTTTTTTTTTTTTTTTTTTTTTTACAATGCCCCATGCTGAAGTATCATTGACACATTCAGGAAAATTACCATAGGAAACAAACAATCCATTTGGCATGCATTCCACACACTTTTTCACCATATATCATTGTCATGAACAGAAAAATAGAGTCATCGAAGTTAACCACGTTAGTAGCCTCAGTGCACATTTCAGGCCAAGGATACAGGAAAACATCAATCATTAGAGAGCCATCTGACATCAAGACAGGCAGAAGGGCCATACCATCCGAGGCAGGAGCATATAAGATGTTGAAAGCGAGGGTACGCCGAAGACCACACGCCATATATATACACATGCGTAAATCGGCCTTTTTACTGTATACCTTGCCCTCAGAAGTAGTACTGGAGTAGGAACCTACACTACTGCTGTGGTGCGTTGAGCTGAGATTTGGTTTCGGGGGTGGAACAGGGGGGTATTCCAACTCGGGAGAATCCTGCTCAGCATCGTAGATCTCGTACACGATGGATATATCCAAAGTCTGAAAAAGTAGTTTCAGTTTAATAGAAGAAAATAGTTTCAGGAAAGCAAGAAATCTGAAAAAAGTATTTTGGGTTAAAAGCAAATAATTCCAGCAAAGCAAGAGCTCAGGTCTCCTGGACATACTGACCATTAAAGTACAGATACTGATCAATATGCCCAGGAGACCTATCTTAAAAAAAAAAAAAAAAGTGTCATTTCCACCACTTGAAATTATTTTTTGTGACTTTAGCGACAATTTTCAAGATAATATTTTTGTGTCAAAATATGTCTATGTTTAACAGTGCCACTTGTTTAGATGTGGAAGTTTGATACACTGCTGAATTGTGAAACAAACATAATGAGCAAATTTCAAACTAACACCAGTTACATTAAATCCAACACGCAAACTTCCATCCGTGAAATGCACAACTTTCATTCAAATTATTATCACTTCAACTACATTTGCCTTAATATTTACTTAGTGTGTCTTTAAATTTTCTTGGGATTGAAAAACTGGACATCTTACCGGACAGTCTACCGCAGATTCTTGCCGGCTGAACTTGAAGAGCATGACATGCGTAAAGCCGCCCACGCACAGCATGCGGCTGTCGGCACACAGATAGATATGCTGTACGGCAAAGGGATCGTCATCCGCATCCGGACTCCGACATTTGTTCTTGTTAAAAAGTTTGGCAGTTTTGAGCTTGTACAATACTTGAAGGGTGACTGAAAAAAAAAAAACAAACATGAACATATAAAAGTCACAAACTGAAAGATATGGGCTGGATATAAAACTTGAAACATAGTGATAATTTCTTAATGATAAGGCAGAAATGCAAACCTGCCTTACTGTCTTCAATGGCTGAAACAAAAGTTTGGTTTGAAATTGGATGTGATCTTAAATTATTGGCACTTAGGCCTTAAGCACAGGCAAGCCTTAATTTCAAATCCATGAAGTGCTGCACAGTTTCAGCACTGTATCAGCATGTTATTTGCTTGTACCGGTAATATGTATTGTACGATTACGACATTATTGGTTTACCAGCTGAGGCATCCCAGAACTTCAGAGAACCATCAGCATGTCTGAAAAGAACAAGAAAATACAATTAACCACATGCAACAGATAGCAAACCATCGAACCCATCAAGCCTACATACACACATACATGTATATGGCAATGTACACTGGATCATGTGGATGGTCACAAAATCACTTTACCATAGCACTGTATAGCTTCAATACTTGTATCGTTTGCTATTTTGTTTATTATCGTAAAACAACGAGTAGGTGAATGGGTAAGGCACTAAGGCATAGTGTTGCTTTGATAATTTCTCCGTCTTATAGCGACTAGAACAACGTAATAAGAAACTTGACCGTAAAGATGTTCAATGTGTATTTGGCTATATGAATGGCTATATCAGTTACTTTCTTTACAGATGCAAGTATCTAATGTTGCTGTCAACCATGAATCTCTCGAACGCTGACAAATACTTGTGTACTAAGTCTATGTTAATGTCGTCATCTGCTGTCGCAATATTATTTGCAGCCAAACAGCCATCCTGTGATTGAGGGGCATGGTATTTGATCTGGGTCTTAAAACGGACCCGACTTTTTCTTTAAAGATCACATGGCATAAACCTGATCCCAAAAAGAATTCACCTGCTCTTTTGGAATAATCGCAAAGGATCTCTTACCTGACTGAACCACAGACAATTCTATACACATTCTCACATTTATATACCGAACCGGTTTAGAACATTGTGACGAGGTAAGTTCGATGGTCACCAATCTAAGTAGCCAACTGTGCCTGATAGTGCTAAACTTAGTGATCTGACAGGAAATGGTACATGTCAGGACAATATGAACCTACCCTGTGATGATTATCTCAGAGTAGCTGCAGGTCGCAGTTCCCCACTCCCCACCTCGGATCGGCCACTCCTGATGGGGATGCGGACATAGCGCAGGGGTTAGAATGATCAAGATACATACATGTAGGAACACAGCCTTTTGACAGTTTTTTTGTAACAAAGATCTGACAAAAGCAAAAGCTAATAAGCCTATCATTTCAGTAGTTCAGGAAATCTGGTCTGCAGAACCGAACCACCGATTTTTTCCCATGCTTGAGAATCACCTTTTTAAGTCTAAGATAACCTTATTTTGGACATTTTCAAGAAACGTTTTGACTTCGTTCCAACAGGTCGTCGCAAAATTACAGAAAGTGCCATTTGGGATATCAGATCCAGAAGATGAGCACTTCACCTTCGAAAGCTGATATAAAATATGCATCTCCATAAATCTTAAAATACTTTATCCTCAAGAACTATTAGATGCTTTGTAGACATTAACATTTTTTATGATATCCTTTTTGATTGCTTGAAAACTACCACTGAATGAGCAACGCCTTTTACATGTACTTGCCAGTTAACTTGCTGGATGTTTACAGCTTATTTATTACAGTACAAAATCAAGACCATCTCAGAATAAAGACTGTATTTCAATTAAGAATATTTTATAACAGTCTGTGGGCAGGGTCTTGATTTTGTCTTGCTGTGGATTTCTTTTTTTACCATTTCCTTGAACACAGAATTTTTGGTGCAGATTTTCTTTAACCTTTGACTAAATCCAGAGTTTTCTTTACTTTTTCACCAAATCTATAGTTTTCTGTACCTCTTCACTGAATATGCTGAATCCAATTTTTATCTATTCACTCAATCCAAAGTTTTCTTTACCTTTTCACTGAACATTCTGAACCCACAATTTTTGTCTTTACTTTTCACTGAATCCGGTGTTGTCTTTTTTTTTTACCTTTTCACTGAATCCAGTGTTGTCTTTTTTTTGATCTTTTCACTTAATCCAGTGCTAGTCTTTTGTATTTTTTTTTTACTTTTCACTGAATCCAGTATTGTCTTTTTTATTTTTTTTACCTTTTCACTGAATCCGGAGTTTTTCTGTTTGGAGCCGACTGAGTAGAAGGCAGGTATGAGGTCTGGGGGACAGTCTGCCAGGTAGAAACAGGCCGTCACAGGAGACTCGTGGATGTCCATGGGATACGGGTTCTCAAAGCAGGGATACCTGGACAAATACAGTGAAACCTGGATAACACAAAACCCTATGGGGTTATACACAGGTCGTATTTATTTATACACAGACCATCTTTATACACACGTTCAAGAACATGGAAGATGTACATCTGGGGATTTTAATTGACCGTGATCCCGAATAAGACTCCTTATAACATGTATAAGCACATGGTCATTATATACAAGTGACAATTAGAGTAAGTTTCACTGTAAAAAGCTTGGCAGCCAAAACATGGTTTAGGCTGTAGATATTGCACTTTGACCCATTCTTGGAAACAGATACAGCAGTTAGGAGACAGAGAGGCAAACTGGATCCACAGAATTTTACACCTTACCATCAAGGTAACTTAAGTAAATTTTAAGGCGTATGATTTTTCTGGAACGTAGCCCCTAGAAATTATCGTTCCGTACCCTGGAGACAGGAGGTCCACCACAACCAGGTCATTCTGGAGCAACACCACGATTCCATAAGGATCTTGGAAATCTGGAAACCACAAACAACCACCCATATCATTGTCTGTTACAGTAGAACCTGTCTTGGAAGGCCACGTGATTGGCCATAGAAACGTTGTCTTTGGCGACAGGTTTAATTACATTGAATTACATTTAATTAGTTACATTTAATTACATTTAATTACAATGTAGAACCTTCCACCAAGGAATATCTGCTCTTTCAAGACAGGTGGTCTCGCATAGCAGTTGTCTTTCAAGACAGCTTTCACTGTATTGTGAATTATTAATATTACGGATGATTAGGGATGAGAACTAGATCTCTTCTCTGTGTGCACAACACATATTACATAATACATACATACCACTCTGGTGGTGGAACTAAATGAGGACGGGATATATATTCCATGTCATTTTGTATCCATGCATGGTAAGCAGAAAGAATAGGCACTACTACCAATGAAGGGTGATAGGAATGGTATGTGGCTTAGCCTTGTCTTCCCATGAGCAATTTCTGTGAATTATTAGTTCATCTTTCCACACTCGTTTCCAGTTTAGCCAGTAATATACTGCGATGCACATGACATTTATATTGAGAAAGAATGTAAAATAGCGACATGGATGGTTCATCATGTTCATAATCATCTACAATGTTATATTGGGAGCACATATAGCCAATATGGCAAGTTTAACACATGTGCAGTGTGAGTTCACTATTTTTTTCGGGACACTCTCGGACACCCTCTCTAAAGAGGACACAAGTCTTGATTAACAGAAGTACTAGTACCGTGGATGCATTTAATGATAACTCTCTCCAAAGAACACCTCATTAATGTGGACAGATTTATTTGGCAGAAGGGGTGTCCTTACTATAGGGGAACTACTTATACGGCAAGCCAAGTAATTAGCATATTAACCTGATTGAGAGAGTTAAAATATCAACCAGGGAAGAACTTCAGGTTCTGGATTAGTTAACCCTTAAAGCACTAATCACAGCTATATCCATGATAGCAATGCTACTACACACCACGTATCGTGACTATCATCACCTGAACAGCGCCCTGCGGTACTGCTAAAAATCACAACTGTAATCTGCCTGCATACATTAGCCTTCCAATCCCAGCGTGACCAGTGCGTTAGCCAATCTGGCGAAAGATATTTAGGGCATTCTCCCAAAACCCATATTAGACTTTGTATTTCACTGGTTATTTGTCTACTTCATGTACTTGGAGGACATCGTTTGTTTTTTTTTCTCAGCTGTTAAATCGAGGCCAACATTTCCACGCAGGTGATTTGTTTTGCTTTTGGTGAAAATGGCGGACATTGTCGAGATCGTTTGACATTAAATTCAAGTGAAAGCGAGTTTGATGGAATTTTTTTTTAGCTACAAGTGACGACAGTAATGACGATGGCAAAAGCATTGTGGGATTTTATGTTGCTGGTTTGGCGGACTGTGACAGAAATATTGCTCTTTTGATACTCCAAACAGACGAGAAGGAACCATGCGATGAGAACCCGGGCATTGATCACTGTGACAGAGATCGTCGACAGCGATCTTTACATCTGTGATGGGCTCTGTGAAGGTATGCATATATGTAGAATAGAACCCCATTGATTTTTTTACCATATATTTTGATGAAGAAATGTGGGAAAATTTACTTGAAAAGGCAGGACACTCATGCGTAGCATTCAGGCAACAATTTTAGCATTGCGCAATAAGCCAGTAATTGTAATGCAGCGACGCATGGTGGGTTTACAAAAATTATATAGCGCTTTAAGGGTTAATAATCAGATCTGGTATTGACTGGTCAGAAAATGGTGACACATATATCATTATGTATCTGATATTCGTATAACTTTATTTTACCATTGTTGTACGGTGTGGTGCAGAGCGTCAGGAAGTCGACAACGTTATGTTCCATCTCCAGCACTGTAGTGTTTTTGGAATGTCGGACAGTGACGCAGGGCGCTCGCAAAGATTTGTCGTAAGGCATCCCTCCACTGAATATGATGTAGGGCTCACTGGAAGAAAGTGAAAAAAAAAAAAAGAATTTGCATTAGGCATGTTAAGACAAAGGGATCAATAATACAGTCAAACCTGCTTTATATAAAGTCCTGTATATAGAGACCTCATGTGTCAAAGGACCACATTGCATCCACTAGCGACAGTCTATATTAAGTTTAGATATTTTTATTTCATTACTACTACTATTTGTATTTGAAAGATTCACCTCCTATACAAGTTATAACTACTGTCTCGTTCATATTACTGACAAAGTTGGATGTCTACAATTCTGTACATTGAACATGGTGAAGGCTGCGCAAACTGATGTACATGTAATATTGACTATCTGCAGTGCTGGAACATACCGGTACCAGTACAATGTATATTATACATGTTATATGTAGAAAACAAATGTCCCCAATAAATGATTGATACAACAAAGCAGCTTCACCTGCCTGTTTCTTTCTGTAATTAAGAAAAGCAAAGGATAATCCATAATCCAATAACCCATGACAACAACGCCCAACGACAGATTCCTTTTTTCCTGTATGTGGCATTTTACCGGGACTCACCCTTGGCTCCGAACCTATTCATCGTGTATCTCGTTGTTGGACCCTTGGTACCCTTGCCTTCCCTTTCTGCCTTTTCTTTTCTCCCTTCATTCCCTAACAAGGCTCTTCCTTTTACCCCATCCTCCCACCCCACCCTTCTCAAAGTCCTGCTGCTGCTGCAGTATCCCCCTCCGGCATTCAAAAACCCTTCCTCAGAAGGTCTCCTGCCTTGCGGGAGGGTTTTGTCATATTCTTCTTTTCTAATTGACAGGCAACTGACAACCCCAACTTGGTGTAGGCAGCCGACCTTTCAGCATGTATTTGTTCGTTCCCCATAACATGGCACAGGCCCTCAGTATCAAGGAAATAGAATTTATATACTGTGTCAGCGGCAGCAAAGGATCACCTCCGCTTGCCTTAAATGGCTTAGGGGACTACGACCAAATGTCCTTGGGATGGCAACTGTTTTTGATGTCGGCACTTTGATTAAAGCTCTCTGCTGAGTCTCTTGAGTTCTGCCACATACAGCACATACCTTTGACAACCAAAGTAACAGTTGTACATACTTTTAGGCTGCGTTCACTGTTGCTTTATTTGGGAGAAGTCAAATTAGATGATTCTCGTTTAATTATGAGCAAAAAGTTTTGAAGCTAATTAAATTAAGTCTCAAATATATATAGAGTGGTCCCTCTCAAACTAGGACACTCTCTAGAGAGGACAGTCCTCTAGAAGGGACAGAGATTCTTTGCAGCAAGTACCATGAATACATGTGATGTTCCCTTTCACGGAAGGACACCTCTCTAATAAGGACAACATTGTTTTTGCAGAAGGGATGCCCCCAATAGAGGGGCTAATGTATATATACATGATATACATTGATATATATAGAATATGTGGTGACAAGTTCCTAACTACATGAAATACAATATCCTCAGATTACAGGAAGACAGCGGACCTTGGAAAATGACTACTGGTTAAGTCCTCATCCCCCAACACAGCTGGCTCTGGCCTAGTCAAAAATCAGAACTACTGTCTGATCATTGATAGATCGTGTTCACATCACATGTATAACAGACCTGACTTCTCTTGAAAGGTCAAATGTTATATTCTTAGGGCAAAAAACTCTGATTCTGGTAAAATTGAACTTGTTATCACAGATCGCATTTAGATAAACCCCATTTTTAGAATGCAAAAGGTGGTGCTGAGTTTATTATAATCTGTCAAGAAAGGCCCCACTGTAATCGTATATGCTGCTGACTTGATGTTATAATCTTTCAAGCAAGGTTTCACTGTAGTCTTATGTCACTGACTTGATGTTATGTCTTCCATGGAAGGGTCCACTGTAGTCTTATGCTACTGTCTTTGTCATTATGTTTCACATGTTCCAAGAACATAGATTCTACTGTGGCTTTATGTTGCTGACTTTGTCGTAATCTATCAACATGTTCAAGGATTAGGTTCCACTGTAGTCTGACTAAAGGTTCCACTGTAGTCCTATGTTATAGACTTTATGTTATAATCTTCAAGAAACATAGCTTCCACTGTGGTCCTAGCCTGTTGGTTTTCGTGTTGGGGGGGGGGGGGGGGGGGGGGGGGGGGGGGGGGGGGGGGGGGGGGGGGGGCGGGGGGG
>JAAUYG010170858.1_pt1 | contig 11444 bp, 11 predicted proteins | sample 7278091 | NCBI WGS metagenome assembly JAAUYG01 (sample SAMN14350201, study PRJNA611818) | marine sediment metagenome | isolation source: surface marine sediment (0.6m) | place: French Polynesia: Moorea | collected 2018-08 | reverse complement strand
TTTAACGTTCACAGGCTCCTGGCGACCGTTTCGTGATCGTAAAAATGAGCTTGAGCGCGTCATTGAGAACGACAACCGTCGCCAGGAGCCTGTGAACGTTAAAGAATAAAGAGGACAGGAATCGAGCAATTGAACGATTGGGTGGTTATGATTCCTAAACCAAGTGCAGGTTCTCAAGCGATGTTGCACGTAACTCATGAATCCTGTGAACAATGGTGAAAGTCCACAAAGTAAAACACCACAGTTTCGGCATTGTGTCCAAAATCAGACAAGTTATCTCTGGTAGGAGAAACATCGCTCTGATGAGTTTATCTGTTCCTCTCCTGACGCGCGAGGATCAACCATGTGGGCTTCTATCTCCAAGTTGAAGTTGGGTAAGCGACATTTAAATTCAAAACACTCAGTCCAATTTCTCAGGAACAAAAATCACCCTTCAAAAAAACCTGAAGAAGTGAAGTTTGTCTTGAAGAAAGATTTGCCGCGAATTCCACAGGAAAAGTGTAACAGATACAGGGTTCCAGAGTTGAGTTGCTGACAATTTTGGTTTTTTTTTTCATGATTTCCAGGATATTTTTCGCAAATAAAACGGCATCTTATTTCTTTGGCATTTGAAAAGAAAATCAAGTTTTTGAATCTTTGTCAACAAATCTGAGGAAAACACACGACATTTCCAATCATTTTGTCAGATCCAGTGCAGTGGAGTGGGGACGGGTTCTTCCGCAATGACAATGCTCAGAACTGCACTCCTGAGCCTTAAGCCTGCTTTCAAGAAATTTGGACATCGTACATATGTCCTCCAATCCACTTTTTACAAATAAGAAAACTCTTTTTTTCTTGTCACTGGGCCTGGACATCCAGCGATTTTGTGACGATTCAATTCCTTTTATCCTTTATTGCCTCTGAACTTCAGGTCCTTCAGGTCCTTTAGTGTCTCTTGGGAGGACAGGGGTGTGCATTGTGAAGTGGCAACAGTTTTGAAAGTTTTACATGGCACAAGAACGTCCCCACCATAAACAAAAGCTGGGCAACAAACTTTTAAGATTTCACCTGGCCACCGATTGTCTGACCAGACCCGAACCGGAAACTTAAACTGCAGAAAAACGTCTTCTCTGAGATTACTTCTGATCGCCCCGATCACGGCCAGATTTTGAAGCGGGTTGAGTCAAAGGCAGGTCTGAGAGTGGCAAATTTTGGAAATATTGCGAATGACATTTGGGGATTTTGACTCGAGTGCTTTGCACGAAAGCATTTGCAACTTACATACTTACATTCACAAGATTTACCTGTCGTGAACTGATGCAGACGCTCCACGGGGCATGCGCACAGCCGACGCAGGATTTTTCCTGTGTTTCTGTCCGCCGTATCCTCCATCAAGAATTCGCGCTTTGGAGTTTTGACAAGCGGTAAAGAAGAACAAGTGAGCCCTGCAATGTTTACCTCATTTGCGGTCAAGGATTTCTGTTGTTTGACAGTATTCCCCGATTTCGGTTGCCTTGTGTCCAGTTGACATTATATATAAAAGAGAGAGAGAGAGAGTTTTCAACACAGGCAGAAAAAAGCAGTGAAAGAGGCAAGAAGCACCTTGGGTCTCAAGTACACAGAAGCAGAATTTTGGTGAGGCCAGACTGAGAATCAGAAGCGTCAGCAGTGATCAGCAACACTGACCATGACACCGACGCCAACGCCCAAGTCCAGAAGCTAGGCGTCAGTATTGGTGTCAACACCAGCGTTGACGTTGCTGTGCAGGTGCAAAAGTTGAGCAGTGAAATCTCGTTGAACAGAGATTTGGTTCTTTGCCAGATCACTTCTTATGATTCTGCACTTTCTGCAGAGGAGAAGGGGGGGGGGCTATCACAACGAATTTGTGCTTTTTGCATCTTCATAAAATTGTTTGCTTTTGTTATTTTCCTTGGCACTCTCAATCTCGGACTGCGTTTCTACTTTCGCGTTTTCGCCCGTGACTCTGGATTGCCCTGCGCAAGTAATTCCTGCATTGCATGTTGCTGTTAATTGATGCTCCCGTCCAGCATGTTTGTTCCGACTAATGGCAATACATATCAAAAGGTCAGGATTCCGTGACAAGAGACAAGAGCAGATGATGTGAATTCCAATTGACCTGGCAAATAGATTTTTGTGCATTTGATTTAACGCGATTCTCTCATGAAGGTGCGCCTTTCTTGTTGCGCCACTTTCGGGTCCGACTCATGCAAAATCAGAAACCCTTGTGCGTTTCCTTTTGTTCCTCTAACCACAAAAAAGCCCGATGTTGAGCATCATTTCCTCCCGAAGATTCAGTTCTGTTTCTCTGTGGGCTCAGCAAGAAATCTTTGACGTGACCGCACATCGAGATCATGTGAAGGAAAATAGGAAAAACCTCTCAAATCTTTTGCAGGCCCAAGATGGATCTGGTAACCGATTGGGATCCCTTTGGAAGGTGAAATGAACCGCCAGACAAAAACCACCAGACTTTTACTGAGAGGGGAAAAACATCTCACTGGCGTCAGAGCCGTTGAGCCTCCACCCTGTCCTAGTGGTGGCGCTGAGTGCTTCTATGTTCCAGCCTTCTTTGTCCTGAAAACAACCCACAAAGACCCCCAGAAAAAAAAACCAGAACACAAACGGAAGAAAGAACTGAAATCGCATCAGAAATGTCAAAAGTGGACAAATGAAATGATTGGTTCTCCGAAATGAAGCGCCGTGAGTGCGTCGCGCGTGGTTTTTTCCTTTTTTTTTTTTTTTTTTTGTTGCCACGGATTTGCAACCGGAAAGGCAATGCCAGACCAAATTCTAAACAAACAGTTGCACGCGAAAAACGGCTTCCTTTTTTCTGAACGCGTGAAGGGCGAAGCCAAGAAATTTGTCTTCACCGCAAGTTGCTTGCCTTTCCATATTCCAGGCTTGTGCAAAGTGTCAGACGAAAAAAGGCGAGCTAGAAGGTGCTGCCCTCACGTCACACAAGTAGAACTAATGCGGAGAGATGGAAAAGGTTGGAGGAGGGGTATAGATCTTGATGCGGGCCGTCAACCTTCTTCATAGTGACGGAAGCCTGTCAAAGTGCAGACACATCATCAACTCACTCTGAGAGCCAAACCTCACTGTCTTACTATTTTCATATCAACAAAAAAATTGTGGATTTATGCTGTTGAAACACAGTGGCTAATCAGGATCATTGTTTGCGAAGTGCGACTTCAACAGTTTGTGGACACAGGTATGTTGCTTTTCCTTTTGATTGATTTATGATCTTGACCTTTTAATTGAACTGGACAGTTAATCTCGAAACGGGTCATCTTTTCCTGCTCAAGCAAAAGACACTCGCTCTTGTGACAACAATGTTTCGTACATCATTCAATGAAATGGTAATTTATTGTCATTCCCGTTGCAATGGTCAAACATTCTGGATCAAAACGCCGGTGCGTTTCTGCTGCAGAAACGCCTTCAAACTTCAGCCGAATGCTGACATTAGTCGCACAATAAACAATAGTTGCATAATGTGCATTTATCTTGATAACTTGCATTTGTTCGCATTTATTCGAGTGCGTAAATGGCCACAAATCTATCATGACAGCCCAGTTTCATCTCGGCAAGATAACATCAGCTTTCGCGAGGGATTTCTGAGCAAAAGCGTACCATGGGCAAAGTGAAGAACTTTTTTGAGCCACGAAAGCAGGTTCAGTCATAAATTTGACCTACAGCTATTTAAAATATTTTACGGGCTTGCTCAAAGTCGCTTTGAATTTTTGATAGCTTCTCCACGAAGCGTAAAAGAAATCTAATGTATGAAGTAACAAGAGAAGATATCACAAGTGGCTTGTGAGTAAAAATCGCAGAGATCAAGCTTTGGGAGCAACATTCAAATGTACACATGACTTCTGTTCGCGAATGAATGTGAACTCCGCCGCCGCCGTTTTCAAAATTCGCGCCCCTCCCTTGCCCCTTGTGGACCAGTCCTCTCCTCGCCCGTGCGCCTCTGCGTCTCTCGTCCCCCTTGTTTTCACTTGAAATCAAACGGAAGAGACTATCTTATCGTCGCTGCCTCCACCCCGACCTTCCACTGCTCTCCGAAACAGGTGAACCTGCATTGTGGCCACTTTAATTTGGGTAATTACGGACTTAACTTGGTATTGTCCCTAACTACCACCTTGGGGCCTTTAACGGAGAGATGTTTCACTCATTATCTTGACACTTGTCAACTCACATTGGCCAGTAGACAATCACAGACCACCGACTTCACTTTCTCCCCGTCTTCTAAGCTATTTTCAGTTCGCTGCTAACAATTGTATTCTCAACGGCTGCATTTTTTTTCCAAAAATAAATGTTTCCAAAACGGCAAAAATAGGTGGCAATTTGGATTTGAGTTCCATCCTGATTTTTTGTCCGTGGACTGAAACATAATTTGATCGTGCACAGGTTAAACTACCAGGTTGACATGAGTTGGTCTCAGTGATTGACTGGACACAATAAGCCATCATCTTTCCTGACGCATTGCCTGCCAACATCCATTCCGCAGGAAAGGCAAAGTGTTTTGGCACGAAACTCTTCCAATCCAAACATTTTGAATGGTCAGTTGAATCTAATGGTTCACAAACCCGACTCGTGTTTGCACTAACTGGCCACCAAAATTAACTCCTGTGCTTCGTGTTGCCAAAACACACGAACATGTTTTTGACAGTTGAGCAAAGCCGCACACAGTTGGTGTTCACTCCTTTTTCAGAATTTATCTGTGATTTGTGAGCTTGTTTTTCATTGAGAAACATACTTTGTGGGATTCTGTGCCATGTCCTACAAATCTTGAGAAAACAGTTCTCTTTTGAAGGAAAGATGAATCTGTCATTCCAAAACTTTTCCCTCGTTGAGTCAAAGAAAGAACAAAACACTTGTCACAAAGTCAAACCTAAAAAAAAAGAAACGCACCAAAGATGCGGCTCGCCTTGTTTATTGTTGTCCGAATCTTGGCCACAAAAATATGAAAGAAAGTGGGAACTTCTTACGTTGGCGGTATGGGTGTTCCAAAGCCGTGAAATTGTATACATATCGCTATCTGGATTCTGAAAATGAATCCGCCGTAATCTGAACAGATACCGATTGTAAACCAAAGATACTGCAGGAAAAGCTTTTGCTTTTAGGATAAGCTATTTTCTAAGGCTTTTGTGTTGATGGAGTAAGATTAATGGTTGTTGACGAATTAAAACAGTTGTGTCTGGGTGTTGAGTTAGACCAGGGAAGGTTTAGTGGGGCGGAGAGGCAAAGGGTGAGGGGGTTGAGGGGTCTGCGCAGGTCGCTGGTATCTGGCCGCTGATAAGAGGCCCTGGTTGCAAGCCATCCGAGAGATACAGTCTGACTTCCAAGGAATGTGAAGTGATGCTTCCTCCGTTGCAAATACACTTTTTCTTCTTCTGCTGCACACAAAGATACCCCAAAACATGAAGCTGAAAATGTATTTTGCAGACGTACTTTTCAAGTTCAAAACAAGAGGTTTACTTGTGAAGCATTTTGAAAAAAAAAAATTGGAATCACAAAATGGACGAAGAGAAGGAATTTTAACACTTCCAAGCTTGTGTGTTGTTTGAAAACGTCCTCCCTTCTAATCATGATTTCGGTTCCAACACGACTCTCAATTAATTGCACGTTATTTTTACGTTTCATTTGTAAATCTAATCTGCAAACCAAACCTGTGTCACCTCTCATTATTTCCCTTGCGACAGTCATTTGGAAGACTATACTTACAGTGCTGAAAGTATGTTTGGAGGCCTTTGATGCCTTGTGTCATTATCCTTGTGCAGCGCTCATCGTTGAGTGCTATTTTTGCCTTTATCACCATCTTTCACGTGCCCCGAGCTAAGACTTTACCTTCGCCGCTTAATGCTGTATCATTTACGGTCATTCCATTTCATTACTGAACCTTCAAAGGTTAATCACATTGATCAATTCCTGCTTAGTTCTTGCATTTATTTCCTTTAGGATTCATCATTGACTTCTCTCATTTAACCTTTTTCGCTGATCATGTTACCTCTAAGCTTCAAACGCAACTTCCCTTCTTCCCCTTGCAGCACACTGCAGCCTCTTGCCTTCACACAGAGTTGCAACACCTTTATCTTCTTTGTTGTGTCATAATCTCTCCATTCATTTCTCTCAACTAATTCGTATTTATTTTTATTCACTTGGAGCAAAGGGCCCTGCAACATTTTGGCATTTGCTCTTCGGGTGAGGAACGAGGTAAAATATGAAAAGACGAAACAATAACTTGGTCTCTGCAGTCAATGCTTTGAGAAAATTAAAGACGCTTTTGTTTGCAAATTTTTATTTGAAAGGTGAAAGAGACGCAAGAGACACTGAAACCAATAAAACTTGCCTGAGGTGACGATAGTAATAACGTAATGACACCTTCGAGGTAAACGAATGGAACTTGTACCTTTCAAGGTGTAAAGTTTCACAGGAGTAAGCCGAGATGAAATGTGTTTTTCCGCTGCAGAAACTGAAGCAAACTAGCTGCTGCAATAATATCTGCAGGCAAAGTGCAGTGTTAATAAAAGCTTGCTATTTTCCTTCATTTACACAGTGTGAGGGACGATGACGATAAGTTCAAATGGCAATCAGTACACATGTTTTGTTCAAAAGCAAGTGAATTGAAATTTTACGTTTTAAATATCGACTGTACACAGCTCGTGGTGGTCCTTCGCAGCTTATTGTATTCAAATTGTCAATTTTTATCCGAATATGGAAATGAATAGCGTTTCATCTTTTCAACTTGTGTGATGTATGTGAGTTGTTGCTTTAGAAAAAAGGTTCAAAGTGTGCACAATTGAACGCAGCTCTGAGCATTGCGACCATCTGTGCGACGTTTTCAAAGTCGTTTCCTATCATGCCAAAAAATTCGTTAAAATTTTTCACAAAGGATATGTCAAATTCTGAACTTTTTCCATTGTCACAAATTACAGCGCTGCAGACTACCGACATCTAGCGAGAATCTAGAGAAGTGAGTTGCCAGTAGCGCACTGACTTTTCTTGCCTTATCCCAGCAAGGCTCACTTCACAAGGTTTCTCAAACCCAAAAGCGAGAACTGTGATATTCAAAACCACTCTGGATACAATGCAAAATCATTTAGCTTGTTGTAATGATGATTTGGAAGCCGCAGCTGGATGTGAAGCAGGGCTGGAAGTGATGCCGACGTGTCAAAGTGCGCGCTCTAGAGACTCGGCTTTCGTGTTGTGAAACTGCAGTTTGCGTGGCTCAGGACTCACCTTCTGAGGTGAGAAGATGCGCAGCAGAGAATCGTCTTTGTGAAGCCTACTTTCCGCGCCGTCTGCAAGATTTCAGAGCTTCTTGGCTGGAGCTCAGAAACAGCGAAAAACTTACCTTCAGAATGGTTCCTGCTTGCGCGTATCCTGTTGAGTCAGCTCAATCCAAGAGGTGTTCTTTCAGTCCAAGTTCTTTGAAAAATAAATGTAGGCAGATCTGTCATAAGTTGAGTCAGGATGGATAAAGAAGCTCATTCCTGCTTTCCTAGGGTGGTGATTACGTTGACTTAACATTGAGCAAGAATAGTATTCGAAACTTCTATCCCTCCAGGCGATTGAACAATAGACGAGGGATATTTAGTACTAAATTGCTCTTTTCGCTCCGTCTTCCACGCATGCTGAGACTGATTACAGAGTAAAGGAACATTTTTAAATTCAATGCCTGGTTCCGAAATAAAATAAGGTCCACTGCTGATAGGGGTACTGAGTATGTATTGTACTCTCAACCAGAAGAGACACAATAGCCAGACCTGAAAATGAACAAAAATGTGTCTCGGACGTGCTAATGGCTTGCGGGCAACATTTTCTGGCTGAATATTCTCAAAAGTGAATGCCCAGCAAGCCACAAACTGACTTTGTTTTGGGTATTTGTGCTTTGTGTTGCAACTGGGAACTTTTTTGGGAAGCATTTTTTTCTGCATTCACAGTAGATGGCACTGGCAGTTTTTGCAGACTTTTTCGGTTGAGGAAAAAGTAGGAGGAGCCTAGCTGCGATGGGCTGCAACCTTTTTCACTCAGTCTTTGAAAGTGTCTGGCATAATCAAACAAATCATCATTGCAGTGATCAAGGGCGCACCCATCAAACTGTACATGTAGTCCAAGTCGACACCACTCTGGGCTCGCGAGCATGTCACTTGTCCGTGAATTGTGATCAGTTTGGGTTACAGCAGTTGACCTACTTTCAACTTTGATAGGTACAGCATGTCCCTTGTCTGTTTATTGTTTGCCAGGCAATAGATTTCGCAAGACACCTCAATTGCATTCACTGCCATTCAGTGACGGTGTCGGCACTGTGTTTTGGCGATGCCTTTTTGGAGCGCATGGAAGTGTGATTTACAGAGCACTAACAATGCCATACTCAGTGCACAGAGACAAAGGTGTTTGTTTTTGCTGATTTGTGAGCTATAGTACTCCTCTGTGCGAGTTTTGAGTACTCATTGTAATATCTAACAGGATTTGTCACGGACACGTGGTCATACAGACAAATCATCTCGGTGAAATACGGTGACTGGCTCGATGCAGACATCATGTCATGTTGACCAGACTGGACCTTTAGCTGCTTGATTTTCAGTGCTGAGAAATTATGAACCCTCTCTTTCCATAAAACACAGGTAAATTTCAAATCTGCAGACTGCAAGTTCCACGTTTTGCAGTGGGATTGTTTTTATGATGGCAGGAAGGTGAGGATTGGGGCTGGCGTTGTATTTAAATGGGCGAGGGCGCCCCCAGCCACTGACAGCTCATTTGTTATATTCCTCTACAGCAACGGGCGGATGATTGACAGATTTACGGGCTGAAGCCACTAGCACTGGCAGTTGAGTTGTTACACATAGACTGTATGTGTGTGCTGAAGGTTGAACGCTGGAACTGTATGGATGTGAATTTAGCAGTTTTGACGTGTTTTCTAGGGAGCTGACAGCGTTCGTCGCATTGTTTACCGTCTTGGATACAGAAGAAGGGACCGAGTGGATCAAGGAGCAGCGGCGCTGTGGTGACGGGAACGGTGCAGCGCTCTCTCCGGCAGCAAGGCGCTTCTCTCGCGGTGGCCCGGCCACCTTCCCCGCCTTCATCAATGGCCACGCCGCGGGTAAGCACAGTTCACGCTATTATCTCCAAGATTTATAGCCACTATCATTAATAATCTTTATGCGCGTTGTATTGATAGGTGTTTTAAAGGGGCGCTGGTCAACCACGGCAACATATTTAGACGAGCCTTGTGTATTTGTGTTGCAGTACGACAATGAAATAGGGCACTACGGTCCGAGCGCTGGGATGGAAGGCCACTCGGCGTCTATGTACGACCCTCACCGGAGCATCCAGCCACATCTCTCGCACTCGCCCGGCCTGGGGAACCACACCTCGGCCATCACGTCGGGAATGCACAGCCAGTTCCCGTCCTACTCCACCTCCTCCTCCAGCATGCCGGCAGTCATGAATTCTACCCCCGTGGACTCCCAGGTCAAACGGGACAAAGATCTAATTTACGGGTAAGTATCACAGTGTCCCCCACCAGGAAGTGAACATGAGCAACATTCAAACACCAAGAGATGATCAACAGCAGAGCACACATGCAGGAAAGACAGAACTTGGCCCAGATTTTATCTCGCCAAATCATTGATCTGAGATGCAGAGAAGGACACACATACTACCTGCAGTTGCAGGCTGATTCAGCAGTTTAAGCTGCCCATGTGGTAGCTTAATTTAATCTATTGATATCCAAGAATCAAGGACACTTTTACTACTGTGTCATTCTACTACTGCCATTACACTTGTGGATACAATCACAGATGCAATGGAGTATTTTACACGGATCTTGTGCCAGGAATAAATAATGAGGAACTGCAGGATCGTAATGGCATCATATCACTTGTAGTGTCGAGATGGGAAAAAATCGAAGGTGACGCTTTTAGAGAATGAGCCTGTCAATGTGTGGAGTGCCAAGTTTTTGGGAGTCTTTTGAGGCGATCACAACAGTTGAAGAAAAGCACCTATTACATGTTGGCCTTCTTCTCTTCTTTTTTTCTTCGGCACACGGACCACCGATCAGAAAAGTATCTGAAAACCTATCAAGCAAACATCTCGGGCCATTTACCTAAGAGGCCAAAAAGGCAGGAAATAGCCTAAATCAAAATGGCTGCTTCGAATTTCCTGGCTAAAAGTTTCTCCGATGTGTCTTGTGATTGCAGGCACCCGTTGTTCCCACTGTTGGCGCTTATATTTGAGAAATGCGAGCTCGCTACGTGCACCCCTCGTGACCCGGGCGTAGCGGGCGGAGATGTGTGCTCCTCAGAGTCTTTCAATGAAGACATAAGAGTATTTTCTAATCAGGTACCAGTATATTTTACTTTTCTTCAATACTTTTGACAAAATCACTGGTGGTCAAAACAGAATTGCAGCTCTCATGTGGCAACAAATTTTTCCCCTTTTCCAAAAGTGCAGCATTTTTTTTTTGACCCAAAACACATGTTCCTGAGACAGAACTGTGAAAAGATAAAATAGACCTCAGACCCCCAGGAAGAAGGATGCAGGAATCTTAACATTTTCTTATTAACCTATTCCATGTCATTTTCGAGCTTTCATGTGCAAAGATATTAGTGGGCAAAGATGTACACAGGCCACTTACACATCCCAGGCTAGATGTGGCTTCAATTGTTCAAACACTACAGCCTCGCCAGATACAAATGAGTAGCGTCATGCAATATGACAATTTAGGCCGTGAATTTTTCATATTTTGTCTCCGATAATCTATTGAAATCCCTATGGAAAAACACTTGAGTCTGCAGCCTCATCAGTTGCCACTATGCATTTTGGTCCAGGACTGTTTAGGAATGAGGCAATATCGCAGAAGGCAACATTACGATGAGGTGGTAGTGCTGGTGCCTTCTGCTTTATTGTGAGGACGACAAGGGGGCCCACAGTTTGTTTGGACCTTCATGTGATTTGCATCAAAGTAACACAACCATCCACAGAAATTGTTTGGAAAATATCGCTTTGGCAGCCAAAAACAAGCCAGACTAACCGGGCAGTAATGTCACAAATAATTGCCACAACGCATCAGTTCACACTGATGTAATAATATTTGGGCTCGGGTAATTTGTAGCATGACTGTGTTTAATAAGAAAAAATCAAAATGCTTTTTTTGTCCACAAAACAAAAACCTAATTATTCCGCACGAGGAATTTCAAGCAATATAAATGCTGCAAACTCAGTTGGTAATGCTTTCCTAGACTTTCATTTTGCAGAGCAACCTGCACTTTCAGACAGAAAGCAAAATTTACCTCCGAATCAATGGATCAAATTTCCCTAATGATGAATTGCCGAACAGCTAAACGCTGCATTTCAATTAAGCGATTGCCTTGCAATGCCAGCCAAATGAGACTTGAAAATATTCGCTCACCGACAGAAAGACCTGACTTTGAAATTGCTTT
>JAAUYG010093030.1_pt1 | contig 11446 bp, 8 predicted proteins | sample 7278091 | NCBI WGS metagenome assembly JAAUYG01 (sample SAMN14350201, study PRJNA611818) | marine sediment metagenome | isolation source: surface marine sediment (0.6m) | place: French Polynesia: Moorea | collected 2018-08 | reverse complement strand
CCCCCCCCCCCCCCCCCCCCCCCCCCCCCCCACCCCCCCCCCCCCCCCCCCCCCCCCCCCCCCCCCCCCCCCCCCCGCCCCCCCCCCCCCCTCCTTTAAGAGAGGGACCACTGTTACAGTATACAGTATAGTATACTATTGTCAGAACTGTGACAGTGGGGGTAGAAATGTCTGATATGTGTTGTCTGGTATTCTATGACCACAAAGGGTAATTCATGTAACTGTTATGTAGATAGTTAATTGTCACCATTGAGGCTCTTAGGTGATATATTTTATAGTTGCTAAAAGTGTGCTATTCTACCAAAGATTACTAGGTTCTTTTTAGTGCAGAAAATTCATGAAAAGTGGCATTTTGTACAAAGCATTGGCTCATTAGTTACTGCCTACATTGAACATTATCAAATACCATTTACCTGGTAATATTGACTAGAGTAAGCTAAATAGCAGGCCGTATGTATGGCTCTTCTTTTGTTCAAATACCAGTGGGAAATGCTTTGCCTGCTGAAGGCTGTATGGGCAGGTAACTCCGTATGTAAGTAATAGTTATAGATGCTGTGCTTGGACAAGGTCAAGGTCATTTGTGACCTATTAATTTGGAGAATTTACTCCAACACTTTGCCTCAGGGACTGGGAATTTCTGACTTTATGAATTTTTCAGTGTCACTGTGAAACAAACCATAAATGGTGGCATAGCTACCAGTCCATATTGAAAATCTGTTTCTATGATTATGTTGATGTCATGAAAATGAAACACATAGGAGAAACCTGTCATGAGAGACCACCTGTCTTGAAAGACCACAGATTACTGTCAGGAAATGCCATGTGTTAATGTACAGCATATCTTCCTGGCTAAAATATAACATGGTCCAGAGGCTCCTATAGCACCTCTGGCCATGGTAGGCTAGCATATATGCTAGCTGTGACAAGAGGCCAAGTACAATGTGAGACTTGTGTTAGCTGGGATGGGAAAGCCACATAGTTGCCAAATATTTTTTAGCATTACCACAAAGCAAAGTGTTACCACATTCCATATACTCTAGCCGATAGCCTCCTATAGCATGCCGGGCGCAGATAGCGCAAAGGACATGCTGAATACTCCTGGCACTAATCGTCAAACTTTTATGCAGAAAGGTTCTGTAGCATGCTAAAAAATGCTATATGCTCCAGCCCATAGCACTAGGAAAATGTGCTTTTCCCATAGAGTGTCTTCAGAGAACACATTTTGGGGCCAAGGGGATGGTCTTTCAAAACAGTTACACTGTATTCTATGGTTGCGCTGTATTCTATCAATTCCCGCTTTGTTATTGTTTGTTTTTAGACATTAGTTACTGTCTGCCTATCCTGGTTTAGTTGTTTTGTTGTGTTCAGTCTGTATGGGCAATGTGTCCACCACAATTGAGTAAACATGCTCAGAGTACTCTTGTTTTCCCCCAGTCACTACTAGCAGTGCTGTTATCTTGGACGAGAAAATTCAACATGCATTTTGCTTTGGGAGTGAATGTTTTTGGACTCTGGAAACATAATTTCTGATGAAACATTGTGTGAACATTCTGCACACAGAGTCAAATTATGTTGGAAAAGTTCCCGAATTTTCGGCAGAATCTCAATAAAGTTTTATTTTTTATACCAAACAACTATTCTGGGTGTTGATTTCATTCCAATTTCTTAACCATGATCACCAAAGGAATTTTTGTAAAATTTCTCAAGCGGCAGACATATATGAACCTACATGTACAAACTGTGTTAATCAAACTGGTCATCAGTAATTCTATCCAGTTACCTTTTGGTGGCAAATGGAGATATTTGGGATAGCCATTAACAGTAGACTCAGGCAGTTTATTGGCTTCATGCTTCATGTACATATACATTGTATATGGACATCCTAGACTCAAGATCACAAAGTCGATGACCCCCAAGAAAACTTCAATTGAATTGAACTGCACCTACGCATGCTGACACGGTAATCTGCTAAGGCCCCATACCCTGCCTGCTAAGAAGTGGTGGCATTAGAAAGGCGGCCTTTGGCAAGAGGAAGCAGTATCTGTGCATTCCTAATACATGTACTAGTAATATTACATTAGGATATTTGGCTATACATTTTGTATTAGGGAGACTTAGAAACCGCCCACTAACAGTTGGGGACATTGTATTGTATACACAGAGTAGACCAGTGTGGTCCTAACCTGAGGTGGTCTGTAACAGCTGGTCTTTAATTGTGAAGCTATTTCCCACTGATGTGTTACGTTTGGTCATACAATAAGTAATTTTAAATTTGGAGTTCTATTAAAGCTGATCACATGGAGGAATTTCTGTAGTGTCAGCCCAGCTATGTTAGCATGCATAAAAAGCCTGATAGGACCATTAACTATATGGATGTCATGACACCACTGGAACCTGCATACTGCACAAATGTCACCAAACATGATATCAGGAACAGCACAATCTTCTATTCAGTGTGATTTTTATTCTAAAAAAATATTCATCAGGTGAAAATAGAGAAACAGCAGTAAGCATGTTATATGAACAGAGCCACAGCTTGAGTTGTCACACATACCACAGAATGCTTCAGTCTTCAGTATCATTCATCTTCTATGTAAGGTATCGCATCACGAAAAACTTGCCACATTCTTTTAAACCTATGTACCCGGTACCTGTTTTTAAAGAAAAAGTTCTCGCACCACACAAGGCCGACAACCTAACTACTATGTTGTTGAAAGCAGCTGCTGATGCTGGTGGTGTTGACGATATTCGAGGTGACTTTTTGGAATGTTTTCAGGCAGGGCACGCTATAAATGAGTATAATCCCTGGATCTATTACAATGGCTGAGTTCTAAGGAAAAGTCCCTGCGATTACAGTCTGGTCTACAGGAACTGGACACAAGTTGGGTGAGGAACATCACAGTTTACACCCAATCTGAATCGTATCACTGACTCGACTTGTGGTGAATATGCCAGTGGATCTCTCGTTGTCAAATACTCGGTGAATATTGATTAGATAATAGTAACAGTGGTTGTTCATTCAGTACGATGTACATTACAAGAATCGATTATTTGAAACATGGTCCAGATTGTTCAAGAAAGTTTCACTGAAAGCTGTCTCAAAAGATCTCATGTACACACACAGATAGGCTACTGGTAGCTCATCATGCTCATTAACAAGACGCAAACAACGCTTAACATACATCATCTGTGACATACAATCATGCCACCTAGCGGCTGGTTACTGGTATAGAACACATCTGATCTATCGTGTTACTTATAGAGGACACTGCCGTGTCCTGTTAATGCTGTGTGTGACTGTCACAGGCGCTTTATCACCCACAAACCTGTCTGGACCCTTAACCACGTTAACTGTGTTAATATTGTTTAACAAATCCACCAGAATCTGGTCAAACCATCTGTGCATCACACTTATGGATGAACATAATACATGTAATATGGATACTTATTGTAATAATTAAACTTTATCTTTCCAATACCAGGCTTACACATATGCATAATTTATGCGCATTAATTACTATTAAACGCTGTCCTCTGTTGTCAGCTATGGAGGAGACTAGTGTGTCCTATCAATGCTGTGTATGACTGTAACACAAACCTCTCTACCAATACCAGTATTAACTTATAATTTTGCATTTTAATAACTAACAGAATATGGTCAAAAAATCTGGAAATCACACTTATGTATGCAGAACATAATATGGATACTTGATATAATAAAGTTTAGATTTCTCACACCAGGCCTACACATCTGCATAATTTATGCACATTTGACATGTTTGATTACTGTTAAATGTATGCATGTGGTTCCCAATGCACAGAGTCTGGACATACGTAAAGTTAGAGAAACAGTGAAATGTACATACATGCAATAGCCAAAACTTCATTTACGGGTACAATGACAGAGTTTAAGTGACAAATTAAACTATCAGTACACATGTGCTTGTAAGACAATTATTGAAGCAAAATAAGACATCTTATTTTGCAGGCAGCCATGCTTTAATTACTGTACACATATCCAATCATATGTCAACATCTTGAATAACAAAGCATAAAACCCTACATTCAGAAATTCTGATTTCAAACTGTAGCCAGTCCTTACAGTTTTAACTCGGCAAAATTCTCTGACATGTTTCAGCCACGTTATTCAAGCAATTACCCCAGTCTTAAACTGAAGTTATACACCACATCTTGAATATCACATTTAGCACACAACAATGGAATCAGTACAGGCAGTATGGCCTTTCAAAAATACCGGTATATACTTCTGATTGAGCTGGACAAACTACCTTGGGACATGGTCTTATAATCAAAGAGGCTTTCAACTACATGGTTCGTGTAAAGGGTTGTAAAACAGATGTACAATTATACATGTATGTGCACTGGTAATGACATTTTAACAATCCATATACCCGATACGTTGACACTGCAGGCAGGAAATGCTTTTGTTGCTTGGCCAGTTTAAAAATTTTAAATGACCTCTTAAATTTATGTAGTGATCCGTCTATTTTAAGACCACCCATGGGATTGTTGAAATGTGGTCTTATATTGCAGGTGGTCTTAAAATAAAGCTTTAATAGCACAGAAGCTCTTAGAACACAATTCTGTAGTTTTAAAATTGAGGAGGTCTTAAAGGTTGTAAAATAGAGGGACCACGGGGTATGTACACACACAGTATGTACAACACGGGGTATGTACACACACAGTATGTACAACACGGGGTATGTACACACACAGTATGTACAACACGGGGTATGTACACACACAGTATGTACAACACCTAGATCTATTAAATGTGACAATGTTGGGGGTGTATGGTAGTTACATAGTGTCTGTCTGATCCAGCGTTCACACCCCATCTAGGGGAAGAGGTCATCGTGGTCGATGTTGTCCTCTTTGCCAACTTTAACGCTGATCGAACCACTGAGGCAAGCAAACATTTCATTGTTGGCATTTTTCACTTCCAGACGAATCTTGTACGTACCCTAAGGGAAAGAAATAAAAAACATACCAAATTGTTATGATACTGTACACATATCCCCTCTGACTTGGAAGAATAACTGCAGCAGCCCCTGCATTATTACAGCACTTTCATGTAAAGCATGTGTAAGTAGAAAAAAAGAAATTTCAGTTATTCCCAAATTGGTGGCATATTTGTAGGTCCATGTATTTAGAGTAGTGTTAATGAAGTCACCCGTACATAAAAGGGAACTTACAAAGAGATGGGGGCTCTTAAACATGTTAAATAGACAGGGAAAATGTAATCACAAATACGCTTTGTCCACATGTGAGGCATGTCGGTGAGAGTATAGGAAACATTATATGATGACAAAGAAATCCCGACATGTAAATACAAAACGAAATATTTGCTATTAAACATCAGTTGGTATTATCCTGAGAGATGTCACACATGACAGTATCAATAACAAATTCATGTCGTATAAAGTTAACTTTAGTTGAAATTAACAACTTTGGAAATCATTGAAGTGAAATCTGGAATTCCAGATCCTTACCTGAGGTACAGGGTAAGTAGTAGGAACCTTCACTTTCTGGCTAAGATCCACCTTTTCTGTAATCAACAAATTTATAGCTTTCCATATAATTTTATTAAACATTTTATCCTAAGACTCACAACAGAAGTTTGCAATGCATTTTGTCACAGTATTAACTTATTGCATTAAAGTGCAAGGCTTGTGGCAAGTGAGTTGTGTCATGTTGTATCTATTGTGCTTTAAAGAAATGGATGATATAAAAGTAAATCCATATGTGCCCATTATTAACATGATTATTCTGGAGATATGTCCAGCTCCTGAATACAACACACCATGGCATGCACGTACTGTGGTGCTATCCAGTCCCTGGCAGATAAATTACAAACTTACCGAAACACTATCACAAATAGTAATGATATAGATGTTTGCTTAGAACAGTATCGGAAGAGGACACTTTACAGTATCTTGCCACTTTTAATGTCTGTAGAAGCCCCGGTAGTAGTCTCAGGGTAATGTTGTAGTGGTAGTTGTAGAAGCAGCAGCACAAGCAGCAGGAGTACCAGGGTAGTAGTAGTAGTAGTAGTAGTAGTAGTAGTAGTAGTAGTAGTAGTAGTAGTAGTAGTGGTAGTAGTAGTAGTAGTGGTAGTAGTAGTAGCAGCAGCAGCAGCAGCAGCAGTAGTAATAGTAGTAAAAGGACGGTCGACTACAAATCCCCCACAATACCGTCATATTATGTTCCTTTACACGGTATTTTTAACTCTGCTTGGCACAGGCACACTATGTGGCATCAGAGCTATTGTCATCACGGAGTCATACATTTGTAACTATTTTCATGGACTCACGTCAAATTTCGCAGGAAGCTAACTCCATGTCCACCATATTAGCTCATTTTGTCTTTGTTTCCAAGCTTTTGAGTTCTTCAATTTTCGTACATTTTTTTCTCTAACACAGTGGTATACGGAGAAAAGCTTCAAATGACCTTTCCTCCGAAAGCAGTGCGCAATTTCAGTCTTAACATATATGTGGGCACTTTGGGGGATTGGATCTATAAATAATATATACATAATGTAATTTTCACACATTCAAATTTGGTATTTTTCACAAAATTCTTAAGTTTCCTTCAACACGAGAGGGTATGAGAGCATTTTTTTTAAAATGAAGTCTTACCTGAAAGTAGCTAATTTAGTCATCAACATACGTGGCCACGCCAGTAGGGCCTCATGAGCAGTAGCACCTGCATCACTGCTGCTCTTGACAAGAGTACCAGTGATGCATATAGCGGCAGCAGTAGTAGTAGGAATAATACTGACACCGGCAGTAAATTGCATGTAGAAAGCAGCACCAATAATACTAGCTAGTGCATTTATTGGTGTCTCAGGGCCCTCCTATTACAGCTAAATATCATAGCTATATTCGCCCGAAGCTGTGAGTCGGTTTGAAAAATGAGCATAGCCTTGAACTGAAAATACTGACGTTTGCCCCTCCCCAAGTGAAATGCCACTCGGGGTTGGGGTTCCCAAGTTTTGACTGAAGTCACCAATCTGAGCAATGTGATTGGCTAAGAATTGGGTCAAAGCTTAAGTATTTTCGAGAACACCAATATAACACAGCCGCGAAAACATTAGCTTTGTTCAGGAAGAATGGGCCACGACTGCGATTCGAACCCAGGTATTTTCTGTTAAAGATAAGCGTCTAAATACCAAACGACATACAAACAAGCGCATCAACTGCTTTCGCCACCGACGCTGCTGGTTAGGCCGACCGTTGTGATCGCATTTCAGCTATGCCTTCTCTGTGCACCCATGCAGGAAAAGGAAAGGCTTGCACTGACAATAGACGAGCTAGACTCGTCTGATGTACATTGGCGAGTAGAGAGAAGTCCTAAATGGAGGAATTTGCCGCCAACTGCTAGATTCGGAACCCCTTAACTTGGATAATGAATTAGCGCCAGGCTGAGAGGGCGTGCCTTTGCCCCTTCATCTCTAAAGTAACACGTCACACTGCGTGTCTTGCGAAGTCGTTCCCATGCAAAACGTGCTTACATGCCCCGCCCCCTTTTTATCAGAGAAGAGAAAATTATTATTTCCCCTCCAACTAAGCACCTAGCTGTCACATAAAATATGCGCTTCATGCCAAGAAATCAAATTATGGGACAAGAAAATGTCATGCAATACACAAAGCGCCATTGAAAGTAAACATTTTGAAATATTTAGGTTATTTTTTCTGCCCAGTTTTGTCGGGCAGCTAGTATTGGGGCGAGTTTTCGGCCCAGAAAGTACCCAGACCCCGGATCCAGACAGAAAATTGTTATTACGTGACGGCATTTCTTTAGGCTAGTGGAGTAAATACGTACTGTGCTGGCACCGGCGTCCTCTGTATCCATGGCGACACTTGCAGACGAACCCACCGCGACTGGTTGGTCCAGACTGGCACCAACCACCATTCAGGCAAGGGTTCTTCAGGCAGACTTTAGGGTTAATCAGAAGTAAACAAGTGAACAGACATTTATGAGGTAACCACCTTTGTATCTCACTGATGGTTGGAAATGTCGGTACATAAATTATGTTTAAACCAAGAAAAGAAATAATTGGACAAGCACAAGTGTCAATAAAATAGCACAACAGCCATATTAGTTGCCAATAATTTGCACACACACACACACACACACACACACACACAGAGAGAGAGAGAGAGAGAGAGAGAGAGAGAGAGAGAGAGAGAGAGAGAGGGTGACTTTTTTATTAAACAGGATTTATTGACATTTTAATGACAGGTTTAAAAGAAGTAGTGTCAAGATCCAGTTCATGCTCATTTTAAATGAACGCAGGCAGAAATAGTCGAAGTCAAATAGTATGTACCAATAGCATAATCAGCAGTAGACACTACCAGCAGTAGTCACAATAGACCTACCTGCACTTTGACGATCATTTCAGGCCATGTCGAAGCGAGGCAAGTTCTAGACATTGACATATACAAATGTACTGGGTACAGTCTCATTACTCAGTAGCCCATGCTTGGTCTCAGTTAAATACGCATCTACAGATGATACATGTCGCTACCCGTTACTGCATAGTCCTTTAGTGCAGACTACATGTTTTTTTTTCTGTTAAAACGTCAACACGTTGCGGCAAGAAGTTCTAACAGATATCTAAATCCGCCTTCTATAGTGTTCTGCATGTGGCTTGTCACATAGAAATATTTAGTTCGTACGTATTCTCGCAGTATATGCAATTCAAGTTACATCGCAGGCAACATTTAGAATCAATTTAGATCCTACGGCGGCTTCTTTAGGGCATGTAACATTTTTTGCAAAACATATTTATCCAATAACGTGCCACGATATCCAGTCTCAAGATAGGGTCTCAAAATAGGATCTCGTTCTTTTGAGATGATCCCGAGATGATCTCGTTATACATCTTCAGATCTCAACATAGATTCCCGTTACCTTGATAGAGAAAAATATTTTTAAACAAAATGTCAGATGTCCTAAAGCAGCCACCGTAAAATCTTAAAGGTTTTCGGCAAACTGTTGACCATGTTACCTGGGCAGCACATGTCAATTAAAGTCCACATCCGGTAGTCCCCCCGTGAGCAGTTACGTACATGAATGGAGTCCACAACACGGGGGATCTGTCCATGGACGCCCTGGCGGAACCCGTAGGACCGGTATCCAGATTCGCAGTAAAAGAAATAAGTAGCTGCCCAAGTCGTGGACATGTAAGTATCCAGGGCCGTGCAGTCAGGATATGCAGTGGAGTTAAGGATTGAAGTGTGAGGATAGGCAAGGACACTGATGGAGGCATTGCAGGTGACAGGGCCTAGAAAGACACCGCATACTGTACTCACATGTGTTGGCTGGTTTGTTTATCTGTGTATGGCATATACACTACACAGAAAAGTTAAGGATATTAAATATCCTTAAATTTTTGTGTAGTGCATATACATGTATGCTATGCGTGCCACAGTGCATGTATGCACTATACAAAAAGTTAAAGATATTTAATATCCTTTAAACTTTTTTTGTGTAGTGTAGTCCATACCGCATACTACTTCTCCAATGCCAAAGGTATGGGTGGTATAGTCAATTTCCGTTTAAACACGATTTGTTTAACTAGATTTCATTAAGCAGAGGTTCCATAAAGTCGGTTTTTGTAAATAACTAAAATAAATACTGTAGCGAGCCCTTCTCTGGTGAGGGATTTGAACCCTTAAGATTGATCCTGTGGCTTGAGGAGTCGATTTAAAGCACGCAACAATACCAAGTAGATGTATATTGGTCCAAACCATTGAGATTTATTTATTTATTTATTTATGTTATATACTCATTTGATTTCCTTTGTTCGTTCACTTGTTTGTCCTTTTTTTCTTTCTATGCAGATTTGTTTTTCTTTCAAATTGTTCATTCACTCGTTTCTCCCTTTTTTTCTTTCTATACAGATTTGTTTTTCTTTCAAATTGTTCATTCACTCGTTTCTCCATTTTTCTCAAAGATTATTAATGTAGGATCCTTGCTTACGTTCCAACTCGCAGTGCTTTCCCTCGAAGCCCGACGAGCACAGACACCTGAGACCATGTTCCTTGTGGTCGTAACACGTCCCGCCGTTCTGACAGTAGCTGCTGTCGGCACACAGATCATACTCTGAGAAAAAAAAAGAACAAAAATATAGAAAACATTAGAGAGCCACTCTTCGCACTCTATTCTACGATACCAAACAGTAGCCGATAAGCTGAGAGAAAAAATAACGAATTGCTTTTATTACAGCACACTGTTGATACTATGTGGGCAACGTTGCAAGGGAGCCATGGACATCGTGATATGCATTATGAGCGCGGCAAACGGTTACTGCTCTGTGAGAAAAATTACAAGACATTCGCACTCTAGTTTTCCAACAGCACAGGTACAGTTCGTGCTGTCTCTGAAAATTAGCAAGAGGTCTATCAACATTCCCAATCTGCCGCTTTTCGGTGCATATATATGCATGCTTGTCTGTGCATTATGGGATCTGACGTCGGCGGTTTATTACGAGGAAAAATGCGAATCTATTGGATAAATCGGTCAACCTGTTTGGTTGTAGTTCTTCTTAGTAAATTCTGCTTGTTTTTCCTATCTTTTTGCATGATAACATCGCTAGCGTTTGAGCCAACATATAACCCAGGATCCAACTAGCAGGTCTCACGTGCGCAATAACTTACGTTCAAATTTTTTATAAATTATGTTCAAAATATCCATCACCTGCTAAACTGGAGACACCCTTCGGATGGTGCCATAATGAGACATATACATTTTGATTCTACTTTTCCCGACAAGACCACATCTTTGGTTTGTACAAGTGTACCACGACTTGTAGTCTGTTGGGTGCCCCTCGATTTCACCCATGTCTCTCATTATTTCTACAATGCACCACAATGTGCTACACAACCGGCGTTTGTGCATTCTATGGAATTTGCTTTTCTCTCGAAACATAATCGGGACAGACTCACCGTGTGTACAATTATAATCCCTAGCATTGGGACCGCCGTAGCCGATCTTACAGTCACACCAGTAGTAGGGGGGATATTTCAGAATGATGCAGCGTCCGTCATTTTCACAAGGGTTTTGCGTACAATGCGCTGGAATACAACGGTATTAGAGTGATCCATTTATGGCCCTGTTTCTGCACATACGTTGTGGCTGAGTATTTTCTTCTTTTTCTTCTTCTTTTTCTTTTTCTACTACTACTACTACTACTACTACTACTACTACTACTACTACTACTACTACTACTACTACTACTACTACTACTATTACAACTGCTACTACTACTACTACTACTACTACTACTACTACTACTACTACTACAACAACAAATACTACTACTACTGCTGCTACTACTACTACTGCTACTACTACTACTACTACTACTACTACTACTACTACTACTAGTAGTAGTAGTAGTAGTAGCCCCAGCGGCCTG
>JAAUYG010220497.1_pt1 | contig 11447 bp, 4 predicted proteins | sample 7278091 | NCBI WGS metagenome assembly JAAUYG01 (sample SAMN14350201, study PRJNA611818) | marine sediment metagenome | isolation source: surface marine sediment (0.6m) | place: French Polynesia: Moorea | collected 2018-08 | reverse complement strand
GTATTGCACTGTGTGAGAGCAATTCGCTATCAGGCCAAGTCTGAACAAAATGTCCGACAAGACCTGATACCCAGGGTGCGCCACGGGGAGGCTGCTCTCATGCACCCCGGCGCAACTATACGACTATTCCACTATGCTGCGACATACAAGCAGTGCAGACACTAGGCCAAAGGAACAACGTTTTGACTCCTGACTTTGTTACAATTTAACAGGGATTTAGGCGTTTTAATACTATTATTATCATTGTTGTTGTTGTTGTTGTTGTTGTTGTTATTATTATTATTATTACTATTATTATTATTTTTTTTTTATTATTATTATTATTATTATTATTATTATTATTATTATTATTATTATTATTATTATTATTATTATTATTATTATTATTGTTAACTGCATAGAAGGATATTGAGGAAAGAGCTATAACAGGGACCAAACGGCCAACGATTCCTGCAGTGTAGGTGGCGAAGGCAGTTGAGGCGCTGGCTTGTTATGATATATGGATTTAGATATTTTTCTTTATCTTAAAGGGCCCGCGTTGAATCGCACCCTAGACTGCTTCTTTGGCGAAATAAGTTAAGTTTTCGTGATCGTCTTACATGAAGGATGAACCACACTGTACTATTCGAGTAGGTTACACTTTATTTGACGTTACATGTAGCTGGGACAAAGAGGCGGCAGAGTATTCCTGCAGTGAGGATTCCCAAAGACAAAGCCACTGCTCCAGTTCTTCTTGCTACTAACATAGGAGTCACAGTAAATATCTGGGAGCTTGGACCATCATCAGACTGTGTACAACCACTGGATTGGCAACTGATACCAGTCGGTACTTCTGGAATTGAAAGCAGAAACCGTAGATCTCGTCAAATTAAAATATCGTGTGTGTGTGTGTGTGTGGGGGGGGGTATCAGGCTTAAAGTCGTCTTTCAGCCTCTCAAAATCATATCGGCGTCTGCAAATTGGATTCGGTTGTGCATGCGGGTGTAGGCGGGTGTAGGTACGGTGAGTGAAGTTGGATTGGTACGACTGAGTTCAGTGCATTTCAAACGATGAAACAATAATGAAGGTCAACGTTAATATTGGGCATTGGTTGAAATTGAACGCAGCAATATCACAACTCTATAGCACAAAAGTAGAAAACCCCATGAACTCTGATCAGTGAAAAATTTAACCCTTTATCAAAGCTGAATGTTATAAACAGATTCACAGACAACAGACCTATATCTCTACACCCAGATGCACAGACATCCGGGCCACATTGCCATCACCAGCCCACGTCACTATAGACAGACGCACAGACAGCCGGCCTTTAGGATTCGAAGAGTAATGTACCCCAATCCTCACCTGAAGTTTTGGGGCTCTGGTCCCGCTGCTCTATCAGGGTATCCTGGCAACCCAGTGGAGCACTATCCCTAGTCGGGCCCGTACCAGACTCAGCTGCTGTAGCGCCACTTCTGACCTGCGCCTATCATTTATCATGTAATAGGTCTGATTGAGTTATGTATTATTTGATGTCACATATAAGCATAAATATAATTCATAAATGAATTTGAAATACCTTTGGTGCCGCAAAGTCTCATGTTTCTAATTGCCAGCGCCTATTTTGACCCCAGGACATCGATAAGTACAGCAACTATTGTATATTAATAAAAGCATTAATGAAATTTTGCAAATTTGTACAGAATTGCGACAAAAAATATTAGGCTAGACTTAGTTTTAATACTTATAAACTGTATGGGCTATGGAATAGCATTTTGAGTCGTGTTTCAAACCTTTCATGGAATAAAAAGGCTAGCAATAACTAACAAAGTTCATGACAAACTAAAAAATATAAATTGTTTAAAAAATCCAAAGGCAAATGTCCGAGAATATGGGCTAAAAGAACCAAAATCTAAATATTGATAAATCAAATGCATACATTAATTTTAGAGACACATGTCAGATGACGAGCTACAACCGGTAGACAAAACCACATAATATATATGATCAGAGCTAGCAGTAATACTTACACACTACTCGTTGTGCTGAACTGAATCACTGATATCGCAAAAATTTCAAATTTGTAAATTTTCAAAATCTGTATACAATATATGTAGATACTCGGATAAAAATCACACATTTGTACCTCCTCCAATACTACGTCCCAATCCACAATAAAGTTCACGTAGACAAAGCTCCCTACTGCTAATATAAAGATCGCAGTTGCTATACCGATCCAAATTCCTGAAAGACACAGAGACAGACCCGGGCCAATGTAGTATCAATATCGTCAAGATCCTAGTTCGTCTATGATAGTAACAACTATTACAAAACAGTCACGGAATTAAATGTTTCTGAAATACAATTATTGCCGAACTAATTTTGCCCTATAATATATCCGGTTTTAAAGGAGGGTTAAGTTGTGAGAATGTATTAATAAAATTTGTAGAGGATTGTAAAGAAAGGTTAGAAAGTGTGATGCTTTTCTCACTGATTTATACAAAGTCTTTGATTTTTTTTCTTATCTATTGTTTTTTTTTTATTTAAACTTCAATTTATTTTTAAAGGTTCACACACACCAACTGGTACAAGGTGCTCACCTTATCTACTTTTAACAAACAAATATTGCATGAATGAGAAATCATGCAGAGTAATGGTTATTATAGCGACCAAAAACAATTAGCTAGAATAAGAAATCGCAAGAGTACATAGGATTTTATAAGTTCTTCGGGGCTGAATTTTAATGTCTTTTATCTTGCTCAATATATGTTCAAATGATGTTTGTTTTTATAGATTGGAATGTGTACTTCACTAGTCATTTTTATTCACTGCTAGTCATGTATGAGTGCAACAGAACGTGTCTTGTGTGTCTGATGTCTGTTCAATCCAAATTATACATGGGTTGCTAATATAAAGTGTTATCTTACCTTACCTTACCTAAATGATCTGATTGTATTACCCGTGTAACGTAAATACAGCTGTGTAGATGATAATACATTGGCTTGTATTTGCTAACAACATATTTGATTTCTATACATCTGTCAGAAATGCGAGTGAAATAAAGTTGTGCGTCTGTAATTATTTGCAAACAAACCCTGACAAGTTTCAGTTCTTTATCTTGGCAAGGCCAATAATCAGCTGATAATGTAACCTCCGTAGACATAGTAACTGGTTGTATGCTGGAACCTTTGAGATGTGTAATTATTCTTGGAGGTTTATCGACAACCTGTTGACTTATTAAGGATATTTGTCAATATCTGGATTTAAATACTAAAATTAAGGCCAATTCACAAAACTGCACAAAATATATAGAAAATTTCAAATGTCCTTAACTTGTTGTGTAGTGTATGTAGTTTAAGTAAATGTAAGATTTTGCTTTATAGTTTATTCGGTATTGTACGTTTTAAGATATGACACACGGTCATCTTAGGGTTTACTATGTTCCTTGGTTACTCTCATATCGTTCCTTTTCATTCAACCCGCATCGTCTTCGTTAATAGTTCAGGTCACTAATTGTTAAACGTTCTATCCGACATTAAATGCAAGTTTTTCTTTACTTGGAAAATGCTCTTTGTTACTTTCCGAATTAACCAAGGATTCGAGCAAATTAGGATTGAATGGAAGAGTAAGGCACTGGTAACCGTTTAAGTTTTAAAGATTAAAGTCTAATTGCTATTATTAGGAAAGGTATGACTTAAAAACTAACTGCAACTACAACAAGTAACAGTCATATGAAATATATTAAAAGTTTCGATTGGAAAGTGTGCATGTCCTTCCTCCATTCCACCGCGGTTGGATATAATTAATAAAGATTCACCTTTTTCTGCATCTAAACTTGTTTCTTATCTACATTCCTACCATAATAATGTGGTTACCTGATATCCCCAGTGTGGTAAGGAACATAAGAGGAAGGCCCAGTGGTAGCGCCACTAAGTAGTAGCTCACTCCACATGCCAAGAAACCCAATGTCTGCTTCCCAGCACCCCGGATGATACCCAGGCCGTGGTTCTGGGGGTTAAACGTATAGCATTCATTTATCCTTCAGTAATACATTTTACATGTACATGTTACTTGTAATTTGGGAACTGTTAATATGTATCCGATTCATCATTGACAAATATTAATAATCTAACACTAAGCTTAGTCTATCACTAAACCATCGAGTAATAGAGAAAGAGAAACAGTATGCTGGAAATTACTATTGCAGTGGTACCTCTATTAGTTGCTACTTTCATTAGAGACCACCCTCCCAATGCAGCCAAAATATTTGCTACTGCTCTCACTACAAACACATTTACGTTACCCTCTCACCAATGACCACCTATCTGATATGGCCACAATTTCCAGTATCGCGTGGCCTTATAAGAGGTGGACTACTGTATGGATAGTTTAAAGTTCGCACGTATAACTGCCACAAATTTTTATACCCTAGTATAAACTTGCACACGAATGGATGGGATTAACCCATGTACCATACTTACCGAAAGGTTAGAAAAGAAAAAGTATACACCAATAACAAATAGGGCAGATGATACCATTTTGACCGTTTCTCTGGAAGAATAATGATACCATTACATATCCACAGAAATTGTCTATCCTTTACCACTGTATAGCTTTTGAAGTGAATGCAAAAGCCTGGCAAAATATATCATGCTTTGCTGTAATTTATGTGACCGTGATTCTCTCATTTTGGTGAGTTTTCCGAGAGAAAAGAGGGCTGGATAAGTCACATCTTTCCATTTAGATGCCATGCAAAAATATATATCTAGTTTATTTTACTTGTTAAATGTAACATTTGTAGCTGTAACAAGCATGTGGACCTCTGCTTTTTGCCTTTGTTAACATTAGCTGTTAATTTCCTGTAACATACCGCAGAGTTAAAAATTTCCTAATTGTATTTAATGTTCTGGTTGTGTAATATTATAGCCCCCCACCACACACACACACACACGTTTTCATGATTGACTAACATTTTACACACATGCAAAAATGTATCAGAAATATGGGTAGCCTAAGCTTAAGCTCCATACTACATCTACGTGACTGAACATCTTCGATCATAGTGACATAAATGATGGCATATATTGCTTTCTTATTTTTGGTTAAATTATGATAGCTATGTCGCTTCTCTGAGGTGCATATACAAAAGCCATTATCAATATATTGGACACGGGGGTTCCTTCCAAACAAAATGTCTCAGTTGTCCAAAATGAATTCATGCAAATTACACTGAATGATGTGGGACCTTTGTTATGGCAAATCCTTGCCGAGTCCAATTTGTCATTCATTCACCTACTTGTCGTTGGTCCATATAAGTGGAATCACATCTCGCAAACTGGATAGTAACACAATTTCCGCGGCTCCTATACAACCTAAAACAACCAAACCTAAAACACTGGCAACATATCTGTTCATGAAAGGGATAGTCTCTCTGAATCGTATTACAGTCAGACCTGCTCTATAAACCACCTGCATATAAAGACCACCTGCTTATAAAGCCCACATTTTACAGTTCCCCAGGTATATATCTTCCATGCTATTGAACCTGCATATAAAGACCACCTGTGTATAAGGACCACATTTTGTTGGTCCTTAGGGTGGTCTTTATATACAACTTTCACTGTAGCTGGTATAGTATAACATGACCTGAAATACCGGGATGAATTTGCTTTTGGTATTTAAGGGTTACAATGTTAGAATACATCAATATATATATTAAACATGAGTAAAACATTAAACAAAAAATAAAGCACTTATTCATGTATTCTACGTCCAACATATCCTGCACTACATGTGCACAGCAACATATCTGTTCATGAAATACCTGCTCTAAAGACCACCTGAATAAAAAGACCACCTGCTTATAAAGACCACCTTTTACAGTTCCCCATGTATATAGCTTCCATGCTATTGAACCTGCATATAAAGACCACCTGTATATAAGGACCACATTTTGTTGGTCCTTAGGGTGGTCTTTATATACAAGTTTCACTGTATATGAAAAGTCCGTCACGTTTGTTCAACACAGAAATTTGACAACATAATACTACGTCCTTATGTCACCAATCTTATACTATGGTTTAAAAAAGCATTTGACTGAAAACGTAGTGTATGCTTAATACTGAACTTTAAGAATAAAAATGAAGCTAGGTCGGGTGCGGCGTACAAACATACCCATAACTAGCATAGCAACATTAATAACCGTCTTGACATTGTCAAGTTGCTTGGAGCCCAGACACTGCCCTACTCTGACACACAACGCGACGCCAATGCCAAACGTTATCTGAAATTCATGAATTGACAACAGCCATATAACAGCGTGCCGTACAAATAAACAAAGCGTTTAGCGTTTTAGTGCAAGACCACACACAAAGGTAATACATGTATTTCCAACAGGAAGCATTTGTCACTACTGACAACAAGATAAATGTCTTTTGTAATCTCAAATATGGGTTTTGCGGCAATTTAAACATCTTCGTCTATCGCTGTCAATGGTTTCACCATGAGGTATACCCACGTTCGTGGCGTGCATGACTGGGGTTTACAGGCAGGATCATCAACACAGGTTCCCTCTGGTATTTCTGACGTACCTGTTGAATGCCTCTACTTCACCCTATATTATGCAACAATCTGGCGGCGATCAGTGAGACATGATTTAATCCAACGGACTGCCCTACCATTAGATTCCATACGGGCACAGCTTGGACCCTAAGATGGGTCAAACGCCTTATTAAAGTCCGATGACCCGGGACCAATAAGTGGGCACTGTTGCTCTGTCAAATATCATGATGCCTTGGTTTTACTAGTTGCCAAAATGACTTCCGGTTGCAGATGAATTTGGACACGCTTACATCAATTCATAAGTTCCACGTGTCCGAGAAAAAAGAAAACTTGCTCTACCATGATCGTCGCTGATCCAGGGTGCCAGTTCCTTGCCCTAGACCGGAATTGCGACAGATCTGAAGATCCTAAACATACTTAGATACATAACTATCGACAAAACGGACCGCTAGAAATTCACGTCCATCATCAGCTGCGCATGCGTACAACCATCCGTGTCCGCCCATGTCCTACTGGTGGATATTGTCGCATTGAGTGTTTGCTTATACATGTATACCAAAAAGGCAAGTAGTTCTGTAGCCAAATCCGTTAGAATCTCGTGTTTAGATGGAGGAGTCGCGAGTTTGCATTAAGTCTGAGGCACTTTCATACTCCGCCTCATACAATACGCATAGCCAGCTGGGTTTCTTGGCCTAGTATAGTATGTCACGCTTAGTGCTGAAAAGGGGACCTAAAGCAAATCACTTAGTTTACAACTAGTTATTTGTGTTAACTATTTTGGCATAACTACATTGTTTTGTGATAGTTGCAAGTTTCAACAGTCAACAAAATTGAAACGACACATCACATTTGGAAACAAAACCCAACCCTATAGTTAATTGCATGTGGGAAAAGTGCCATGCTAAGCGAAGCTTTTTCACAGTGCAGTGGGGTCTATTAGTTTAAATTTTCAGGATCTTGATCTCACCTTTAAGGTTATGTAAATACTTCAACGCACATCAAATTCTAAACCTCAGGGCAACCTAGCATCAGTGTTATTGTGTGATTTGTATCCTCTCTCGTTAAAAGAAACTAAGACAATTTGGATAAATCTGTCTACACTGTTTCTTAATACTATCCCGGAAGTGTCCAGAATTTAGGTAACTGCAATTGCACAGTGGTTTCGAAGAAGATATCTTTTGCGGCTCTCTGTCTACATACGTGTAATGTACTCTCGCGTTGAGGGAGCATAGGAATATCCCTAAGTGAAAAGCGTGCAAATGCGTGAAAATTTTACCACTTTTGATAATTTGCATAAAATATTTGAATATTTAGACACTTTCTCCAGAAGCCTCCATAACCTTTGGTAATATTATTAGTCTGGCAGTGTCCCAGACGAAAGCATTTGACCTCATTTCTTTCTCCCTTTTATATGCATGAAAAATAAGACAATTCGTGACAAATTTCATTTTTTTTTTTAAATCTGTACACAGTATCTGTAATTACTATAACCAGGAACATAATTTCACATATTTTACTAATTGCCTAGCTTTGTTTAGTGGTTTTAGAGGAAGGGGCGTTTACAGCTGATTCCCCCATATTCATGTATTCTTGCGTATGGGAGGTCTAGAAAAAAGAAGAAAAAAACCCAAGAGGCACAAGCAAGGGTTTGATACTCTTACACATTGTTTAGCACTCTGCCATGAAGCCTTACCCCAAACAGCAAGGTGTCCACAGTAAAGGCGATAGTCTGAGCTACCAGTGCACGTGTACCCAGCAATCCCGACAGTATCACAGCGACCTCGTACACCCACCATTCGGCACAAATCATCAGCATCCCGAAGAAGCACAGCCGACCCATGGTTCCCCAATCCTCTAACATCTCCATCTGCCAACCTGGATAAACAGGAATGGAGAGAGGTTTCCTTGGGAAAAGCCTGAGTCCAGCACGGACCATACTCTCGGCTACAAGCTCGTCAGAATGAACAGGAAGAGGTTAATTTCACGAAATTCTTCAATGATGAATTAAGCTCACACTGAATGTACAAAACGAAATGCGTGCCTACTACTGAATTTCAGTTGACTGATCAATCTTGCCAGCATTACATTTTGCAACGTGTGTTTTTTTTAAACCTTGCGAATATCGTGGTGCATTGTTCTGAAACAGAACGTGTGTAGCTGATTCTTTAAATTAACTACACAAAAGAATCCTATTGTAATAAATTTATATGTGCTATTTTATTGAAAACACGTTATTATTTCATTCCGAACTTTATGAAATAAATAGTTTATTTATTTACCAGTCCAGGTATCTTTGCAGAACCCGCAACACATGACCTCCAGCGCCATACACAGGCACTGACAGATATACGCTATGTTCTGTCCCATTGCTACTCCACTGCAAGTAAAGGATACAGAGGATGAGCCTACGGAGAGAGAGAGAGAGAGAGAGAGAGAGAGAGAGAGAGAGAGAGAGAGAGAGAGAGAGAGAGAGAGAGAGAGAGAATTGGGATCTTTACACGTTCTCGTCCCCCACGTTCTCATTTAAAATTCCCCTTTATTGCTCCTTTTCCATATGCATCTGGGTTACAAAGATCAAACGGAAGTTATATGACCATTGACAACAACTCGGCCATAGGTCATAGACCAAAATTATGCGAAACACAAGAGAATTCATTTCAACATTAATCGGGAATTCATTTCAGCGCCAATTGGCAGAATAATCAAGTGTGTAGCAGAATGATCAAGTCTCACCCACCGCAATTGGCTTTTATACGCCACACTAGAGATGCTTTCATGAAAGTATACAAATCTTTATTTTCAAACCATTGTCTCAATTTCCAGAATATGTCAGCACATTATAAAGGAAGCGTCAGTTACACCTGTACAATGTCCACGTACACCCGTTTTGCAAAAGCAAAAATACTGAAACTTAGACAATGGGATTTTTTCGCGGAATAGTTTTAGAAATCGTCTGATACAAGCACTGGCATTAGCAAAGCATCAACACACACACCCACACACCCTTAATAATATTAACCAATTAAATGACGTACTGCATACAAATATCAAACAACCAAATCGCATGTATAAATGTATCAGGCAATCAAACATAAAATATTTACTAATCAAATTATGTGTATACACAAAATCTAACAATCTTGCCCACTTACCCTACTCCACAATCCAGTACAAATACGAGGATGTAGAGGGACAAACTTTGGACCGACAATGTCACTACACCTATGATAAGCAATGGGAAGGTTCTACCCTGGAAAAGTATAAAGATAAACATGTATTCGCCTAGAGTGGCAATCACTGATACATCATTGGCATGTTTTTGATCTTTTTACTAGGTATAATTCCAGGGAAATTTAGTCTGACAGTAAACCTACCTGACATTGTGCGAAACTCCTTAACACGTTAAATATGAAAATAGCCTGAAAATAGGGAGATTAAAAAAGCAATTAAGTAATAGAAGACTGGGTGTATGCTACCAACTATATTTATATTTTTCTGTCATCACTAGAAGCAAGTATTGATGCTCTATGTATCCCGCTGCTGTATGTGAGTGAACTGATTATATATATAAAGCGAAAATGTTGCTAAATTAATTCTTACTTTCGGAAAAGGAAACACCATTTAATCAGATTGAAGCAAAGTTAGCCTGTCGTTTGCTTTTCGGGATGGGGTGCCTTCACTTCGTGATGCAATTCAATATATCGTGAAGAAGCAAGGATGAATGCCGCCAAATTTCCTTTTTCCTATATTGTGTTTGTCTTGTACATAATACACCGGGCTATTTACACTTACACATTACTACATGTAACTGCATTAGAAAGAACTATTTTGGTAACGCAATATAATGGGCACCTCATTATATAACCCTTTGTACTATACCACCCCTTCATATTGATCTTAATTTATGATGGCACTACCATGTTGACAATTTTAGACGTCATTGCATAGATACATATATACCATATATAAAAAAGGCTCACTACTACAACTAGATTGAATATTGGTTATTCTAGCAAATTAAAATTCACTTATGCCACTAAGTCTCTCAGTTAAATTACCCTTGTTCCCTTTCCCCATACTTTGAAATTTATAACAGGACTTTAGATCATTTGATTGCGTTGTCATCTTAGGAGAGCACTTTTCTAGGTCTGGTACTGTTGGCCATTACACATGAATTGTTTTTTTTTTTTCTTTGTATACTACCATACCGACTCTTAGATATGGCCCCGTTACAATATATTATGCAGACTAAAAATAGACACACAAATCGTATTGCATTATGTGTTCCTTCTTGATGAAACAACAAACAATGTCATCAATAGTGACCTAGACGTTTGTTAAATATACATTTGATATCTCTTTAATAATGTATATCCCTCGCTAATACAAATATCACATATATTGCAGCTAGCAAACATACAGTTTTCCCAACCGCTCTGTTTCAGCATCGCTATTCGATCATGCAAAGAGCGACTACAGCAACAATATTGGACAATGCAGGGATACACTTTTGTCACATCTTGTTCTTTCCTTCAACGCACTTTCTAACGATTAGAATCAACTGTAACTAACGTTTCTTATATCTACTAATCCTTTTAATATTTCAAATATTCCCGCTGATATTTAATTCACTACTACTACTACTGCTGCTGCTGCTACTGCTGCTACTACTACTACTGCTGTTGCTGCTGCTGCTGCTGCTGCTACTACTACTACTACTACTACCACTACTACTACTACTGCTGCTGCTGCTACTGCTGCTGCTAATGATGATGATGATGATGATGCTCACTACTACTACTACTACTACTACTACTACTACTACTACTACTACTACTACCACTCCTCCTCCTCCTACTCCTCCTATTCCTCCTCCTCCTCCTCCTCCTCCTCCTCCTACTACTACT